>Ga0316205_10002968_pt1 | contig 16659 bp, 12 predicted proteins | sample 3monthpyrite_MG_FD_204941 | JGI IMG/M metagenome (GOLD analysis project Ga0316205, IMG submission 204941) | Microbial mat bacterial communities from mineral coupon in-situ incubated in ocean water Damariscotta River, Maine, United States -... | ecosystem: Environmental > Aquatic > Marine >... | reverse complement strand
CCGGTCACGAATTGCGCAAGGTTGAACGCGTGGGTGCCAATGTCGCCCACACATCCACCCGCGCCTGAGCGTTTCGGATCGGTGCGCCAGGCGGCTTGTTTGTTGTCGGCATCAGCCGGTTCGGTCAGCCAATCCTGCACATATTCCGCCGTGACCAGGCGCAGGGTGCCCAGCTTGCCTTGGGCGACCATGTCGCGCGCCTGACGCATCAGTGGATACCCGGTGTAGTTATGGGTCAAAATGAAATGCCTGCCGCTGGCCGCGACGGCATCGGCAATCGATTGTGCGCCTGGCAGATCGTTGGACAATGGCTTGTCGCAGATCACATGGATGCCGGCATTCAGAAAAGCGATGGCGGGGCCTGCGTGCATGTGATTGGGTGTGACGATGGCCACCGCGTCTATCTTGTCTGGGCGCAGGGCCTCGGCCTTGGCCATGTCCTGATAGGTGGCGTAACAGCGGTCGGGGTCGAGGCCCAAATCCGCACCGGAGGCCCGTGATTTCTCGGGTGTCGAGGACAAGGCGCCTGCCACCAGTTCCCATTCGCCGTCAATACGCGCGGCGATGCGGTGCACCGCGCCGATAAAGGCGCCTTGCCCGCCGCCGACCATGCCCAATTTCAATCGTGCCATTTTTCAGATCCCCAGTGATTTCTTGATCGCAGCCATATCCGTTTTGCCACCGGCGAAATCGTCAAACGCCTTGTCGGTCACTTCTATGATGTGACTTTCGATGAAGGGCGCGCCCTCGGCGGCGCCTTGTTCGGGAGATTTCAGGCAGCATTCCCATTCAAGCACCGCCCAGCTGTCATAGTCGTATTGCGCCAACTTGCTGAAGATACCGGCAAAATCGACCTGCCCGTCGCCCAAACTGCGGAACCGGCCCGCGCGATTGACCCAGGATTGATAGCCCGAATAGACGCCCTGGCGCCCATCCGGGTTAAACTCGGCGTCCTTTACGTGATAGGCGCAGATGCGGTCGTGATAGAGATCGATGAAGGCCAGATAATCCATCTGTTGCAGCAAGAAATGTGACGGATCATAGTTGATCTGCGCGCGCGCGTGACCGTCAAGCGCATCCACGAACATTTCAAAGGTCGCGCCGTCAAAGACGTCTTCGCCCGGGTGAATTTCATAGCCGACATTCACGCCCTGGTCTTCATAGACATCCAGGATCGGCTTCCATCGGCGTGCGAGTTCGGCAAATGCCTCTTCGATCAGACCGGCGGGGCGCTGTGGCCAGGGGTAGAGAAACGGAAATGCAAGCGAGCCGGTAAAACTGACGGAATTGTCCAGCCCCAACATGCGGCTGGCCTTGGCGGCCTTTTTCATCTGGTCTGTGGCCCAGGCGGTGCGCGCGGCCGGATTGCCATGGACCGCGGCAGGCGCGAATGCATCGAAGGCTTGGTCATAGGCCGGGTTTACCGCCACAAGCTGACCTTGCAGGTGGGTGGACAATTCCGTGATCTCGACAGCGGCATCGGCGCAGATGCCCTTGATTTCGTCACAATAGGTCTGGCTCTCGGCGGCTTTGTCCAGATCAAACAATGAGCCGACAAAAGTCGGGATCTGAACGCCCTTGTATCCCAGGCCGGCTGCCCATCTGGTGATGTTTTCCAGGCTATCGAAAGGGGCGGTATCGCCCGCAAACTGGGCCAGAAAAATTGCGGGCCCCTTCATCGTCTTTGGCATGTTTTTCTCCGAAACGGGCAGGGCTGGCCTGCGCTTTAGTAAACTGGGACATCCAGATGCTGCATCGGTGCGGCATCGGGATTGGCAATACGGTGCATGGCCGCCTCTGCGAGAAACCCGCCGGTTTTGTGCACATCTTCGATCACCGACAATATGCCGGGGCGATATTGTTCAAGAAAACGGCCGGTCTGCTTGCCAAACACGTCGTAATCGCGCCCGACCTGAAGGCCAAAGGTTTCCATCGCGGTAGTGATTGCCATGCAGGCCAGCGTGGAGGGCGACAAAATCGCATCCAGATCGGGGTTGGCGCGTTTGTGGTCAATGATCGCCTGTTCAATCTCTTCGGGTGCGCTGTCACTGGTGGCGGTTTCCAGGATCGTGACATCGACCCCGAATTCACGAGCGGCCGCCAGCGCGCCCTCGACAATGTGCTGGGCGTAATATTGGTAATGTGGGGGGGCGAGAACCAGTATGGACCGGCGTCCCCGCCGAACAAATTGCGCCACGCCGATGCGCGCGAAGGCATGGTTGTCAAAGTCGAAATAGGGATGCTGAGGCGCCCAGATGGTGCGCCCGTGGGTGGCGAAGGGAAACCGCCTGTCCATCAACATCCGCACGCGGGGGTCTTCTTTTTCCGTCTGGTTCATGATGATGGCGTCTGCCGAGCCACTGTCCAGAATATAGTTGATCGGTGTCATGATGTCTTCTGACGGGAAATAGGGCGTGACGATCATATGATAGGCGGTGCCGCGCAGGGCGCCGGCGATTGACGAAATCAGGCGACCGGTGTGTTGATTGACCATCTCGTGTTCGGTTGAGATCACCAGTGAAATGACATTGGTCTTGCCGGTGCGCAAGCGCACACCTGCCCGATTGGGGCGATAGCCCAATTGCTGGGCGACCTCATTCACGCGGCGTTTGGTCTCGCGCCCGATGTCCGGCGCATCATTGAGCGCGCGCGAGACCGTGGCAACGGCCAGCCCGGTGGCTTGTGAGATGGTCTTGAGCGTGGGGCGACCAGTGTCGCCGGGGTTTCCATCGATTCGGGTCTTCTCGATCCGTTCAGACATGGATCCCCCTTTCGAAAGCAAAAGCGATTCGGAGGCGTTCTCGGACCGGATGTCGCCAGGTGGGCTGCTTAGTTTCCTGATTTTTATCTTTATAATACATAATCTTAGCGGAGCCTAGGGTCACATTTTCTGCATGAACGCGTCGGTCGATACATAAGGGATTCGGACCCTCATCATTAGAAAGAAACTTTTTGAAATCAAAGCTTGATTTAAGAATCTATAACGTTTTAGCTGTGTCACTATAACGTTTTAGAAAACTCAGGGAGGAGTTATCCGATGAAAGTTATCAAGGCACTTCTTGGTGCAACCGCTCTAAGCGCTACCGCGTTTGGGTCGGCATCTGCACAGGGCGTCGAGCTTGAGGTCACCCACTGGTGGACTTCGGGCGGTGAAGCCGCAGCCGTGGCCGAATTGGCCAAGGCCTTCAATGAAAAGACCGACAACACATGGCTTGACGGTGCCATCGCCGGTTCCGGCGGCACGGCGCGCCCGATCATCATCAGCCGGATCATCGGCGGTGAGCCGATGGGGGCAACCCAGCTGAACCACGGTCGTCAGGCCGAGGAATTGATCGAAGCCGGCCTGCTGTTGGACATCACCGATGTTGCCGAGGCAAACGGCTGGAAAGACATCATCAATCCACCCAAATTGCTGGAAGCCTGCACGGTTGATGGCCGCGTCTATTGTGCGCCGGTCAACATTCACTCGGCGCAGTGGATCTGGCTGAGCCATGCCGCCTATGAAAAGGCAGGCGTTCCTGTTCCAACCAACTGGGACGAATTCGTCGCAGCCGGCCCCGCTTTGCGTGAAGCAGGCGTCGTGCCATTGGCGATGGGTCAGCAATCCTGGCAGACGAACCTGGCCTTTGGCACGCTGGCCGTTGCGCTGGCAGACGAGGACACATGGTTGGCGGTAAACCGCGACAAGAGCGCCGAAGCGGCCATGTCTGAGACATATACGCGCGTGTTCGAAGCGTTCGACGATGCGCGTCAACTGGCTGTCGGCTCCAACGTTCAGGACTGGAACCAGGCGACCAATATGGTGATCACGGGGACGGCCGGTGGCCAGATCCACGGTGACTGGGCGCAAGGCGAATTTCAGGTGGCCGGTCAGGTTGCGGGCGAAGACTATACCTGTCTGCCAGGTTTGGGCTATCGCGAAGTGCTCGATACTGGTGGTGACGCGTTCTACTTCCCGGTTCAGGACGATCCCGATGTAGAGGCCGCGCAAAAAGAGCTGGCCGCCTTGCTGGTCAGCCCCGAAGTGCAAGTGGCGTTCAACCTGAAAAAAGGCTCGTTGCCAATTCGCGGCGACATCGACCTGTCTGCTGCCAATGACTGCATGCAGAAGGGTCTGAAGATCCTGGCATCCGGCAACGTTCTGCCATCTGGCGTGATCTTGTTCACTGAAGACACGAACAACCAGTTGAATGACCTGATGACCACATTCTGGAACGACCTGGATATGTCGGTTGCAGACGTTCAGGCAAAATATGCTGAAATCATCGGCAATGCCGACTAAGCCATCGGCCTAGTCTTTGGCGCCAGCCCAGCAATGGGCTGGCGCATCTTCGCGCCCCGGAGTGGCGCTTGTCGAACTAGCTTTACGCTTAAGGGATGGGGTAGGTGATGCTGGCATTATCCGAACGGTCTTTTGTATGGTCAGTGCTCTTGGCGGGTGTCGCCTTTGTGCTTGTAACCATCGGACTGGAATTTTCTATTCTGGCGTGGTTGCCGCAAGCATTTCTGATTGTTGCTGCCGTGATCGTGCTTTTCATGATGTCGCAGACCGGTTTGCCCGCGATCCGCGAAAACAGGTTACGCGGCCATATCCTGGGCTGGGTCGTAGCCTTTTTCCTGGCATTGGTGGTCTATTCGTTTGCTCAAAAGGGCATGCAAGACGCCGTGCCTTGGCTCAAGGACATGCGCAAGGTGTGGAATGTTTTCGAGCCTTTTGCCCTGTTTGGTGCCGGGCTGTTTGCGCTGTTCGCCGCTGCATTGGCGGTGGTGGGCACGAAATATTCGGCCCTTGATCGCCCGGGCCAGATCGAGCGCACCTTTGTGACGAATTTGCCGGCCAAGATTGCCGCGGTGCCGATGGCCGCAACGGCCATTGGCGTCTTTGTGATCGCCACGATGTGGACGATCTATCACTCGTTTACCAACTCTCGTTTGCTGCCCAAGAGCGAGTTCGTGGGCCTGGATCAATATGAGCGCCTCTGGACAACCGATCGTTGGCTGATTTCGATTGAGAACCTGGCGATCTACGGGTTCTTCTCGATGATATTGAGTTTGTTCATCGGGTTCATGTTGGCCGCGCTGCTGGATCAGAAGATCCGGTTTGAGAATACGTTCCGCACGATCTTTTTGTATCCTTTTGCGCTGAGTTTCATCGTGACGGGTCTAATCTGGCAGTGGATACTGACCCCAGAGTTTGGTGTGCAAAAAATTGTCCGCGGGCTGGGGTTCGAGAACTTTGTCTTTGACCCGCTGTATAATGCGGACATCGTTATTTACGGCATTCTGATTGCGGGCCTTTGGCAGGGCACCGGTCTGATCATGTGCCTTATGCTGGCGGGGTTGCGCGGCATCGATCAGGAGATCTGGAAGGCCGCGCGCGTGGATGGCATTCCGATGTGGAAAACCTATCTGTTCATCATCATTCCAATGATGCGCCCGGTCTTTGTCACCACGCTGGTGATCATCGCTTCTGGTATCATCAAGGTTTATGATCTGGTGGTCGCGCAAACCTCGGGCGGGCCGGGGCTCGCCTCGGAAGTGCCGGCGAAATACGTTTTTGACTACATGTTTGGCGGCCAGAATTTGGGCCAGGGCTTTGCGGCGTCGACAATGATGCTGGCATCCGTTCTGATTGTCCTGATCCCGTTTGCCTATCTTGAATTCGGGGGACGCAAGAAATGAGCGACGCATCGGTAAACCTACGCGCCTTGGACGGCCCCAGCGGGCCGAAACCCAAAAAGATGCTCAGCCGCCGCAACATCATTTTGTATGGCACGCTGATCATGATCGCCATGTATTATCTGGTGCCGCTATATGTGATGTTCATGACCTCACTGAAGGGCATGCCGGAGATCCGGGTCGGCAATATTTTTGCGCCCCCCCTGGAGATCACATTCGAGCCCTGGTTCAAAGCCTGGGGCACAGCCTGCACGGGGCTGAATTGCGACGGGCTGAGCAGGGGCTTCTGGAATTCGGTGCGGATCACCGTGCCGTCGGTCATCGTGTCGATCGCCATCGCCTCGATCAATGGGTATGCGCTGGCCAACTGGCGGTTCAAAGGATCTAACCTGTTCTTTTCAATCCTGATTTTCGGGGCGTTCATTCCCTATCAGGTGATGATTTATCCCATTGTGATCATGCTGCGTGAAATGGGCCTGTATACCAAATTGTCCGGCCTTGTGATCGTGCACTCGATCTTTGGCATGCCGATCCTGACATTGTTGTTTCGCAACTATTTCACGTCGCTGCCGGAGGAATTGTTCAAGGCTGCGCGAGTGGATGGGGCCGGTTTCTGGTCGATCTATTTCCGCATCATGCTGCCGATGTCACTGCCGATTTTCGTGGTTGCGGTGATCTTGCAGGTGACGGGCATCTGGAACGACTTCCTGTTTGGGGTGATCTACACCAAGCCTGACAATTATCCGATGACGGTGCAGCTGAATAACATCGTGAACTCGGTGCAGGGCATCAAGGAATACAACGTGAATATGGCGGCGACGCTTTTGACCGGTCTGGTCCCGCTCGTCATCTATTTCATCTCTGGAAAACTCTTCGTGCGCGGCATTGCGGCCGGCGCGGTGAAAGGCTGATATCATGGCAACTTCGAGCGTATCAATCAAACACCTGGATCTGAATTTCGGGGCTACCAAAGTTCTGAAAGATCTGAACCTGGAGATCGGACAGGGCGAGTTTCTGGTGCTTCTGGGTGCTTCGGGCTGTGGCAAATCCACTTTGTTGAACTGCATTGCCGGTTTGCTGGAGGTCTCGGACGGGCAGATCTTCATCAAGGACCGAAACGTAACATGGGAAGAGCCGTCCAACCGTGGCATCGGCATGGTTTTCCAATCCTATGCGCTGTATCCGCAGATGACGGTGCGCGGGAACCTGTCATTCGGGCTGAAGAACGCCAGGCTGCCTAAGGATGAGATCGACCGCCGTGTGGCCCGCGCCGCGGAGATTTTGCAGATGGAAAACCTGTTGGATCGCCGGCCGGCCGCTTTGTCAGGTGGCCAACGACAGCGTGTGGCTATTGGCCGGGCACTGGTGCGCGATGTTGACGTGTTCCTGTTTGATGAGCCTTTGTCCAATCTGGACGCCAAGTTGCGCGCGGATTTGCGTGTTGAGATCAAGCGATTGCACAACCAGTTGAAGAATACGATGGTCTATGTGACCCATGACCAGATCGAAGCGATGACATTGGCGGACCGCATCGCGATCATGAAGGATGGGTTGATCCAGCAATTGGCCGACCCGCACACGATCTACAACAAACCGGCCAATAAATATGTGGCCGATTTCATCGGCTCGCCTGCAATGAATTTCTTTGACGGGGAATTGCTGGGCGACACCTTTACGTCAGGCAACCTGAAGGTGCCGCTCAAGGCATATGAATTCACCGAAGGCGGCGCGGCGGGCGGCAAGGTCTGGTTCGGGGTGCGCCCCGAGCATGTGTTTATCCGCGATCAGGCCGAGGCGATGCCAGTGACCGCAGAGATCGAGGTCGAAATATTTGAACCGATGGGCTCAGACACTTTGATCTACACGACCCTGGCGGGTCAGAACTTCCATTTCCGCGTCGAAGGGCAGGAAATCGTCGCCGTCGGCGACAAGATGAAAATCGGTTTCGACCCTGCGCGGGCCTCAATCTTTGATCAGGCGACCGAACAGCGCGTCTAAACACTGGGAACAGTGCAATGAACCTAGGTGGCACCTGGCGTCTGCAAGACGTTCAAGGCGAGTATAAGTGTGACATGGCCGTGCCCGGCGATGGCATTTCCGCGCTATACGCCGCGCAGTTAATTCCCGATCCCTATTGGGGCCGCAACGAGCTTGATCTGCGGTGGATCTGTGAGCGCAACTGGGTGTTGCGGCGCAAGGTCGATCTCGATGATACGGATGTCATTTTAGAGATCGCCGGGCTTGACACTATTGCCACGGTTCGGTGGAACGGCCAGGTGGTGATTGAGGGTCAGAATGTGCATCGCACCTATCGGTGGGCCCTCGATAATGTGGCGCGCCTGGGTGAGAATGAGATTGAGATTACCTTTCGCTCGCCGGTTCACGAGGCCGCCAAGCGGCAGGCGGCGCAGCCGTTTCGTATCCCTTACAGCGTCGATAACAACCCTATCCCCAACGGCAATATGCTGCGCAAGACGCAGTGTGATTTCGGCTGGGACTGGAATATCGCTTTGGCGCCTTTTGGCGTTTTGGGTGACATCAGGCTGGTGCCTGCGCGGGCGATCCGCATCGAAGGGGTGCACATCCGGCAAGATCATCAGGCAGATGGAAGTGTGAACCTGTGGGTCGGCGTCGATGCTGCCGCCACGCAAGAAGGCAAGATCACTGTTGAATTTGCCGGTGAGACGCAAGAATTGCACCTGACGGCAGAGGATGCGCAGAAGCGGTTCTTGCAACTTTTCACCATCAAGGAGCCGCGGCTTTGGTGGCCGGCGGGGCAGGGCGATCAACCGCTCTATGATCTCAGCGTAACCTGTGGTGATCAGGTAGAACGGCGCCGCATTGGCTTGCGCAAGATCGACCTGATAACAGAGCCGGACAAGGCGGGCGCGTCCTTTACTTTCCGCGTCAACGGGCGGGACATATTTGCCAAGGGTGCCAATTGGATTCCCGCTGATGCCCTGGCAAGTCGTATCGCGCCCGATGCGACGCGCGATCTGCTGCAATCGGCGGTGGACGCCAATATGAACATGCTGCGCGTTTGGGGCGGCGGGCGGTATGAGCCGGATTGGTTCTACGACATTTGCGACGAATTGGGATTGATGGTCTGGCAGGATTTCATGTTTGCCTGCTCCCTTTATCCATCAACGCCCGACTTCCTGGCAGAGGTTGATGCGGAGGTGCGCGAGGTGGTCGCGCGCCTGCAACATCGCGCCTGCATCGCGCTTTGGTGCGGTGACAACGAATTGGTCGGAGCCCTCACCTGGTTTGAGGAAAGTCGTGCCGACAGAGACCGCTATCTGGTGAATTATGACCGTTTGAACCGGACAATTGAAACGGCCCTGCGCGAAACGGACCCCGGGGCGATCTGGTGGCCGTCGTCGCCCTCGCTCGGGCATCTGGATTTCGGTGACGGCTGGCATGATGCGCCCTCGGGTGACATGCATTTCTGGTCTGTGTGGCACGAAAACCGTGAATTTGCCCATTACCGCGATGTGCAACCCCGTTTTTGCAGCGAGTTTGGCTTTCAATCCTATCCGTCCAACGATGTCATCGCGACCTTTACCAATGCCGAGGATCGCAACATCGCCTCTCCGGTATTCGAGAGCCACCAAAAGAATGCGGGCGGCAATGAACGTATCGCGGCCACTATGTTCCGCGAGTTTCGTTTCCCCGTTGATTTTGAGAATTTCGTCTATGTCAGTCAGGTGCAACAAGCCGTGGCAATCAAGACAGCGGTGGAGTATTGGCGCAGTCTGAAGCCGCATTGCATGGGCACGCTGTATTGGCAGTTGAACGACACCTGGCCGGTTTGTTCGTGGTCGTCACTGGATTATGGTGGCGGCTGGAAGCTGCTTCATCATTTTGCCAAGAACTTCTATGAAAATCATCATGTTGTGGCGATACCAGAGGCCGATTCTATCCGGTTGATCGGGTTAAATGACGGATCGGACATGGCCGATTATTCGGTTGATTTCGCCGCCCTAAAGCCGGACGGAACCAGACGAGAACTGGGTGCGCATGAAAAACAGATTGCGCCCCTTGCGCCGTCAGAACTTGCCCGCGTTTTGACGCAGGATCTGGCGGATGACGAAATGCTCGTTTATCGCTGGATGGCGCATGATCAGCAAGGTTGGGACATCTTTGCGCCCAAGCCGTTCAAAGCCTATGACTTACATGCGCCGGGGTTGGAACTGACGGTTGAATACACCAATGACGAATACCGGCTGACGCTGACGGCCAGGAACGGCGTGGCATATTTTGTCGCGGTCGAGGCGAATCAGCCCGGGCGGTTCAGCCACGCCGGTTTTCATGTTTTGCCCGGTGAGCCGATGAACCTGCGGTTTACGCCAACGACACCGGGCGAGACGCCAAATTTCACCATCCGCGATCTGTATTCCGCCACCTATGGCACCGCATAAGCAAACAACCGGGCCATGGCCCCAATCGGAGATGACATCATGACAGATTTTTCCTACCAGCTATATTCCTCTCGCAATTTCGGACCCTTGGCCGAGACGCTGAAAATGGTGTCAGAGCTGGGCTATGCGCAGGTCGAGGGCTATGGCGGGCTATACGCAGACGACACGGCGGTCGAGGTTCTCAAGGGCCACCTGGCCGAGAATGGGCTGAGTATGCCCACAGGCCATGTCGGCTTCGAAATGACGCGCGACATGCCACAAAAGGTGATAGAGATCGCCAATGCCGTTGGCATGAAGGCGGTGATCGCGCCTATCGCACCCGGGCTGGACCTGGACGCAGACGGATGGCGGGCCTTCGTCAAGGAATTTGCCGAAGCCTCCAAGCCTATCCTGGACGCGGGATTGATGTATGGTTTTCACAACCACCACTTTGAATTCATGGACAAGGGATTGGGCGTCAAGCCGATCGAACTGATCATGGATGGTTGCCCCGAGGCGGTTCTGGAGCTGGATGTGGCTTGGGTGGACCGTGGTGGTGAAGACCCGATCAAATGGATCGCGCATTATGCGGACCGGCTGATCGCGGCCCATGTCAAGGACATCGCACCCGAGGGCGAATGTGCCGACGAAGACGGTTGGGCGGATGTGGGCCATGGCCGCATGGACTGGGCCGCGATCATGGGGGCGTTGGGGCAGACCAATGCCAAATATTTTGTCATGGAACACGACAACCCGTCGGATGACCGGCGTTTCGCGTCCCGCTCAATTGCTGCGGCAAGATCATTTTAAGGATTTGAGATCATGGAAAAACTTGGTGTAGGCATCATCGGATGCGGAAATATTTCGACCGCCTATCTGAAATTGGCGCCGATGTTCAAGGCTTTGGATGTGCGCAAGGTGGCAGATATGAACATGGATGCCGCCCGGGCGCGTGCAGATGAATTTGGCGTGTCTGCTGTCAGTGTTGAGGATCTGCTGGCCGCAGATGACATCGACGTCATCGTCAATCTGACCATTCCGGATGCGCATTTCGCCGTGACCCGGCGCATCCTGGAGGCCGGCAAGCACGCTTATTCGGAAAAACCCTTTGTGCTGACACTGGAAGAGGGTGAGATCTTGCGGGGTATCTGCGCCGAAAAAGGCGTGCGGGTCGGCTCGGCACCTGACACATGGATGGGCGGCGCCCATCAGGCGGCGCGCATGGCCATTGATGCCGGCAAGGTGGGGCGGATCACGTCGGGCACGGCGCATGTGATGAGCGCGGGCATGGAAATGTGGCATCCCAACCCCGACTTTTTCTTCTTGCCTGGCGCGGGGCCGATGTTGGACATCGGGCCGTATTATGTGACCAACCTGATCCAGCTGCTTGGGCCGGTCGAAAAAGTGGCGGCGCTGGCGTCCAGTGCCAGCGACACGCGCACCATCACATCGGAACCGCGCAAGGGTGAAAAGATTCCGGTCAGGACACCGACCAATATCCATGCCTTGCTGCAATTCGTCAGCGGCGCCACCGTGACCATATCCACCAGTTGGGATGTGCATGCGCACCGCCATGCAAATATGGAACTATACGGCACCGAAGGGTCGCTGTTTGTGCCCGATCCGAACTTTTTTGGCGGCACGGTCGAGATTGCGGGAAAAGACGGAGAGATCAAAGAGATGGCGCAGCCCGAGCACCCATTTTCTGTGGTCAATGATGGCGAGCGGGCAAACTACCGGACCGCTGGTCTGGCCGATATGGCCCAGGCCATCTCTGAGGGGCGGCCGCATCGCTGTAGTCTGGAAATGGCTCTGCACGCGGTAGATGTGATGACCTCGGTTCTGAAGTCCGGGGAAACGGGCCAGTTCGTGCGCCTCAGCACCACATGCGAGCGTCCCGAAGCGGTGACGCCGCAAGAAGCCAAGGCCCTCATGGCCTGATCATCCTGCCCCCGAAAGGAAAGCCAATGACATATGTTCCCGCTGCCGACCGCTATTCCAAGATGGTCTATCGACGTTGTGGAAAATCCGGATTGAAATTGCCCGCGATTTCTTTGGGGCTTTGGCACAATTTCGGGGGAGATTTCCCACATGACACCAAGCGTGAAATTTGCCGAACGGCCTTTGATCACGGCATTACGCATTTTGATCTTGCCAATAATTACGGCCCGCCACCGGGCAGCGCCGAGCACGCCTTCGGGTCGATCCTGGCCGAAGATTTCCAGGGCTTGCGGGATGAGCTGATCATCAGCTCCAAAGCGGGATATGAGATGTGGGATGGTCCCTATGGCGAATGGGGCAGCCGCAAATACCTGGTCGCCTCTTGTGACCAGTCGCTCAAACGAATGGGTCTGGATTATGTGGATATTTTCTATTCGCACCGTTTCGATCCCGACACGCCGCTGGAAGAGACGATGGGCGCGCTCGATTACATCGTGCGCTCTGGCCGCGCGTTGTATGCCGGTATCTCGTCCTACAACTCGGCGCGCACACGCGAGGCAGCCGCGATCCTCAAGGATCTGGGGACGCCCTGTCTGATCCACCAGCCCAGCTACAACATGCTGAACCGATGGGTCGAAAAAGACGGGCTGAAAGAGACGCTGCGTGATTTGGGCATGGGGTCGATCGCATTCACGCCATTGGCGCAAGGCATGTTGACCTCAAAATACCTTCGCGGCATTCCAGAAGGTAGCCGCGCCAAACAGGACAAGTCGCTGAATCCGAAAATGCTGTCTGCCCGCGCTGTTGAAAATCTAAAAAAACTCAATGATTTGGCTGAAGCGCGGGGCCAAACACTGGCGCAGATGGCCATCGCTTGGGTTTTGCGCGAGGGGGGCATCACGTCGGCTTTGATCGGCGCGTCGAAACCCAGTCAGGTTGTGGATTGCGTTGGCGCGGTCAGCAATCTGGACTTTTCGGCCAAGGAATTGGCGTTGATTGATCAATATGCCGATGAGGAAAAGATCAATCTCTGGGCAAAGTCCTCTGAAACCGACTGACTGGCGTCGTTTCTCTTTTGGTGTCAATTTCCTGACCGCACGCCATTTTGCCGTAGCGCGAAACGATGCGCAGGGCCTATATGTTTGATCTGGCGTGCGCGGCTGCAATCGGGTAACCAGCGCCCATTCAGTGGAATTAATCTGTTTAGTGATTTTGAGGCACCAATATGCAAGGTGAAGCGCGTGGCGTCACGGCAAGCACAGAGACTTCGGCCGATGCGGCGCTGGAGATTGCTGTTGTCGTGCCAACCTACAACGAATGCGCCAATGCACGCGCCTTGACCAACCTGCTGCACAAGGCTTTGGCCGGGCGCAGCTATGAAATCATCTTTGTCGATGACAACAGCCCGGACGGCACGGCAGACATCGTGCGCGAAATGGGTCAGTGTGACCGCCGGGTGCGCTGTGTGCAGCGCGTCGGGCGCCGTGGATTGTCGAGTGCGGTCATCGAAGGCATGTTGGCCACGGCTGCGCCTGTGGTTGCCGTTGTAGATGGCGACATGCAGCATGATGAAACCAAGCTGGGCGAAATGCTGGACAAGCTGTGGGCCGAAGATGTCGAACTTGTTGTGGGCTCTCGCTATATGGAGGGCGGCGGCTTTGGCGATTGGTCCGCCAAACGCCGCAAGATGTCGGAATTCGCGACACTGATGGCCAAACGCCTGACCGGCGTGGCTTTGTCTGATCCGATGTCGGGCTTTTTCATGGTGCGGACGTCCAGCTTGCGCGCGCGGATCAATGAATTGACCGGGGTGGGCTACAAGATCTTGCTGGATATTCTGTCAGCCCCCGGAAACCAGATGTCCGTGGCCGAAGTGCCGTATGAATTTCGCACACGTGAGGCCGGCGAAAGCAAGCTGGACAACAAGGTCTTGCTGGAATTTGTCGAATTGCTGATCGCGCGCACGGTCGGAAAATATGTGCCGACCAAATTTGTCATGTTCGGCATGGTCGGCGCCCTGGGCGTGGTCGTGCATATGTTTGTGCTGGCCGGTCTGTTTCAAAACGGCAATGGCGTGGCAAGTTTCGCGGTTGCGCAGGGCGTAGCCACCATCGTGGCCATGACTGCAAATTTCTTTGTAAACAACTTTTTCACCTATTTCGACCGGCAGTTGCATGGCTGGGCGATGTTGCGAGGCTGGTTCAGTTTTGCACTGGCCTCGATGGTTGGCGCTGTGGCGAATTTGGGCATTTCGGTTTACCTGTTTGAAACCTGGGATGCTGTTTGGTTCGTCTCGGGTATTGCCGGCATCATCGTCGGGGCTGCGTGGAATTACGCGGTCACTGCCCTGTACACCTGGAACAACACCTGATGCGATCTGGCCCTGCAATCGGCGGGGGGCACAAGGCGACGATCGTGATCGCCGCATTGTGGGTGTTTGCAACAGCGTTGAACATGCTCAAGCCGTTTCACATGGATGATACGGCGCATCTGGTGATCGCCCAGCAGATTGTTCAAGATCCCTGGTCGCCGATGTCTGGTCTGCTGAATTGGACAAATATCGCCGAGCCGATCTTTTACACCAATCAACCGCATGCCTTTTTCTACCTGATGGCGGCAGTGATGTCCGCCTTCGGCGCTTCGGTCCTGGCACTGCATTTGCTGGTGTCGGTGTTCACCCTGGCGGCGCTGGTGCTGATCTACCAATTGGCCAGACGCATGCTGCCTGAGAACGCGCTTTTCGTGACGGTGGCAATTGGGGTAAGTCCGGGCTTTGTGATCAACCAGAATGTCATGGTGGACATGCCGCTGCTGGCCTTGATCTGTCTGGCGATCTGGGCGGTTTGTGCCCGGCCGCCGCGCGGGGCATTGGCTTTTGGTGCCCTTAGCCTGGCGCTCTTGACCAAGTATACCAGCCTGTTTTTGCTGCCGGTTCTGGCGGTTGCGGCCGCCATTCGTGGGCGTATGTTCTGGTGGGTGATCCTGCCGGTTGTGGCGCTGGTGGGGTGGAGCCTGTTCAATATCGCAGATTTTGGCCAAGCCCATATCCTGAACAGGCCAACCAGTTCCGACCGGGGTTTAATGCCCTCTGAATTGCTGACAATCGGACTGATCGGGGCCTTGGCCTCGTTCTCGTTGCCGTTGTTTTGTGCCTTGGTGAGCGGACCGTGGCGGCTAGGTTGGGCGCTCGTGGCGTTTTTCGGCGGCTTGGGGTGGGTCGTCGTGTGGTCGCTGGCCTGGCCCGCGGCGGGCATGGGATGGCTGGCGCTGAACGCGGTGTTCATTGGTCCGGTCATTGCCGTGGGGATGTCCGTTCTGCGCGAGGCCTGGATTTTTCTCCGGCAGGCGATTTCTGCGCTGATGGCCGGGGGGCTGATCGCATTTGCCCGAGAAAATCATACGCGGCTCACCCATTTGTTGTGGGTGGCAGGCGGCGGCTTGTTCCTGGTCACATTTGCGCCCTTCATGGCGACGCGTCACGCCTTGTTGATCGTAGTTCCGGTCGCTTTTCTGGCGCTGCGGCACGTGCCCGAGGTGCAGTTGCGGCGCCCGCTGATTGGCGGCGGGCTGATTGTCTGGGCAGCGATCAGTGTGGTGCTGGTGCTCAATGATCGCGCCTTTGCCAATTTCTATGCCCGCGCCGCCGGCCCTGCTTATGAACAGGCGGCCTCTCTGGCTGCGCCTGACGGGGCGGTCTATGCGCTGGGCCATTGGGGATGGCAATACTATATCGAAAAGGCCGGCGCCTTGGTCTTTGACACGCAGCGAAGCCTGCCGACATCGGCAGATATCGTGCTGGAAGTCCCATTCGTGGACCAACAAGTGCTGCCTGATGCGGATGCCTACCGCGAGGTGGCGCGTATGGTGCAACCTTCGGGGATTTGGACCCAATTTGACACCCGCGTGCTATATGCGGCTGGGGCGACACCGACACCATTCCTGGCGCCAGCGCCACCTCATCGCATTGTATTTCTGCAACGTGCCGCAGGTGGTGAATAGGGTGCCATATGATTGCCAAATTAGCTTGTATCCTGTGCAAAATAGCGTGATTTTGACGACCCGCCCAACCCTTTGGCGCGGTTCAAGTATTTAAATGGAAGGGCTCTGACATGACCCAGATTATTCCTGTTATTCTTTGTGGCGGCTCGGGGACGCGGCTTTGGCCATCGTCACGCAAGGCGTTTCCCAAGCAATTTTCGCCACTGTTGGGCACGCAAAGCCTGTTCCAGCAGACACTTCGCCGGCTCAGCGGCAAGATGTTTGCCGAGCCTTTGGTGCTGACCAATGAGGATTTTCGCTTTCTGGTGCGCGATCAGGCCGCCGAAATCGGTCTGGCCGATGCGCGGATTGTTCTTGAACCGCAGGCGCGTGACACCGGGCCTGCGATCCTGACGGCGGCGTTGCTGTTGAAGGACACGCCGGAGGCGCTGATGCTGGTGGCCCCGTCCGATCACCTGATCGAAGATCAGGCCGCCTTTTTGCAGGCTATCGAGCATGGCGCGGCTGCGGCGGGTTCGGGCAAATTGGTGACGTTTGGCATTGCGCCTGACGGCCCGGAAACCGGCTATGGCTATCTGCAATTGAGCGGGCCAAGCGCGGGCGGCAAGGCCGTCGCGTTGGAACGGTTTGTCGAAAAGCC
>Ga0316205_10002967_pt1 | contig 16667 bp, 16 predicted proteins | sample 3monthpyrite_MG_FD_204941 | JGI IMG/M metagenome (GOLD analysis project Ga0316205, IMG submission 204941) | Microbial mat bacterial communities from mineral coupon in-situ incubated in ocean water Damariscotta River, Maine, United States -... | ecosystem: Environmental > Aquatic > Marine >... | reverse complement strand
TGCTTGGTTTCGAACTAACTTTATGGAAAAATCATAAGATGTTGAAGGGCCGCACTAACATCCTTCACGTATCATAAATATGTCTGACAACCAAAAACAGAACTTAGACCTAGTGATTGTAATTCCGTGTTACAATGAAGAAAATCGATTCCTTGAATTGAGGTCGGAGTACGTGGCTTTTTTGAATAGCCGAACCGATGTTGTTTTGTGCATGGTCGATGATGGCTCTAAAGATGACACTGCTTTGGTGCTACAGCTGTTGCAGAAGGAATATCCAGATCAAGTTGAGGTGGTAATTCAGCCAAAAAACGGTGGAAAGGCAGAGGCCGTTCGGAGTGGTGTTTTGTATTGTGCTGAAAATTTGAAGCACTCGCATATTGCCTTTCTGGATGCCGATTTGGCAACTTCCTTCGAAGAATGTCTTCGGATTCACTCTTACATCCTAGAAAAAGATAACATCACCTTTGCCTTCGCTTCTAGAATTCTGAAAATTGGTTCAGAAATAAAAAGAAAAAAATTCAGGTTTGTAGTGGGCCGTATCGTAGCGACCTTAATATCATCCATACTTGGGATTAAAGTATATGACACTCAGTGCGGTTGTAAAGTTTTTGAAAAGGAATTGGCTCGTAGCTTGTTCAAGGAAAAGTTTATCTCAAAATGGTTATTCGACGTAGAGTTGTTTTTTAGAATGATTCAGCTGTATGGTAAAAAATCTGCCACCGAAAGAATGATAGAAGTACCCCTAAAGCTTTGGGAGGATAAAGGCGATTCGAAAGTGCAAATGACCTATTTTTTTAAGCTCTGGATCGATTTAATGAAGATTAAAAGAAAGTATAATAAGGGGTAGTCCCATGTAATATGTTTTAATTCATGACAACCAAAAAAGTATCTACCGTCTCATTCCTAAAGTGGACTGTCTTCGGAATTATAGTCCTTCGGGCAATTTTGATTGCTGTGGTTCCATTGTTGGACAAAACGGAAGCACGCTACGGCGAAATTGCACGTTTGATGAAGGAGACCGGAAAATGGGTGGTGCTTCAAATAGATTATGATGTAGTGTTTTGGGCCAAACCACCTATGTCTACTTGGCTTTCGGCCTTAAGCATGCAAGTCTTTGGAGCGAATGAATTTGCCGCACGACTTCCTGCTTTTTTACTTTGTCTTTTCATTATCTATTTGCTTATTCGGTTTTTAAAGTCGGATACGCTCTCTAAATATGTTCCCGCATTTATTCTGCTAACCACACCAGAATTTCTACTGCATGCCGGAGTGGTTTCTACCGATGTGAGTTTGCTATTGGCTATCGTAATCACGATGCTCGCCTATTGGAAGACTGTTAGTGAAGAAAAAAGATCGTTTTGGTCTTACTTGTTTTTCGTCGGAATTGGCTTGGGATTATTAGCAAAAGGCCCCCTTATAATTATCCTAACTGGGCCGCCTATTTTTATTTGGTGCCTTTTAAATAGAAAGCGATTTAAACCCACATTTCTGAAATTACCTTGGTTGATAGGGTTACCTATTACGGCGCTAATTGCTGTTCCATGGTATTGGATGGCCGAAATTGAATCTCCCGGTTTTGTAGATTATTTTATTGTGGGAGAACATTTCAAACGTTTTACTGAATCGGGTTGGTCTGGCGATAAGTATGGTTTTGCGAAATCACAACCTTTAGGAATGATTTGGTTGTTTTTATTTGCCTTCGCATTTCCATGGATTCAGATTATGGCCGTCATGGCATGGAAAAAAAGAAAGACCATTTGGAAGGATCCTTGGGTGTCTTTTCTATTGCTGTGGTTGCTTTGGACTCCTGTGTTTTTTACGATTTCCCGAAATGTAATTCATACCTACGTTTTACCTTCTACCATTCCAATGGCGCTATTGTTAGTACATTGGTGGAAAGACAATAAAAATTGGTTCCGATTGGCTATGATCTTTCCTGTTGCCATTGTTTTGGCTTTAGGTTTCTTGGTGGTAACTAATGGCTGGAGTACCTATATGAATACCGACAAATATATTATTCAGAATCAAGAAGTGAGTACTACTTATAAAGATAGTCCGCTCTTATATTGGCAGCAAAAAACCTATTCTGGCCGATTTTATTCCCAGCGACCCACTCAAATTTTGAATAAAGTAACTTCATTGGATTCGTTAATGCGAACGGAGGATAAGTTTTTCTTATTGATTACTGAAAAACAAGTAAAACACATACCAGAGCGTGTTATGGAGCAATTGATTCCGCTGGAGTCTAACCTCAAACGAACGATTTATAGCAATGTAAATGATTAGAAACCTTCTTATTTGAGGCTCAATAATAAGTCGGCTGCTTTGAAAGGCGTCGTTTTGTTTTCGCTAAGTAGCTGTAGTTGTTTTTTGAGTTCCTTCTGAATGGATTCTCGCTGGTAAAAATCGCTTTTGAGCCTAGATTCGATGGTTTGTAGCAACCAAAATTTGTGCTGCTCATTTCTTTTGAATTGAAAACTATTGTTTCCTTTCACCAAGGTCATATATTCAGAAATAAGTTGCCAAACATCTTCGATACCCTTGTTTTCTATCGCCGAGCAACTTACTGTTTTGGGCGTCCAACCACTGTCCTTTGAAGGGTAAAGATGCAAGGCACGATTGAATTCGGCTTTCGCCAATTTTGCCGCCTTCACATTCTCACCGTCCGCTTTATTGATGGCAATAGCGTCTGCCATTTCAATGATACCCCTTTTAATACCTTGTAATTCGTCACCAGCACCTGCTAGTTTCAGTAATAAAAAGAAATCGGTCATAGAATGTACGGCAGTTTCGCTTTGTCCTACGCCAACCGTTTCAATTATAATAATATCGTAACCAGCTGCTTCGCATAAAATGATGGCCTCTCTCGTTTTTCGAGCTACCCCACCCAAAGAATTGCCACTCGCCGATGGACGGATAAATGCGTTGGGGTCCTTCACCAAGTCGTCCATTCTTGTTTTATCGCCCAAAATACTTCCTTTACTTAGGCTGCTGCTTGGATCTACAGCTAGGACGGCAACTTTATGTCCTTCGCTAGTCAAGAGTTGTCCAAAACGCTCGATAAAGGTGCTTTTGCCTACTCCTGGGACTCCAGTGATGCCAATTCGTAATGATTGATTGGCATGTGGAAGGCAAGCTTCTATAATATCATGTGCTTGCTGTTGGTGTTTTCTGGCCGTGCTTTCGATAATGGTGATGGCTCTACTTAAGGAGGTGATATCACCTGCAAGTATCCCTTTAATAAGTTGTTTTGGAGCAGGAGTTTTTCTTCGGTTTTGCTTAAGTTTTTCAGCAGCCGAATTACTTAAGGGATCAGGTGGCTTGATTCCATCTTTTTCGCTCAGAGCGCTTTTATGTTTAGGTGTTTTAGCCACAATACAAAGTTAGCGCTATTTTACTTCCATTTGGAGTATAACAACTACTTGGTCCCATGCAAATAGGAGCCCTGGATTTTTATCATTGCTTTCCAATAGATTGATGCCAAAATTTTCTTCCGAAGTAATACTGTTAGAAACCATTGCAGTGGCTACTACAACGTCATGTTCTTCTTCTCGCGAGGCTTTTGAATCCTGCCAATTTACACCCCATCCATACATTTTACTATTAAAAATGATTTGCCAGCTTTTCTCTCCTGGAATGGTCCAGAGTGTATATTCTCCAGCGGGCAATGTTTGGCCATCAATTAATAAGTCTTTGTTGGTGGTAAAGGTAGTCGCTTCGTTAGCACCTGTGCGCCACACCTCATTATAGGGAACTAACGCTCCAAAAATTTCTCGATCTTTTTTGGCCGGACTCGAGTAAAATATTTCAATGTTAAGGCCGTCTTTTTCATAGATCTCTGTCACTTCTGGACTGTGTTTTTTAGTACCTTTTTTAATCATAGGGCCCACTAATAAGAAGAAAATAAGTAAGATACCTACTAGAATTCCAAGAATCCAAAGAATGATTTTTACAGCTTTATTCATGACGGTTTATATTTGTTTAAGGAAAGGTAGTAAATTTAAAAGTTCTTTTTTTGCAACACTCTATTTTTTGTGTCGTCTTTAACCCGAACAGCAACCAAAAAAACCATCTAAATTGTCCAGTCAATTACTTGTTGAACAATGCAAACAGCATAATGCTAAGGCACAAATGGCTTTATATAAGCAATATTGTGAAGGCATGATTGTGGTAGCGCAACGTTATGTCAAGGACATGGCTGCGGCAGAAGACGCCATGCAAGAAGCTTTTATTAAGGCTTTTTCAAAAATACATCAGTTCAAAGGGGACGTCACCTTTGGCGCATGGCTTAAGCGAATTGTTGTCAATACCTGTTTGGATGCCATAAAGGCTAGAAAAATGGAATTGTATTCGATTAATGAAGAAGTATTGAGTATGGCAGATGAAGAGGATTGGACGGTCTCCGATGAGACTACATTGTCCGAAATCCATCATGCCATTAATCATTTGAAAGACCCTTATAAGGTCGTGGTCCAGTTGTTCTTGTTAGAAGGCTATGACCACAAAGAGATATCTGAGATTTTGGATATTTCTGAAAGTGCCTCTCGCACCAATTTGTATAGAGGAAAACAATTATTAAAGGAACAGTTAAAACATTTGCAGTATGGGACAGGATATTAGAAATATGTTGAAGAATGAGAAGCCTGAACAGCCAACACTGAGTGATGGTCATGAAATGCGCTTTGCCAAGAGGCTGGAACAATCATTTCCGAAGAAAAACAAAAAACCAACCTTTTTATGGTTAAAAGTCGCTGCTGCAGTGATTCTTTTTCTAGGATTAGGATATGTAACCTATCTCAATTTTAATCAAGAAGAAACCGCAGATCCTGTTTTGGTTGATAATAGTGGGGTGGATGACGCCTTGGAGAATCAGTTTACACTTGGGGATCTTTCTCCCGATTTGAAGAAAGTCGAGGAGTTTTATACCACAGGGATTGAAGTTCAATTGGCTTCTTTGAGAAATGATGACGAGAATAAAGAACTAATTGATGGCTATATGAAACGCCTCAATGAATTAAATATAGAATACGAAAAACTGAATAAAGAATTGAATGAAGTAGGCCCGACAGAGGCAACGATTACTGCTTTGGTCGATAATTTGAAATTACGTTTGGAATTGCTGTTCAAACTTAAAAACAAATTAAAAGAACTTAAACAATTAGAAAATGAACAATTTAGTGAAAGTATCGGATAGGATAGCAATAGTTTTATTACTGTTTTGTGTATCCCTAGTGAGTGCTCAGAGCACTTATAAAGAAAGTTTTAATGTAGGTGATGATGCTGTCGTTTCGGTGAATACATCGCATACCAATGTGGTATTCGAAACATGGAACAAAGATGTGGTACAAGTAGAAGCCTTTATCGATGATGAAAGCTTATCGGCCAAAGAAAAGGCAGAGGTCTTTAAAAACTGGGACTTAGAAGTCTTGGGCAATAGTAAAAAGATTGTGATTAAGTCTAATGACGGCAGTCTTTGGGGAGGTTTCGAGTCTATGGGAAGTCTAAAGGCCTTAGACCGGTTAGAATCTTTAGAAGACTTAGATATGAGTGGGTTGGATGCTCTAAAGGAATTAAAAAACATGCCAATTTTTGAACAATTAAGTAATATGGATTGGGATGTTGCCGTTCCTGAGGTACCAGAATTAGATAAGCTTCCAGCGTGGCCATTCAACGGCTCTCGCCCAAATATTAAAAGTGGTGATGAGTATAACTATTATACTGAAAAGAACGGGAAGTCGTATACCTTCGATCGCGGTGAGTACAAAAAAAATAAGCAAGCTTATGTGGATAAATTGAATCGCAAGTACAACAGCTCTGTGAAGGTTCAACAAGTAGACTCTTGGTTGGATGAAGTGGATGAATGGGCTGCCAATATTGAAGAGGTTATGGAAGAATGGGGTGAAAACTTTGGAAAGCAGTTTGAGCAACAATTTGGGCCAGAATTTGAATTGAAGATGGAAAAATGGGGAGAGGAATTTGGAAAGGATATGGAGAAATGGGGAGAAGAGTTTGGCGAAAAGTTTGGTGAGGAGATGGAAAAATGGGGAGAAGAATTTGGAAAAGACATGGAAAAATGGGCAGAACAATTTGAGGAAAATGCCGAAAAATGGGCTGAGCAATTTGACGACGAAGATGGTAATGTAAGAACAAAGGTTATTACGACTCCGCACGGAAATAAGACTGTCATCATTAATGGCGATTCCAATAATGGTTTATTTAATACAACTAAAAAAGCCAAGAAGACGATTATAATTAAAATGCCAAAGGGAACCAGGACCGATATTAACGTGCGTCATGGTGAAGTTAAGATGGCGGATGCCCATAATTTGAAGGCAACACTTAATTATGCAAAACTATCAGCTAACAGCATTGATGGAGGGGAAACCCTCATCAATGCTGCCTATGCTCCTGTCTATGTGAATAACTGGCAGGATGGTGTGCTGGACTTGAGTTATGTGGATGACTGCAAACTGAACAACGTCAAAAAAATCAACCTCCTAGCCAATTCCAGTAATGTGAATATCAACTCGCTAACTAAAGAGGCCTTTCTTTCTGGATCTTTCGGAAGTTTATTTGTGAATAGTATTAGTGATAATTTTGAGTCAATAGACATTGTCTTGGAGAACACCGACGCTACTTTGAGTCTTCCTAAAACGGGATTCAACTTGCATTATAACGGCAAAAAGTCACGCTTTGAAACGCCTACCGCTTTGAACATTACGACCGATACCCAGAGTAACAGTCGTACTTTAATTAAAGGTTATTTCCAAACTAAAAATACTGGAAAGTCTTTGACTATTAATGCTTCTTACAGTAACGTAAATTTTCAATAATAACGAGCCTAAAATCTAAACTTATTGATTTAAAAATACTTCTCAAAAATATTTCACAACTAAGCTAGCGATTACAAATTTCTCATGATTTGTTTTTTTTACTACTTCTTAATGATTCTTTTTACAGTTTGACCACCATAGAAGAATAGTTTTAAAAAGTAAATGCCAGATTCAAAACTGGAAATATCAATTTCCTTAATTCCTTCACCTTTTGAATTAAACTGGCCAACTTCCTTACCATCTACAGAATACATAGTTACCAATAAAACTTCATGGTTTGGTGATGAAAAGTTCAGCACATTCTCCACAGGATTGGGGTGTAAGCTAACAGAGATACTTTCTGAATCATTCAATCCCAAAGTACATTTTTCACTATAGAATGTCCATTCATCGATGCACCAGCCCTCAAGTGGTAGGCCACCACATTCAGGATAGCTAACAGTTTCATCGTCCACTTGAATGCAGATAAGGTCTGGATTGTTAAAGGAAATCATAGCAGACATATTGTGATTGTTCCCATTATTTAAGAATAAACTGGTGAGTTCATTATCGAAGCATCCTAACCAATCTAGATTTGAATTGGACCTCAAGTCCAAGGTGCTTAGCTGGTTCCCACCACAGTAGAAGTAACTTAAGTTCAAATTTGGCGAAACATCCAAACTCGTAAATTCGTTGGTACTACATTCCAATGTTTCTAATTCTAAATTTTGGGAAATGTCAAGTGTACTCAATTGATTATTATGACAAAGTAAACTTTCAAGTTGTAAGTTCTGTGTTACATTTAGACTTGTCAATTGATTGTTCGAACACCATACCCTTTTTAGGTTGCTGTTTAGTGTAAGATCCAATGTATTTAGTGGATTGTCGAAGCACCAAAGTTGTTCTAAATTAATGTTTTGAGTAATATCCAAACCTGTTAATTGATTACTGTAACAAAATAAAGTAACTAGGTTTGTATTCTGCGTCAAGTCTAGACTCTGTAATTGATTAGAACCACATCGTAAAGTCTCTAGCATCAAATTCTGAGTAACATCTAAGCTTGTTAATTCGTTTGAACACGATAGTGTTTTTAGAAGTATATTTTGAGTGACATCCAAACTTGTCAAAGGGTTGCCAGCGCAAATTAATTCTTCAAGAACTATATTTTGGGTTACATCTAAAGTGTTTAATTGGTTGGCATTACATTTCAGTATCACAAGATTAATAAAACTTTGGATTCCCTCTAATGATCCAATATTTTCTGCACTAACATCCAAATCGATCACTTCTTCGGCCTCAGCCACTTGTATTTCTCCGTCCCCATTGGTATCAACTCCTTCTTCAATCAAGGCAATTTTAAAGTTCGCATCTGGAATGGTAACAATTTGGGCATTTAGAATCCCGCAAGGAGCGAAAAGTAAAAGTATATAAAGTAGTTTCATAGCGTTTGATGTGAAATCAAAATCGGAGGGAGTCACTATAAAAGTACTTAATTTAAGGATACTCTTATTAATTTAAATGAAATAAAAAAGCCGTCTTGAAAGTGATTTATGTTTTCAAAACGGCTCGTTCAACTAAAATAAACCTCGGTTCTAGGCGTCGTGGTTTAATTTTTTGGTAAAGTAGAATCCGCTAAATAATCCTACTCCAGACATTAAAAAGATAGTTCCTGGATAGGCTACTTCAGCATCTACTCCTAAGCTAGTATGTAAAATTGCCGCTATAAAGATACCAATACCAATACCCATTAAAAGCAAGGCCAAGTTAATCACGATGACCTTCCAGATAGGGGTCACTCGTTTGTCTTTTCCGTAGAAAATTGACGCCTCTGCACCTTTCTCAATGAGTGCTAAACGCTCTTTGTTTCTTGCCGATACGTATAAATAAAAGATTCCAAATATTACTGCGAAAAATACAATGGGTATTATTACTGCTCCTGTTTCCATAATTGAATTGATTATTAAGTTATTATTTCTGTTCGTTTTTAGTTAGGACGCATGCTTTTCAATATTGGTTACAAACATTTTGATTTTTTTTCTGAATTACTTGAAACTATTTAAGGTAGGATTTATTTTGAAAAAGCGCATTCGTTTTATTCTTCGTAATTTATTCTGAATTAATTGTAACCGAATCAGATGATTCTACGTCTTACCTTTAAATGCAACGAACCATTGACCAAGATTTGATTGACAAGACCCTAAAAGGCGATACGCGAGCCTTTGGACAATTGGTGGAACAATATCAAGGCTATGTGTTTACTATTATTGTTAGAATGGTAAAAGTGAGAGAAGAAGCGGAAGAGGTGGCGCAAGATACCTTTATTAAGGCGTTCGAGTCTTTATCTAGTTTTCGAGGAGAATCGAAATTTTCCAGTTGGTTGTATAGTATTGCCTACCGCAAAGCTTTGGATAGGTTGCGGAAGAATAAAAAATACAGTGCCTCTGAGTTACTCGAGGACATTACGGAAGGTGAAGCTGGTTACTCTCAGAATGCCCTGCACATATTGGAGGATAAAGAACGAAAAGAACAAATACAGCATTGTATAATGCAACTCCCTGAAGTAGATGCGGCCTTGATCACGCTATACTATTTTGAAGATCAATCGGTCAAGGAAATTGCTAAAATTACAGAACTAACGGAAGACAATATTAAAGTTAAATTACACCGAAGTCGAAAAAAAATGTTTACTTTATTGCAACATTTAATTTTGCCTGAAATACCGAATACCAATGGAAGATTCGCCTAAAGAAATTGAAAAGCTAACCCAGAAATGGGTAAAAGAAGCAGGCATTGAGCAACCGTCCTTAGACTTTGTTCAAAAGGTAATGGACGCTGTTGATGTTAGCGCAAGCAAGTCAAAAGCATATCGCCCACTTATTTCAGGTCGGGGTTGGAGTTTAGTAGCAATACTGTTTATCACAAGTTTGGTTGCAGTTTATCTCTTGCCGTTGGGAGAATCGGGGTATTTGAAATCGATAGATTGGTCAAATTTACCTTCCATCCAAAATCCATTTGAAGCTATTAAAGTTTCCAAACCGATGCTTTACGCTATAGGATTTCTTACCCTTTTCTTGGTGCAAATACCCTTTCTAAAAAGAAAATTCATCAATTAATACAAGGCTCGTAAGATGTAAGAGCCGTCTGGGCCATGTTCAAATTCACCCGTGACATTATCTTCAATAGCAAATATGCCTGCCAATTCGCCACAAAATTGCTCACAGTCAATGGGAATCTCGTTGCTTAATACATAACCCGTATCTGGATTTCCCACCACCCATTTTACGTACCCAAAACCATTTACAGATTGCGCCAAAGGGACCGTGAATGTGGTATTCGGGGGGATGGTGTCTTGAGATTGAATGGAAATAAGATGATAGGTGTCTATTCCTTTGCTAGTCCCATCATTCACAATTGTTCTTCGTGTTGCTCGAGCTTGATAACGAAACCCTGGTTGGAAATCGAAACTTGTAATAAATGGAATTTGAAATTTCCCTTCCGCTCCATTTTCTGAAACAACGAAAGCGGTACCGTGCAATAGGGAAGTGGTTTTATAATGATCTATGGATAGATTTACCTCTATCTCGGTGGTGGTACTCTTGTCATCCGAACTACAGGATAACAGGAAACCAACTAGGCATAAAAAAAGTAGCTTTTTCATCTTTCGAATTTTTCACTGAAAATACGAAAAAGCTACTGTTAAGTCAAGACTTTATGGTCTTGGATGATAAAATTAACGGTGTTAATCCTCCGTAAGTACCCATTCACCTTTGTTGATCAAAGGAATGGCTTGTTTGTACTTTAAGGTTTTGTTTTCACCACTCATCACATGTTTGATGGTAACCTTGTCGTTACGACCTATTTTTGGTTGTTCACGCGTAATCGTTTCGGTTATTTGTTGACGCTGTGGTTGTGTATTTCCAGCGGCACGATTTTCGGCCGAACGTTCGTCTAGGTTCTGGATTTCATCCTTCTGTTCGTTTAGTTTTTGCTTTGGACGCGTTTGCTGTGCTTCACGTATTTGTTGCTGATTTTCCTGTGGAAGTTCTCCTTTGAATAGGAAAGAAAGCACATCTTTGTTCACCTTTTCAATCATCCCTTTGAATAATTCAAACGCTTCAAATTTGTAAATTAACAAAGGATCTTTCTGCTCGTGAACCGCTAACTGAACCGATTGCTTTAACTCATCCATCTTACGAAGGTGTGTCTTCCAAGCATCGTCAATAATGGCCAGAGATATGTTTTTCTCGAAATCTGCGATTAGTTGCTTCCCTTTCGTTTCGTAAGCGGCTTCTAGGTCCGTAGCTACGTTCAAGGTTTTAACGCCATCCGTAAATGGAACTAATATTCGCTTGTACTGATCCTTTTGATTTTCATAAACATTTTTAATCACTGGGTAAGCCATATCGGCATTACGAATCATCTTGTCTTGGTAGTGATCCAATGCCGCTTTGTAAATTTTACCAGCGATATCTTGAACTGTCCCGTCCTTGAATTCATTTTCGGAAACAGGAGAAGTCATAGAGAAATAACGAATCAATTCGAACTCAAAGTTCTTATAATCATCGGCTCCTTTATTGGTTTCTGAAACAATTTCCGCAGTATCATAAATCATGTTGGCAACATCCACACGTAGACGTTCTCCAAATAGTGCATGGTAACGACGCTTGTAAACTACTTCACGTTGTGCGTTCATCACATCATCATATTCAAGCAATCGTTTTCTAATTCCGAAGTTATTCTCTTCTACCTTTTTCTGTGCACGCTCGATAGACTTGGAAATCATAGAATGCTGAATTACTTCACCTTCTTTCAATCCCATTCTATCCATCATTTTGGCAATTCGTTCACTACCAAATAGACGCATTAAATTATCTTCTAAAGAAACGTAGAATTGAGAACTACCTGGGTCTCCTTGACGACCACTACGACCTCGTAACTGTCTGTCTACACGACGTGAATCGTGACGTTCGGTACCTACAATAGCAAGTCCGCCAGCTTCCTTCACCGCATCGCTCAACTTAATATCTGTTCCACGACCCGCCATGTTGGTTGCAATTGTTACCACCCCAGCATCACCAGCTTCAGCAACAATATCCGCCTCCTTTTTGTGCAGTTTCGCGTTCAAAACGTTATGGTGAACATTACGAATACTCAACATTCGACTTAATAATTCTGAAATTTCTACGGAAGTAGTACCAATTAAAACAGGACGTCCGGACTGAGAAAGTTCAGTAACTTCCTCGATAACGGCGTTATATTTTTCGCGTTTGGTTTTATAAATTTTGTCTTCACGATCATCCCTTGCGATAGGACGGTTGGTTGGAATTTCCACTACATCTAGTTTGTAGATCTCCCACAATTCGCCTGCTTCAGTTACGGCAGTACCCGTCATACCAGCTAGCTTGCGGTACATTCTGAAGTAATTTTGAAGCGTTACTGTCGCAAAAGTCTGCGTCATAGCTTCAATCTTTACGTTTTCCTTGGCTTCAATCGCTTGGTGTAAGCCATCGCTATAACGACGACCGTCCATGATACGTCCGGTCTGCTCATCTACGATCATCACCTTGTTCTCCATCACTACATACTGATCGTCCTTTTCGAACATGGTGTAGGCTTTCAACAACTGACTCATCGTATGAATACGCTCACTCTTCACTCCAAAATCGCGGAGCAATTCTTCTTTCAATTTCGCCTCATCTTCAGGAGTAAGTCCTTGGCTTTCAATCTTGGCGATTTCGGTTCCAATTTCCGGCATTACAAAAAAGTCGGGATCTTCGGTTCCGGATAGGTAGTCCACTCCTTTATCAGAAAGGTCTACTTGATTGGTCTTTTCTTCTATGACAAAATAAAGTTCGGCATCAACCTTCGGCATTTCCCGGTTGTTATCCGCCATGTAAATGTTTTCTGTCTTCTGAAGTATTTGCTTAACACCTTCTTCGGAAAGAAACTTAATAAGCGCTTTGTTTTTGGGTAATCCTCTAAAAACTCTTAACAATTGAAAACCACCTTCTTTTTGATCTCCTTCTTTGATTAATCGTTTCGCTTCCGATAAAACCCCCGTTAAATACTTTCTTTGAATGTTAACTAACTCGGCAATTTTTGGTTTTAGTTCATTAAATTCGTGGCGATCTCCTTCTGGTACTGGCCCCGATATAATTAATGGCGTACGTGCATCATCAATCAATACACTATCTACTTCATCTACAATTGCATAATGATGTGGACGTTGTACTAAATCTTTGGGAGCATGTGACATATTATCACGCAGGTAATCGAAACCAAACTCGTTATTGGTTCCATAAGTGATATCCGCGTTATAGGCATTTCTACGCTCTTCACTGTTGGGTCTATGGTTGTCTATACAATCTACAGTCAAACCATGAAATTCGAAAATAGGAGCCATCCAGGCACTATCTCGACGTGCTAAGTAGTCATTTACGGTTACCAAATGTACACCGTTACCGGCTAGTGCATTTAGATATACTGGAAGGGTTGCAACCAACGTTTTCCCTTCTCCCGTATGCATCTCTGCTACTTTCCCCTGATGTAGTGCAACACCACCAACCAACTGAACATCATAGTGTACCATGTCCCAGGTTACTTCTTTACCAGCGGCATCCCAAGAGTTTTTCCAAATAGCCTTGTCGCCGTCAAGTGTAACATAATCTTTGCTGCCAGAAAGTTCTCTGTCGTAAGCAGTGGCCATGGCGGTAATGGTTGTGTTGTCTGTAAATCGTCTTGCAGTTTCCTTAATCACGGCAAAAGCTTCAGGAAGGATGTTGTCCAAAGATTTTCTTTCAACCTCGTAGCGCTCTTGTTTGAGACTGTCTATTTGATTGTATATATCTTCTTTCTTGTCGATGTCCTCTTCGGCATCGGTTTGAGCCTCGAGTGCATTTATTTGATCTTGGACCTCCTTTTGATCCTCTCGAATGATATCCCTAAAGAAATCGGACTTCGCTCGTAACTCATCTATGGAAAGGCCAGCGATGGTTGCTTCGTGCTTTTTAATTTCGTCGACGAAGGGTTGAATATCGCCTATATCTTTTTTGGATTTATCTCCAACAAATACTTTTAATACGTTGTCTAAAAGTCCCATGGTTTAATTTCGGTTTAAGGCTCAGTTCAAGAGAAAACCTCTCTTTGTTCAGCAACACAAAAAAAAAGTAAAAAAACCAGATAGACAAGTGGTTTAACGGTTTTTAATGGTTGCGTTTTGAGCAAAAAAAAGTCTCAATGAGTTGAGACTTTTTCGGTTATTATTTAAAGTTTAATCGCTCCCGTGGGAGCTCATAAACTAATATTCATCTTCATTCCACAGATAATCATCATCTGTTGGATAATCAGGCCAAATTTCTTCAATTGAATCGTACGAGTCGCCTTCGTCTTCGATAGCTTGGAGGTTTTCTACAACCTCCAGAGGAGCTCCGGTTCTAATGGCGTAATCGATCAATTCGTCTTTGGTGGCAGGCCAGGGTGCATCACTTAAATAAGATGCCAATTCTAATGTCCAGTACATAGCAGAATTAAAGGTTTAATTTTTTGCAAAAATAATTTTTTAACTGAAAAAGTCAAGGAAAAAAAGAATTATTTCTGCTTTATTTTAAAGAACGTTTTTAAATAGCTGTAAAACAGTTATTTACAAAAAAGATTTTTTTCGAGCTATAATTTTTTTGGAACCCACTTTATCTCATCTGCTTTCAAGTCTTTGGACAATTTTCGTGCCAGCACAAAGAGGTAGTCAGAAAGTCTATTGAGGTACATTAAAACATGTTCATCTGTCGGTTCCGATTCGTGTAATAAGGTTGCTAAACGCTCCGCACGACGGCAAACACAGCGTGCTATGTGACAATATGACACGGTGGTGTGACCTCCGGGCAGTACGAAATGCGTCATTGGAGGTAGGGAGGCATCCATTTGATCCATTTCTGTTTCTAGGAGCTCTATGTCGGCTGTTTCAATTTTAGGGATGTTCAAGCGTTCTTTTCCACTTTTAAGCATTGCCTTTTCCGGATCGGTTGCCAGAATAGCACCTACAGTAAATAATTTATCCTGAATATGAATTAATACTTCCTGCGTTCTTGAATCTATCTCTTGATCGCGAATTAACCCAATGTGAGAATTTAATTCGTCCACAGTCCCATAACTTTCAATACGTATATGATGTTTCGCGACGCGAGTGCCTCCAAATAATGCCGTGGTACCTTTATCCCCAGTTTTGGTATATACTTTCATTCTTTCTCTTTTTCTATTTCTTTTTTGCGATCGTAATAATTTTTTCTGAAACTTCTACGATTGCGTTTGCGGTTACGCCTGGCATTTGCTTTATTCCAAAAATAGAGCAATAGCAGTAGCACAAGGCCTCCAAAGATAAGCAGATAGGTGTTAGAAAATAGGGATGACTCCATAGTACGAAGATAACTTAGAAGTGGGCAAATTCCAAATGTCTAAAGGGTTCAATTTTGACCTCTCCAACAAGATGATTTAGATGATAAAGATCCCTATTAAAGACTAGCGGTTTCTAACATCACTTTCAATCATTCCATCACGTAATCGAATGACTCGATGGGCGCGTTCTGCAATTTCTTCTTCGTGAGTTACAAGAATAACAGTATTTCCTGCTTTATGGATATCATCGATAAGTTTCATGATTTCGTCCGAAGTTTTGGAGTCCAGATTTCCCGTAGGTTCATCGGCCAAAATGATGGATGGCTTATTCACGAGAGCTCTACCTACCGCAACTCGTTGTCTTTGTCCCCCAGAAAGCTGATTCGGTTTGTGGTCCATTCGGTCCGCCAAGCCTACATCAGTTAGAACCTCTTCTGCACGCGTGGTGCGTAACTTTTTAGACGCTCCGGCATAGATCATTGGAAGTGCAACGTTATCTAAGGCAGTGGTTCGAGGAAGCAAGTTGAAGGTTTGAAACACAAAACCAATTTCTTTGTTTCGTATTTCCGCCAATTGATCATCACTCATGCTACTTACATCCTGCCCATTCAGTTCATAACTGCCGGATGTTGGTGTGTCCAAACAGCCCAACAAGTTCATCAGGGTAGATTTTCCAGAACCCGAAGGCCCCATTAACGCTACGTAGTCTCCTTTTTCAATGTCCAGGTCAATGCCTTTAAGCACCTTTACAATTTCCTGTCCCAAGGGAAAGTCTCTAATGATATTCCGAATTTTTATGACTAAACTCATGCGTTTTGATCGGTTTTATAGGCTACAATATAGTAGTTTTTAGCATAAGACGCATGGATCATCTCCATGTTACAATCTTATGTTGAAATGTTCTTTTTTCTGCTCTTTTCTGAAGCATATAAGTCCCCACTGAAAGGTGTCAATGCTCACAGTTACCTCAGGGTGGGCTTTTATCTCCTGCCATGCCTCGGTCATTGCTGGGCTCCAATAAATATCGTCAAATAGTAGTAAGGAATCGTTGTGCACATGGTTCAAAAGGAATTCAAAATACTGAAGCGTTCGTTCTTTATCGTGATTACCGTCTATATAGACCAAATCGTAGTTCCCATGATTGCTTCCGAAGAAAGTTTCAAAAGTTTCATTCTGCAAAGTGATTTTGTCAAGCTTGAATTTGTTGAATAATTCTTGTGCTTTTCCCGAAGTCTGAGGACAACCCTCTATGGTGATTACCTGTGCCGCAGTATTCCCCATACTCAAAGCAATAGTGCCAAGCCCTAAGGAAGTTCCCAATTCCAAAATATTTTTGGGTTTGAAATAGCGCGCCAAACGAAATAATAATCGTTGTCTCTTTGGTGTGATTCCAGCATTTTTGGCCACGGCCGAGACCTTCCGGGTATTTCCTTTGAAGACCCGAGAGCCTGCACCGAAGTCATTAAC
>Ga0316205_10002966_pt1 | contig 16673 bp, 22 predicted proteins | sample 3monthpyrite_MG_FD_204941 | JGI IMG/M metagenome (GOLD analysis project Ga0316205, IMG submission 204941) | Microbial mat bacterial communities from mineral coupon in-situ incubated in ocean water Damariscotta River, Maine, United States -... | ecosystem: Environmental > Aquatic > Marine >... | reverse complement strand
CAAGGTTAATGTCAATTAAGCCATCTTCTTTACCGTCGCGTAAATCAGAAATACCAAAATTGGTTTTACCGCCTTTGTCATTAGGGTCATTAACGTTACCACCTTCGCTACCTAAAATATGATTAATGGCAGTTAAGGCGGTGGCTGGTATGCAAGCAGTAACAGGTACGGTTAAAGTTGCTTCAAGAGTGTTTAATTTTTTCATGCTGTCAGGGTGACAGCATGCGAGCTTAGGTAATATTAACCTGAGTTAGTAAGTTTTATTGTGTTTAAACTTTAATTTGACATTTATTCAATGCCGCTAGTAATGATTTATCAAGGACAAACTCACCTGTAGTACCAGCACCTGAATTATAGACTTGGCTAAAGCCTAAAGTACGATAGATAAGCGTTTTACCTTGTAGCATTTCTTTAACAATAGCTTTTGCCTTGTCACCTGTAGTAGCCGTATAAGGTGATAACATTTTTCCGGTTGAACTCATTGCTGCTTTGTACGAATTAACAACAAGTGCTTGTTGCTCTGGCGGTAAACTTTTGGCGTACTCAGCCATAACATCCATTTGGGCGTTTACTTGTGCATTAGGTTTCACATCTACAGGCGTTTCGTTCATTGATATATTCCACGCTTTATTTTTATCAATGCGAAGCTGAACATCACCTACAGGTATTTTGTACTTACCACCACTTTTAATTCCTACACGCAACTCACCATTAACAACTTCAATAAAAGGATATAAATGATTGGTATAAGTGTATACCGACGATTGAGTATATAAACTGCCAGTAGTAACCGAACAAGCTACTTTATCTGTAAAACGATCAAACTCGGCACTAGTGACCCATTCTACTTTTGGTGTTGTTGAGGCACATCCAGCTATTAGTGACATAACGAGTAGCATAGTAATATTTTTCATTTCAATTTCCTTTCAATATTTTTAATTTTTTTCTGTTTTAGCATCGGCATAACCATTATTATTTTACAGTTGTCACTTTTACTTTTCACAGATAAGTTGCCTTTCATACGGCCAATAAGCACTCTAACTAGGTATAAATTTACACTATCCATATTAAAATCTACTATTGATAATTCAGTTTCTTCAATTTCAAACGCGACACAAAGCTTATTCTGCTCAATATAAAACAATATACCTATATTAATTGCCGGTGTTTTTTCAGTTAAATAGATTAGCAGCTCATAAATACATTTATACATAATGCTATAAACTTCTTTGTCTGCAGAAGCTATTTTTTTACTGATACCTATATTTTCTATATTAATATTTAAATATTGTTTTTTAGATTGCTGAGATACAGCCAAGCGTTGTGTTGTACCTAAAATGTCTGAGTTAAACAATACATCAGGCGCTCTTAAACTATTGTCAACATGTATTAAACAGGCGGTTGTCTCTAATTCTCTTTTAGCTTTGCTATTTTGTTTTTCTTCCATTAGCACTATAACGTTATCAATATCGGCACAAATACTTTTGTAATCTAAATCTGTTTTATGATGTTTTCTCATGGACAACTCAGCAAAAAAATTATCTTGCCTTTTATGCATTTTTTCAAACCCACGCTTTAAGCTTCTTTTATGGGCTTGTTTAGCTAGCTGTTGATCTTTAGAATGCTTGCTGTTTATTAATTCAATGTCTTTAAAATGTTGATCATTCAAAGCAACAATTTCACGTCTAACACCAACATAAACACCAATAACTTTAAATATACAAGCAAGAAAAAAAACAAAATACAACGCAATAGCCCAACGACTTAAATACCAAGGAATAATCACAGTAAACGTAAATGTGCGTGATAGATGCATATTGGCATTAGCTTCTATTTTTATAGTGTTAATGCCAAGCTTTGGTAAAAAACCAATAGTGTTGTTGTCTGAAAAGTCGCTCCATGGGTTATTGTTTACTTTCATTCTAAACTCATGGTGTTCGGGGTTGCTGTAATCATTGGTACTTACCCTTAATTCAATATAACTACCATCACTTATTAATTCAGCAAGGGGTTTATTAATGCCGTTTACTGAAAAGTCACTAATAAGTATATTGCTTTTAAAGGTAGCCTCTTTTTGAATATTGTTAGCCCAGGTAATTAACTCACCGTTAGTAGAAATGGCGTTAAAATTATTAAAGTCTTCGTTAATTCTGCCAACACTCTTATTGAGTGGCCAAGTATTTACTTGTTTAGTTTCAGTGTTGTACTTAGCAATGCCTAAACTGGTAGTAACATAGAGGTTTTTTTTATAAAACTTAATATCGTTAATTCTTAATCCTAAGCTGGGCAAGGATATTTTTTCAATATTAATAGCCTTGCCATGCTTTGTTAACGAGAACAATCCGTCGTCAAGCGTTGCTACCATTAAGGTGTCTTTATTGGTGGCTAACCTAATAACATGAGACTCGGGCAAGTATTGTGCTAAGTTTTTATTGTTATAATAAAAAACACCTCGGTCTGTCGCTATCCATGCTTGATTTATTTTTTCATTAATCGGTAGAACATCAACAACACTTCCTAAGTCATCATTAGCAATGACCAACTTACTTTCATAGCTGTTGGTGTTAATCAAATAAACACCTACTTTGTCAACGCATACGGCTATTGTTTCAAAAGTAACTTGCCTAATGCACTGCACGGGCTGCTTGGCAATTAAATTGCTTCGGTTTGTTATTTCACTAAAACGATAGTCATTTTCAAATAAACCGTAATAACCACCTACCCAAGTATTAAAGTTAGTTTCGTGAGCGGCATACCAATAGCCCTTTGTGACATCGTTAACATGTTTTAAAGGAGCAGCTTCAAACGTTTTAGTATTTAGTTTGTAAGCGCCTTTAATGTCAAAAACAGTGCTAAAAATTGAATTACCCATTAACCACGCCATACCACTGGTATTGTTAAGGCCCGTTATTTTTTTTATGTTTAAATCTGACTTAGCAATTTTTTCTAATTTGTTAGCGGCTAACCATAAGGTTGAATCTGAACTTTGAAATATACTCATTACCTTACTTTGATTGTTACGTACAAAGTTGTGCTCAATAATTTTTTTATTGGCAATATTAAAAAGAATTGGCTGACTATTAACCATTAGCCATAAATGGTTAGGTTGGTTTGCTGCGGCAATAACACTTAAGTTTTGGTTAGAAAAATTAGCAACAAGTATTAAATCGTCTGTGGGCGAAGCTTTAACGTATAATGCGTGTTTAGTACTAAAATACAGCTTATTACTATGGTTGATCATACTGACAACCGTATCAGGGAAATACAGTGTTTCGCTTGGCTTGTTTTCAGGTGAATCGTCAATACATTGGTATTGTTTAGCGTGAATAACAATACAAACTTGATTGTTGTTGGAGGCAACAAAACCTCTTGTAGAGCGTTTAAAACTAAGCACTTGTTTAGTGGTTACTTCACCACTTAGTGATGATAACTGTGTTAATTTACTTTGTTGTAGTGCATACAGTTTATTTTTATGCAGTGTTAAATCAACAATATTATTGTCGTGTTTGGCAGTGTAAATTGTTTGTTGGTTTAGCTGTTGGTCAATGGCAACTATCGCTTTATCGCCGGAAATATAGGTAGTGTTGTTTGTGGTAATAATACGGTTGATATAGCCAATATCCGCAGCTACTTTTATTTTTTTATGACCGTCATATCTTAATGCATGGGTTTGGGTGCCAACCCAAATAAAACCATGAGGATCTTGTGTGATGGTAAAAGGAAGTGTAATTGATAATTCACCTGCAACAAGGTTGCAGGTGAACAGCATTAAAAAAAACAAACATCCTTTTTTAATTTTTCTCATAGCTCATTTTGCTAAACCTACTGAGTCAAGCTAGGTGGGTGATAATAACCACCGCAGCTCGACATTATTGTTGGCGTTTTGTCATTCAGCTTATAAGTTTTAGCTGACGAGCCAAAAGTAATAGGGTTTTTAGCATCTCCTTGTTGCTTAGCTTTATTTTTTTTAAGTTGGTTGTCGGGTGCTCTTATCATTAAATAGGTTGGCAAACGCGGGTCATCCGCATGGCTTTTGTTCTGCCATAGTTGGTTTACACTATCGCCCGTTTTAGGGTAAAGCGCTGCCATACCTGCTTGCATTATTTTTACGGCTTCATCACCAAAAACCAGTGCCTGAACGCCATTGTAAAAACCACCCGGTGTACAAAAATTAATATTGTCTACTATAACCGTGCTACCGTCTGGCAGTTCTAATTCAACGGTCATGTTGACAACTTTAGCGCGATTCACTTTTTTAGCTGGCTTGACTTCAACATTGTATTTATCAAGCAAATCACTTGTTGTTTTGTTTTTAACTTCTTTTGATAAAACAATACTATTTGGCTCTGCTGCCATTACCGTTGCAGCTGATAATGTAGTAGAAAGTAATAGTATGCAGGTTAAGCCTAACTTTAATGATTTCATGTAATCTCCATTTTTTTGACGTAATTTAAAAATCAGTCACAAAATGCAATATACACGCCAAACAAGCTATTAACCTGAGTTAGTAAGTATTACTCTGCCTGTGTTTCAGCTACTGTTCTAATTATCTTTTTTATATTACCGGCTTCACCATTTTTAAACTTTAAGTATATTTTTATAAGCATGCCAACCACCTTGTCATTAAAAGGGGCTTGAGCACGTGCTATTTCAGCGCTAATAAGCATCATAGCGTCTTTCATTATATCTTCTGTTATTTCGCCTTCGTTGTCAGAGTCTTTGCTATTTAAATATTCAATAAAAGAGTCTAATTCACTTTTTTCACAATTGGTTTGTGTTGACAGTTTTACCAACATAGTTTCTACCAGTTGATAACTATCATGCCTGCCGCTCAATTCAAGATTTTCTTTAATGTATTCCATCGCCTTATTTATACTGTCAATAGTGGGAGCAGCACGTTTTTGTACCCGCCCGTCTGCGTTAACATCATTTGCATACATTGCTTTGGCATTATCAAAATGCTGCGCCTTATTGTGTGTAGATAATTGCGATACACTCGGCTCCCCCTCGCCAGTTAACAACCAATGAATATTTATTTCTTTCTTTTTCGCGTAATCAACAATTGCTTCAAGTGGCAGTTTTTCACGCGCACGCCAAGTAGATGGTGTCGTCCTATTAACACCCAAAACCCTTGCCACCTCTGCGTCACTCTTAATTATTTCTGGCGAATAACGCTCCATTCTTTCTAGTATTTCATTAAATTCAGACACAAAGTCGAATTTCGAGATAGTAACTGTTGACATTCGGGGTCACTCACCTGTATTATGTTGAAAGTTATCTACAACCTAACTATTTATTAATCAAAACCTAGCTGTAACTAGGTTCAACTTAAGAGAGTCTACTATGGATTATGAAACAATCAAAATCGAATTACGCAAAAAAGGCTATTCAATGTCTATGATTGCGGCAGCATTAAAGTGTACCCCTGTTAACGTTCACCAAGTTTGTAAAGGAACTAACAATAGTTATCGCGTTGCCAATGCGGTTGCTACGGTTTTAGAACTTGAGGTAAATGACGTTTTTCCCACTGCTTACCAAGATGTACAAAACTTTCCCTCTACACGTCAAGAACGTGTTGCGGCACTTCAACAACGTTTAGCTAGTTAATTATTTGCACTGGGTGCAAATAATGAATGCCTAAATTTTTCAGGGGTTAAAAAATAATAATGAATATAGCCACGCAAGCCAAACCAACGGCACAAAGCAACCAATTGCAGCATAGTGGGATCTTTATGCTCAATAGCCCAAGCAATAGTGTCGTAGCGAATATGGTTGGGCAGTTTAGCCAAGAGTTCAAACAGTCCTCTAATTACACCCAGCTCTTCGTTAGTGATGGTGTTACTGACATTAAACCGATTGTTACTCGTATTAGGTTGGTTATGCATGATGCTTGTGTCCTGTGCGTTAAATCAATGGTTAATAGCTTAGACCCTCAATTGTTAACTCGTCTAGAGCAAAACGAATTGTATTTTTGGAAACGAGATCAAGGAGGCATTTCTAATGTCTAAGGTTTATTGGAAACGGGTAGTGCCGCATAACATGAATCATGCCATGCAGCTATGTAAACAGCATGCACAAGAAAAGAAAAACATGAGTGTGTCTCGAATAGCAGACCATTTAGCCACTACAACAGACTCGCTTTATAAATGGCTTGGCAATGGCAGAATGCCAGCCAACCATGTAATAGCTTACGAGCAAGCATGTGGTATTAATTTTGTTACTCAGTATTTAGCGCATAGCCAAGGGTTATTGCTTATTGACGTACCTACTGGCCGTAAAGCGCAAAACAAAGATTTAACAGACTTACAAGTATTTATGACCGAAGTGGGCGCTTTACTTATTAAGTGTCATGACAACCGCAGTACGCCTCAAGAAGCTATGGATGCAATAAAAGTATTAATGCAAGACCTAGCATGGCACCAAAAAAATGTTGGCGTAATGAAAGAGCCACAAGCAGAACTTAGCTTAGGTGGCGAACATGCTTAAATTAAATAAAAACATGCGCAGGGGTGATGATTTAATTTTTGAAACTTACCCCAAATGGCGACGTTTACTGTTAACAGTTGTTGAGTTTGTATGTGTGTTAGCGGTTATTTTTTTGCTTATTTACGTAGATCACATTGTACGAGGTATAGGCTAATGAGTGTAATTAATAAGAGCTACCTATCAGCACAAGCACAACGCCCTTTAATTGTGATAAAGGCTATGGCAGGCAAAGAGGTTAGCGGTGTTAGCCCGGCAGAGCTTGCGAAATTAGTCAATATAAGTGCAAGTAATGTAACGCGTGTGTTGGCAAACCTTGAAGCGCAACAGTTTATTGAACGCTTACCTAGCGATGATAAGCGGTGGCGCTTGTCTGCTACTTTGGTGCAAATGGCCAACACAGTATCACTTAACTTTACCCAGTCTTTACAGCAACTTCAGCAAGACCAAGGCAATTACGGCCTTTTATATAGATAGGAATACCCATGAGTAACGAAAAAAATCAAGATTTACCAAGCATTTCACCAGAGCAAGAGGCAGCTATTGCCGATGTAAAAACCGTACTGGCTTCTAAGCAAGATGTATTGATGGCAATAGGGCAAGTGCAAGCTTTTAATAACATGAGAAAATATGCGACCGTCGCAGAATTAATTACCTATCGTAAAATCAAAGAATCCAAGCAGTACAAGGGATTAGTTTATGAAAACGAAAATGGAGAAAGTGCGACCGTCGCAGATATTAAGGAAATATGTACCGTTTTCTTTGGTCGTTCATATAGAGCTATGCAAGAAGATGAACAAAACTTAACAACATTTGGTGAGGAGTTTTTCGAGTCATCAAAAAGTATGGGTTTAGGCACTCGTGAACTCCGTAAACTTCGCCAACTTCCTAGTGAAACACAAGAATTAATCATCAACAGTGAAAGCGTTGATTTAAACGACAAAGAAGCGATTAAAGAACTGATTGAAGACGAAGCCTTTAAACATGCCACTGAACTTGCTGAAGCTAAAAAGCGTGCCGAAGACGCCGAAGAAACCGTTGAAGCGGTACGTGAAAACTCTGCCGTAAAACAGCAAGAGCTAGACCAAGCCAAAGAACGTGAAGCTAAACGCCGCTTTAGCCAAGAGCCTTGGAAACATCAAACCATAGAATTGGCGCAGGGCATGTTACAAGCCCGTGTCTTAGTTGAACAAGGTGTAAACCAACTTACTGAAATATTTCAACAAATTACTGCTGTTGAATCAACACTTGATGAAAAAGCCATTAATTACTTAGCTCGTAGCATTTTCAGTGAAGCCACCAACGTTAATGACTTGGTTTATAACTTAACCAGTGAAGTATCTGGCTTGCTTAGTACTAATTTTAAAGCCGACGTTGATGCTGTTGACGTATTAGAAGAACTTAGCGAAACAAGCGAATAGCATTAATAGTTAGGGAATGATTCATGATTTCAGAACAAGCAAAAATTGATTTGATTGGGTTTGGCAAAAAGTTACAACAAGCCAAACATGGTGAAAAATCTAACATTGTTAAAAAGGCTCTGAGCCACTTTGGTTGGTCTAGCCATCATACGCTTTACCGTGAGCTTAATAAGCTAGGTTGGACTAGTGGCAAACAACAGCGAAAAGATGCAGGCAGCACTAGCCAAGATGAACAGTCGTTATTAATGCTTGCAGCCATGAGTAAAACTAGTGCTAGAGCTAATGGTAAAACATTAATGGAAACCCCTAACGCTATTAGCGTACTAAGTCAAAATGGCTTTACCTTTAAAAGCCCTAGCACAGTGAACAAATTGTTAAGAGATCGCAGCTTAACCGCAAAACAAATGAAACAAGACACAACGCATGGTCATTTTAGAACAGAACACCCAAACCAAGTTCATTTGGTTGACCCTTCATTATGTGTACTTTATTACCCACCGGGTAGCACTAAGGGTATGCGAGTTCAAAAGTATACAACGGCAGCTGAGCAATACAAAAACAAGCCTGAGATGCTTGAAAAAATTAAAAATTTGAGAGTTTGGCGCTATGTCATGGTTGATCACTTCAGTGGTTTAGTCACTGTAAAATATTATGAATGCGCCGGTGAAAGCCAAGAAATATTATATGACTTTTTAATTTGGGCATGGGGCAAAATGTCAGGCTCACCTTTTCACGGTTTACCACGCACCATGTATTGGGACAAGGGGAGCGCGAACACCAGTAAAGCAATTAAATATGCATTGAATTGTTTAAGCGTTGAAAACATTGCCCATACTACACATTTAGCTCGGGCTAAAGGCGCTGTTGAGCAAGCAAACAACTTAGTTGAAAAATTACTTGAAGGCCGTTTGTTATTTGAGCCAGTAAACAGTGTTGAAGAGCTTAATGCAATAGCAGTGAAATGGCAAAACGCCTATAACGCCGATTTAATACCTAACTACAATGCTAAGCATAATCGCCACGGTTTAGCGCGTACTGATGCATGGCTTAAGATCATGCAACCTGAATTCATTCAACATTTACACGAATTACCAGCTGCTGATTATTGTCGTTATATATTCACCCATGAGCCAGTATTACGTACAGTGTCTGGTGAGTTAGAAATAACCTTTCGACACCCCGTAGCTAAAAAATCATTAACTTATAGTGTCGCTGAAATCGACGGTATTTATGCTAAACAGAAGGTTTTAGTTAATCCTATTGTGCTTGGTGATGACGCAAGAGTATTGGTTACTATCGCACAGCCGTTAGGTGATGACATTAAATGTGAGCTTGCACCTGTGCTGTTTAATGAAATGGGCTTTAGAATTGATTCACCTGTATTTGGTGAAGGTTTCGACACTAAGAAAGACTCTGTTGTTGATACTAATCAAAAAGCACTAGACAGGGTTGCTTTCCCTAACATGTTAGATGAAGAAATAGAAAAAGCTAAAGCGAAAAAAGCCACACCATTCAATGCGCAAATTGATGCTCTTAGCCACATAAAAAATATTGATTTGCCTACTGCGATAACGCCTAAAGGTAGCAAGCTTGATTTACCAACTGAGTTTGTACCAACCGAAGCTAAACCACTTTCACCTCTTAAATTGAAACGCGCTGTTATGAATGCATTAGGTCGTGATTTAGAGCCAAAAGACATTGATGTATTAGCGCAGTACAAAGCCGTTTTTGTTGAAGATATTCCAGGCATTGTTGACGAGCTATTAAACAACAAAGCACCTGTATTGAAAGTAGTAAACACTTAATAAATAAAAGATAAGGAAATAGCCATGTACCAGTCAGAGAAAAGTTTAATGGTGAGAACATTAAAAGCGCACGGTATTAATCAGTTAGATGTTGTTGCTGATATGAATGCCCATGGTGTGCATATTTCTAAAACCTCATTGCTTAATTTTATTCGGTATGAGCAGTGGCCAACAAGAACAAATCCTAAAGCAATTCGTGAATGCTTTACTCGTTTATTGGGTAAAGAAAACCAAGGGGAAATAGAAAAAATGCTTAAAGCAGCACCAACCGTTGTTAATGCGACAGCCGCTTATCAAGTACTGCCGTTATTAGCAAAATATGATTTACAACAAGCCGATTTACGTAGAGCGATGGAAGACACCGGCGTTAAGCTTTCACCCTCTGCTGTAAGTCAATTGTTACGTCATGGCACCTGGCCAAAAACGATAGAAGCTGAATTGATTAAAGCCGCTATTGAAAAGTTTATGAGCGAGTACGTAACCACTAATGAACTGATGACCATGTGGCATGAAACTAAAACTAAAAAAGGGAAAACCAAAATAACAACAATAAAAAAAACAGAACAACCCACTTTAATTTTTGAACAACCGGAGCGCGAAATGCTTTATCAAAAAACAATGAGCCACTTTAAGTTAACCCGTCACCCCTTTGAAAACGAAGTACATAGTATTGATGATTTATTTATGAGTCAGTCACAACGTAGAGTACGCGAAAGCATGGTACAGGCCAGTTTAAACGGTAGTATTTTAGCCGTTACGGGTGAGTGTGGTGCAGGTAAAACCGAGTTACGTAAGAGCTTTTATGACTATGCCAATAAACATCATCCTGAGTTACTCATTATTGAGGCAATGGTTATTGATAAAAAGCGTTTAACAGCCGCAATGATTTTTGATGCTTTAGCTGAAGAGCTACAAATAACTAGCATGCCAAATGGGTTAGAAAACCGTGCACGTAAAGTTGAACGCGCTTTAAAGCAAAGTGCTAAAGCGGGTAATAAGCATGTATTGGTTATTGAAGAAGCTCACGATTTAAGTAATGCCGCGGTTAAACATTTAAAACGTATTTGTGAGTTGAGTGACGGTTTTAATCGTTTGGTTAGCGTTATTTTAGTAGGCCAACCAGAGCTTGAGGCAAAACTTAGTTTGTCTAACTTTGATATTCGTGAATTCTCTTATCGCTGCAACATTATGACTATGCAACCCCTTGGGCCATCAGTTACTGATTACATTGCCCATAAGCTTAAACGCTGCAATGTAGATTTTTCTAAAATCATTACGCCTGATGCTATTGAAGCTATTAAAAAGCGCTTACAAGGTGTTGTGCAATACGGCATCACTAAAAGCAATGGTAGTAAAGATATGACTTACCCGTTAATGGTGAACACGCTTTTAGTTAAGGCTATGAATGAAGCAGCTAGTGCATGTGAGCCGGTAATTACCGCTGAGTTAATTGGCGAGATCAAATAATTAATTTTTAACTGAGGATATTAAAATGAGTACAGCAATAGCAGAGCAATCAGAAGTAGATAATCAAGAGCCTGAATTTTTTGTAAATAGCCGAGGCTTTAAAGTGCCTAAAGAGCAAATGGCACCTCAAGACATTTTAAAAAATGAAATGGTGATGAAGCATATTGCCAGGGCTAAAGAATTAAGCAAAATGCATGACGAATTTAAGCGCCAAGTGTTTAGTGATGTTCAAGACTTTATTGCTTTATTAGCGGATCACTACGACGTGGAAGTTAAGCAAGGTAAAGGCAATGTAACGCTAACGAGTTTTGATGGTAAATCGCAAATAAAAGTAGCTATTGATGATGTGATCACCTTTGGCCCCGAAATTGATTTAGCTAAGCAATTAATCAATGAAGTAGCTGAAGAACTACTTGGTGACAAAGAAGACGATCAGCTTTTGAACGCTATTATCACTGATGCTTTTCAAGCAGACAAAGAAGGTAATTATAACAAAAGCCGTATTTTATCTTTACGCCGTTATCGTAATTACAGCGACATGGAAAAATGGAAACAAGCAATGGAAGCATTAGACGACGGCATTATTGCAGGCTCAACTAAAACTTATATTCGTTTTAGTCAACGTAATGAATATGGTGCAAGCGTGCCAATAGCTCTCGCTAGTAAGAGTTTATAAATCCCTACCGTGGGCGTTCGGCATGCTGACTTATTAGCTTTTGTCCATTATGCAATGTTGTAGCGTATCTCAGTGAATAAACGTCTAGCCGGGTTTTAAACATCCCTCCAATTGGTAACTACGCCAAAGGTGACAAAGTAGGATCCCTTAAGCCCCTTAACTGGGGCTTTTGGGTGCCAGACTATTAATAACTAGAGAGAGTGTTATGAGTAAATGCAAATGTTTTGAAGAGAGTTTAGACAAAGTAAAAACACACATTAAAGAAAAACTTGGTGAAGGTGTAACTGAGTTTAATGCTAACTGGAAAGACTATTCATATTTTATTAGTGGTGGGGATCATATCCCTGTAAATCCTAAAGTTGAATACGAATATAGAGGCGTTAAAAAAGACGGTTCATCTAAAGCTAAATTAACAAAAGATACTATCTCTATATTTGCTAGGTTTTGCCCTTTTTGTGGACGAGATACACAAAAAGAAATTTCAAATGAACAAGGTGAAAGCTAATGTCTGCAAACGTAACTATAAGTTGTGATGGTCATGGCTGTAATAACGTGATTGATAACAACGGCTTTAGTGATGATGTTCAACAACTTATTGAATATCATCATTGGCATAACGACCCAACTACAGATGAATTTCATTACTGTGACTTTTGTTGGACTACGGTTAAAACTGAATATGATGAAGTAGCTAGGGATAAGGAGCTTGATAATGCATAAAATTTATAGACCTAAATCTTGGTATATCAAATTAATTCATATTGCAAAGAGCCAGCTGCAGCTTGACGATGATTTGTATAGAGCAAACCTCAAAGAATTAACCGGTAAAAGCAGCTGCTCTAATATGACTATTCCTGATTTGGTTAAAGTACTTGAACACATGAAAAAATCAGGTTTTAAAGTCAGCGCTAAAAAGAAAGCAAAATTAACAGGTGCTCATGCAAAGTTGTTTTCACTTTGGCAAGAAATGGCTGATGCAGGTTTTGTTAAAGACCGCTCTTATACTGCTTTAGAAAAATGGGCGAAAGCTAACTGCAAATCAACCAATAACGGCGTGCCGGTAACTAAACTTGAGTGGTTTACAAAAGGTATGTTTTATCAAGCAATAGAGCAGTTAAAAAAATGGCAAAAAAGAGAAGGTAATAAAGCAAGGAATATTGAAGCATGAAGTTAGCCCGTTGCCCAAGCTGTCATGGTCACTTGAATTTAGATACGCTGGTACAAGACAGTAGCGCTAAATCTTTATTGGCTGTAGTAGCGAAATTACCGCCAAAACTAGCGACTAATGTAATAGGTTATGTTGCACTTTGGCGTCCTGAAAAATCTGATCTTAATAATGCTAGGGCTGTGAAATTAATTAATGAAGTACTCGAGCTGTCAGACAATCAGCAAGCATTAAATGCAGCTTTAGAGCAAACTTCATTAACTATTCAAGCCAAGCGTCAAACGGGTATATTTCAACCCTTCAAAAATCATAGTTATTTAAATCAGGTATTAAAAACGATGGAAGAAAAATTCTATCACCCAACAGCTAATGCTACTAAAACAAAAGATTCACAAGCCCAGGTTAAAAACTTCTACCAAGAAAGCAAAGAAGTTAATGATGCAATGTTTAAAAAAATTCAAGATCAATATAAGGTGAAAAAGTAATGAGCTTACCTGAACGTTCTGCCGGTTTCTTAATGTCTACTATGCTTCATCTTGAAACACAGCTAATAAGTTGTGGTATTAATAAAGATATGGCTGAAAAAATATCTCATAGTACTGTTGATCATTTAAGAAAAGATTATGGAGGAGAGCATATTTATTTCCCTAAAGGGAAAGAGCTTGATGCTATATTTAAGCACCTTGAAATATATAAGCGTTGGAATGGTCATAATCAAGTTGAGCTAGCAAAAGAGTTCAATATAACGGTACCGTCAATTTACCGCATATTAAAGAAAGCACACAAAAAAGAAATAGACAAACGCCAAAGCAAAATGGACTTTTAATGAGTTCATCAATGGATAAGTATTGGGAACTTGGACGACTGGCTTGGATAAAGGGTGAAACAATTGATAGCTGTAGACTTAGAAATAGCGATAAAAAACTTTCATGGATGCGATGCTTTAAACAAGCACATCATGAATGCTTACCTTTAATAGATACACCAGATAAAAAAACAACCTAAAGCAGTAAACAAAAATATCGAAAGACTCAGAAATATACTTAAATCCAACACAAAAAATAAAGACTAAATAATTTTCACTATATTAAAATCATTTTCAAATACTCAATCATTCAATTCCGTACAATTTCACAAAATTTCACACTTTTCTCTGTTTTCTTATATTCTTTTCTCTCTCTGTATCAAACAGTTGGCTTCCGCTCGTGCCTCGCAGATTTTAGCCAACTATTATCAGCCGCTTAATGTGGCGTTATATTACTTAAGGAGTTAAATTGGACTTTTCTGCCGAATTTCATAATATACAAGGATCTGTTGTAAACGTGCTTGCTCTTGATGCACAGAATAATGCAGTATCTTCAGGAAGTGGAACAATAATTGGAGGTGGGAACTATGTACTTACGTGTGCTCATTGCATCATTCCAAATACAACAACAGTTGCAAGATTTTCTGGCCAAAATAATGGTCAAATTGGTAACGTAATATTTATAGACCAACAAGTAGATGTTGCAGTTATTCAATTTCAAAATAATTTAGGTCCATCAGCTACACTACGAGCATCTTCAAGCGTTAAAATCGGACATGAAGTATTTGCAGTAGGTTTTCCAAATAACATATCACAGATTACAGCCTTATCAGGCAATGTTGCAGGCTTTGAACCTAATAATAATTATAATTACATCCGCATTGATGCATCTGTAAATCATGGTAATTCAGGTGGCCCATTGTTCAACTCAAGTGGCGAAGTAATTGGTGTAGTTAATGCCAAACATGGTTCTTTATCTAATTTTTTGCAGCAAGTTCAAGCTGCACAGCCAGGTGCTAGCATGTCTATTGGGGGAATTAACCCAATTCAAGTTATTCAGCAACTTATTGGTGAAATGCAAAAAAACTTAAATCTCGGTATTGGCTATGCCATTCCAATCGATCATATAGGTACTTTAAATCCTGTAGTAAGTGGTGCGATTCAAACGTAATATAACAAGTCGTTTAAAAGGACAAAAAACAGTTGGCTTTTGCTCCTTCGTCGCTAATTTTAGCCAACTATTTTGTTGCCTCTTAACGAGGCGTTATACGCAAATAGAGCATTTCACTAAATTAAATTTGTGTATATAAGTTTGCAGGTGTGTTTTTTCATCTCAAACAGTTTGGTACACTTTCATAGCACTTTTGGCGAAACACCTTTGGTTAGGTTTTTAGCTAGTATTATTTATCTCAATCGTTACTTCGTTTGAGCAGGGCAAAGGATTGTTCATTCATTTCTTTGCATTATTTTAGGTTGGGCGTAATTGTTTAGCTTTGTATTCTTAACAAGCTAATGTAATAGCGTCTAACAAGTTGCTTAACAGGACAAAATACAGTTTGCTGTTGCTCGTGCCTCGCACATTTTAGCAAACCATATTTTGCCCATTAGCAAAGCGTTATAAGGCCAGAAAGAATGGAGTCTTTTAAACTAGATAAGCATATTTGGACTCAAGATGATTTCAAGTATATGGGGTGGCATGATGCGACGATTTGGTCATCCTTCGCTAATACAGAAGAGTATGAGTTTTCCTTTGATCTAGATTACATTTTCAAATGGGTTGATCCTATAGGCGAAGAGAAGTATTTCAAATTCTGGGTTGCTCCTGTAACGATGGTTTTCGAAAATGTATCAGATATAAAATTTGATATTGAATCTAGGCAAGGTGATATTGAAATTGCCAATTTACATATGGAAAACCCAAAATTAACTCCCAATGGAAAATTTACCGAATATACGTTTAGGTTTGAATGCCAAGAAGGGATAATCACTCTTCAAGCTACGGGATACAATATGTATGTTAGGCAAACTCCAACATTGAGCAAGTCTCAAAGTTTAGAGCTAGATGTGCGCGGTGGTGTAAATTTTGGTAAGGTGCTCAAGGCCTTATAACAAGGCAATTAAGCAGGAAAATTTACAGCTGGCTGTTTTCACTGCGTTCAACATTTTAGCCAGCTATAAATTTCCTCTTATTGAGGCGTTATATAGCACAAGGAGGTTAGGTGAATATCGTCAATAATATCGAAAACTCTTTTTATCCTGAGGTTTATTCCCAATCAGTTCCGACTAGTGCAGATTTGAGTTTATGCTTGTTGAAAAAGACTCAATTAGCTAAATATGTTTTAGCTGTTAAGGATTTTGATTCTAACCTAGATATTAAAACTCAAATCGCAAACGTTCGTAAATCAATTAAGCAGCAAACCTCAGCAATGTGGTTGTTTAAAGAAATTGGAGCTTACATTGTACTTGTTTGCGATGAGCTTCCTGATATAGCAGAGCCTCAATTAGAAATAGATCGTTCTGGCTTTCACGCAGTTATCGTCCAAGGTGTTCATTTAGTTTCAAAATCAGGCGCTCATTTGTTTAATCATAGTAAATGGTTAAATAAATCCTTCGGTGGCACAGAAAGTATTTCTTCTAGGTTGGTGAGTAGTGCAATATAACAAGCTAATAAACAAGGACAAAAAACAGTTTGCTGTTTTCGTTCCTCAACATTTTAGCAAACAATTTTTTGCCTGTTATTAGGGCGTTAGTTGCCGCAACTTGTTCTTGTTAAATTTATTTGCAAATAGTGGCATTTAATCTAAAAATTTAGCGCTTGTTTCCGTTCTTTTTTGTGGTAGGTTTAGTGCTA
>Ga0316205_10002965_pt1 | contig 16683 bp, 19 predicted proteins | sample 3monthpyrite_MG_FD_204941 | JGI IMG/M metagenome (GOLD analysis project Ga0316205, IMG submission 204941) | Microbial mat bacterial communities from mineral coupon in-situ incubated in ocean water Damariscotta River, Maine, United States -... | ecosystem: Environmental > Aquatic > Marine >... | reverse complement strand
TCACCATCAAAACTAAAAGCGGTGATTTTCAGCGTGTTGATATCGAGCTGGCTATCACGCCGCAGCAAATGGCGATTGGTCTTATGCATCGTACTGAATTGAAAGCTAGATCGGGAATGTTTTTTTTATTTGATGATGAAAGGGAGATTAGTTTTTGGATGAAAGACACGCTGATCCCTCTGGATATTATATTTATCACCGGTGAAGGTATAATTCATCACATTCATCCTAATGCCAAACCAAGAGACCCCACCCGTATTTATTCTTATGGCTCCGTGAAAGCCGTGCTGGAAATAAACGGAGGTGAAAGTGCGAAGCTAGGACTTAAAATTGGAGACAAAGTTAATCATCCATTGTTGGAGAACCAATTTCTCAAAAATAAATATCAGAAAACAAAATTCCAATAACGGACAGTATGCTCAATAATAATGGTCATGTTATTCATCCTTGAATTGATTTAACAGGTGCTGGCTTACTTTACTGTTTCGCCTTAGCTCGCTTCTGTCTGTCATGCTTATTGTGAGCAATTTTCGCAGATTCTTTGTTTGCTTTGTAGTGCAAATTAGCACGCTCTTTGGCGGTAATCACGCCGTCCGATTTAGCACGGCGTTCCATTCTACGTAGCTGCTTTTGTCCACGGATCAAACGAGCTGTTTCTGGAACAGTCAACTCGCCGCTTTTCGCACCTTTAGTGATCCGGTATTTTTGTTCGTGCTGGCGCTCGTCCAGCACCGGCGTGCCTGCGATAGATAAATTTAAATCGAAAATTAATGAGAGAAGAATGATTACACTTGAGCTGATTTTCATTTGGATACCCTTTGTTTTTTATGGAGTTATCCTAATAACGGGTGTCGAGCAAATTGGTTGACAGGTTCAAAAAAGATAGGGGGTAAAAAAATAGGCAAAAAAAAGCCCACTATAAAGTGGGCTGGACTAGCAATTCTGATATGACTCTTTTGGACCAAAAGGGTAGGGAGTCAATCCTTACTAATAAAATCTGTAAAAACAGAATATAAAATAACACTCAAATATGGAGCTTGAGACTCCAAATGAACAACTGGCTGACACATAAACAACCGACTATCCAAGGATGAAGTTAATTAAACGCTAATCAAATTAACTTCAATTTCATGACTGACAAACTGACCGTCGACCACTACATGAAAATATCAACTTGAGAACTAATTGAAATCCAGTTGGCTATTGCTAGCTGCATCTCGTAACAAGCTATGGGGCGTACTATACGCCGAATTTGAGTGAATTCAAACGATCGTTTATAATGCTTCACATTAGATAAAGTAATCCGAAATTGCCAGCTATCAACTTTTTAGACCAGGAGCAAACGATGTTCAGAAAATTTCCACCACTCAAAAGTTTACGTGCATTTGAAGCTGCGGGGCGACATTTGAGTTTTACTCGCGCTGCTGATGAGCTATTTGTTACTCAAGCAGCTGTGAGTCATCAGATAAAAGCGTTGGAAGATTTTATTGGAGTGCCCTTATTTATTAGGTTAAACCGTAAGTTATTACTCACTGATGAAGGGCAGAATTACTGGCCAAAAATTCGTGATATTTTTGAGAGCTTGACCGCAGCGACCGAGCAAATAAAATCACAAGTCGCCGGTGGTCCATTAACGGTTAGCGTAGTACCAACTTTTGCAACATCCTGGTTGGTTCCTCGATTATCTCGATTCAGTAATATTTATCCGGATATTGAGGTGAGACTAAAAGCAAGTGATGATCTGGTGGATTTTTTACGAGAAGATATTGACGTGGCTATTTATTATGAAAAGGGTAATTATCCAGGTTTGCACAGCGTTACGTTGCTCAATGAGCGGCTGACACCTTTATGTGCGCCTTCGCTATTGGAGGGGGATAACCCACTGAGTAGCCCGGAAGATCTAAAACGACATAATTTGCTACACGATTTTAATACTCAAGACTGGCAACGCTGGTTAAAACTTGCAGGGGTCAAAGGGGTCGACTTAAATCGTGGGTCGATATTCAGTCATACCAGTATGGTATTACAAGCAGCGATGTTTGGGCAGGGGATAGCAATGGGGCATTTTGTGTTGTCTCAAGCTGAAGTTTTATCAGGGCGATTAGTTCAACCTTTTGAAATGATGATGGATAGTGATTTTTCTTATGATGTGGTTTGCCCGATGGAATCAGCGCAACGCCCGAAAATCAAAGCATTCATGGATTGGCTGGTTGAAACGGTAAAGTTGGAAAGTGGCGAGTGATAAATATTTAGCTCATTTTGTAATAAATTTGGATTTTGACGAACTAACTAGTTATCGGTCAATCTAAAAGTCGTGAGAATCAGCTCATAAATTCAGGTTTAAGTTTGGAGTCGTGCAAATGAAAAAGCTCATAAAAATTTGGAACAACAACAAAGGTTTCATTTTATTTATTTTCTTAATGTTATTTTTTAGGAGCGCAATTGCTGATTGGTATCATGTTCCTTCTGGATCAATGCAGCCTACGATCTTGATTGGTGATCGCGTTTATGTCAATAAGCTCGCGTTTGATATTAAGATCCCGTTTACTGATATTAACCTTAACCGTCGAGCAGAGCCGCAACGTGGTGACGTGATCGTTTTTGATTCAAAAGCCTCTGGTGACCGATTGATCAAAAGAGTGATTGGGATTCCAGGTGATATCGTCGAATTGAAAAATAATCGGCTTTTTATCAATCAGAAGCCTGTCAGTGTTGAGATGGTAGAATATCCTGCGGCTTTTGATGAGTTTTTAAATGATAGAAGTGTCGCTGCTTATTATCGAGAATCATTCGATCCTGACGAGTCAGCAACTATCAGCCATAATATTCGGATCAGGCTCGATCGATTCAATCGTTTATCGTCATTTTCCCCGATTGATATCCCGCTGGATAGTTATTGGGTGATGGGCGATAATCGAGATAATAGCTCAGACTCAAGAGTCATTGGATTTGTACCTAGGGCAGAGCTGATCGGACGGGCAGAAAGTGTGGTGATTTCCTTCGATAAAAACAATTATTACCTGCCAAGGGATGATAGATATTCGATTGAGTTATAGATTTTCTATTTATACCCATTATCATTCAAGGTTATATATCCAGCTCACCAAAACCAGACAAAAATAGTTGCTTGAGCGCGCGAGACGCTTCTTTAGCATCTTTACCTTTGGCGACAATTTCGATCTGTGACCCTTGCGGGGCGTTCAAAGTTAATAGTTTGATCAAACTTAGGCTTGAGGCAGATTTAATTTTGTGGGTTAAGATGACTTCGCACTGGTAATTATTAGATAAACTAACGATCTGCGCTGCGGCTCGAGCGTGTAATCCTTTTATGTTGATTACTTGGCAATACTCGACAATTTTTTCCAGCTGGTTCATTTGAGTTAGTTTTTAGTTCTTTGTTTTCAATTCTCGATGTCTGATCTGAACATCTTCATATAAGGTTGAAAAATACTTGGCGAGTTTTTCTACCATAAATACCGAGCGATGTTGCCCACCTGTGCATCCGATGGCAATGGTTAAATAGTTACGATTGCCTTCTTCGATCCTTGGTATCCATGTTTGTAAAAATGTTCTTAACTGCCAAGAGTATTCTTGCACATAAGGTAATTCGTCAAGATAGTTGATTATTTCTGGGTCTTTACCATTAAAGCCGCGTAATTCTTCTTCCCAGTAAGGATTGGGTAGGCAGCGTGCATCAAAGACAAAGTCGGAATCGGTTGGGGCACCGTTTTTAAAACCAAAGGATTTAAACTGAATACTCATTTGAGCTTCTTTTTCACCTATAACGCGTTTGATAATTGTTTTGCACAACTCATGTGGCGTTTTGGAGGTGGTATCGATCACTAGTTGAGCGTAACGGTGTACTGGCTCTAAACGTTTTTTTTCTTCCGCGATAGCTTCAGGTAATGAAAAACCCTCAACGGTTAGTGGATGTCGACGCCGAGTTTCACTAAAGCGTTTAAGCAGCGTTGAATCATTTGCATCAATATAGATGACCTGAAACTCTTTCCCTTTTCTGTGCAAGAAATGCATGATTTCATCAAATTCATCATCCGATGAAGGAATGTTTCGTGAATCAACACCAATCGCTAATTCGGGATATTGATCTTCGGTTTGGGATAAAAGTTCTGAAATGAGTTTAATTGGGATATTGTCGACGCAATAAAAGCCTTGATCTTCTAAGGCTCTTAGAGCAACGGTTTTACCAGAGCCAGAGCGACCACTAACAAATATCCTTTTCATAATGGCTCCTTTTCAATTATGTTACCAAGTTAAGCTTCTCGACTGGCCGCTTCTTCAATTATTTCGTAAAGCGCTTCACTAGAGTGGGCATGCCTTATTTGAGAAACAAGCTTTTTGTCGGAAAGTATTTCCGCAATCTTGGCTAGATGTCTTAAATGATCTTGATGTGCTTGCTCCGGAACCATGATCGCAAAAATAATATCGACAGGTTTCTTATCGGGGGCATCGTAGTCAACGCCAGTTTCTAATAACATAAAAACTGCCGTTGCTTGTTCACATTTTGCGACCCTTCCGTGAGGTATGGCGACACCATCTCCAAGAGCGGTGGTGCCGAGTTTTTCGCGACTAAAAAGGCTTTCAAATATGCATTTAGCACTACAGTCGATGGACTCAGCCATGATCTCACTGACTTTCTCCAACACTTTCTTTTTGCTGGACATTTTGTCACACACTAAGGTTGCTGCGGGTGACAGTAATTGACTAATATTCATTAAATTACACTAGCTTGGAGAGGGTCATACTATGATTTCGAGTAATTCTAACATACCTAATCTCCAACGCATCGTAAAAATTCGCATTTGCGATAAAAATTTGCACAGAAAGGAATTGACCATTAGTTTTCATCGAAACTAATGGTCAATTTTGGTTAGTGGTTGGTATAAATTAAAAACTAATGACGGATCATTTTTTCTTTATGTTTGATCACCTGTCTGTCGAGCTTGTCTACCAGCGAGTCGATTGCTGCATACATGACTTCTTCTTCACTGGTTGCAAAAATTTCTCCGCCATTAACATTGAGTTTAGCTTCAGCTATTTGCCGAACTTTGTCGACCTCAAGAACAACATGGACATTATTGATATGATCGAAATGTCGCTCTAGTCTTTGAAATTTTTCATTTACATAATCTCGTAACGCGTCAGTTAAATCAAGATGGTGACCAGTTAGATTAATTTGCATAGTACGCTTCCTCTGTTTTTGATGGAAAGGGATTTTCTAGTTTTACAAGAGAGCTTTTCGTTCGTTTGAAGGAGGAATTGCCAAGCTCTCTCTATATTTGGCAACCGTCCGCCTGGCAACTTTTATGCCTTGGTCTTTTAATAGTGTCGCAATTTTGCTATCACTTAAAGGTTTTACTTGATTTTCAGCGGCAACCAATTTTTTAATCACCGCTCTTATTGCCGTTGAGGAGCATTCACCGCCAGAGTCTGTTCCTACATGGCTGGAAAAGAAATATTTCAGTTCAAAAATGCCTCTAGGGGTATGTAAAAATTTTTGCGTGGTCACACGTGAAATGGTCGACTCGTGCATTTCGACTTCTTCGGCTATATCATGCAATACCAGCGGTTTCATGGCTTCTTCACCGTAGTCCAAAAATGCGTTTTGTTTTTCAACAATCGATGTTGCCACTTTTAATAAAGTGTCGTTTCGACTTTGCAGGCTTTTTATAAACCACTTGGCATCTTGCAGATTATTTTTTAAGAATTGATTATCCGAGCTATTATCGGCGCGCTTAATTAATGCGGCATAAGTTTTGTTGATGGTCAATTTAGGAGTACTGTCGGAATTTAGATCCACCATCCATTGACCATGTTTATTTTTTTTAACATAAACATCCGGCTTAATGTATTGCGCATTATTTTGATTAAGTTGATTGCCAGGTCTAGGGTCTAGATTTTGAATAAGTTCAACTACTTGCTTTAGTTGTTTTTCATTAATGCTAAGATTCTTTAGTATCTGCCGGTAATTTCGACTCGCAAGATGTTCAAATTGTGTGTTGATAAGCGTTTGCGCTAAAGGTAAACATTCGTGGTTTTCATTTAACCGCTTGAGCTGAATAAGTAAACATTCTTGCAGATTTCTGGCGGCAATACCCGCAGGCTCGAAGCTCTGAATGAGGTGCAAAACAGCTTCTATTTCTTCCACATTTATTTGTGATTCATCATCAATTGGAGAGCGAATTTGGCTGTTATCATCAGATATATTCGTTTCTGGATTATTAGTTTCATCGTTATTTAACATCAGCGCAACATCATCTAGATCAGCTTTCATAAAGCCAGAATCATCAATCGAATCGATTAAAATCATCGCGATGGTTCTATCGGTATCGGAGAGTTGCGTCATGTTAATTTGCCAAAGCAACTGATCCCGGAGGCTGTCAGAAGTTTCACCCTGGTATTCATAACTAGAGTTATCATCAGTTCGTGATGGGTTATTTTGTGCGCCGTATCCCCAATCTTCCCACTGAGTGTCTGCGACCATTTCGGATTCTATTTTGTCATTTTTTATAGCATCGCTGGTATCTTTTTCTTCCGGTGCCGCTTGATTTGTTTCGAGAGCGGAATTGTTGCTGTCTTGATGTGACTCTTTATCAAAATTGTCCGACTGCTCCTGAGGGGATTCAACATCGAGTAAAGGATTTGATTCAATGACTTCTTGAATTTCTGCTTCGAGTTCTAGGCTTGACAGTTGTAACAGCTTGATAGCTTGCTGCAACTGCGGTGTCATGGTTAGCGATTGACCAATTTTTAGCTGTAAGGATTGTTTCATTAATTTTTTTATTCCAGAGGTGAAATCGAGCCTCTTTCCCTATTAACTATAGCATTTAATTGGGAGTTTTGAGCATATTTATCCCAATTAATTTATTCATTTGTTCTGTTACTAGTATGGAGATAGCAGAGCGACAATTCAACCAAAAATTGCAGATATTTACAATTGAGCAAACACCTAAAATATATTTTTATTTCAAAGGGTTAAGACGTCATTAACTGGAAATAAGTAGAATTGGTGACTAAATAACTAAATCTTAAAATTTTCACCTAAATAAACTCTTTTGACATCACTATTTTTGAGTATTTCTTGTGGAGTACCGCTCGCTAATATGATCCCTGATTCGACAATGTAAGCGTGCTCACAAACATCTAAGGTTTCCCGTACATTGTGATCAGTGATCAAAACGCCAATCCCCCGATCTTTTAAATGAGTGATAATTTCCTTTATTTCGCCAACGGAGATAGGATCGACACCTGCAAAAGGTTCATCGAGCAATATAAAATAAGGATCATTGGCTAGCGATCTTGCGATTTCAACTCGTCGCCGCTCTCCACCAGAAAGACTCATACCGAGGTTGCTTTTAATATGAGTAATCTGAAATTCTTCTAATAGATCCTTCATTTTTTCATGTTGTTGCTCTTTATTAAGTGATGGGTTGAGTTCTAAAATCGCCAGCAAATTATTTTCGACGGTCATTTTTCTAAACACAGAAGCTTCTTGTGGCAAGTAGCCAATTCCCATTTTTGCTCGTTCATGCATTGGGCTAAAAGTAATATTTTTTTCGCCTAAAAAAACTTCACCCGCATCCGATTGAACTAGCCCAACAACCATATAAAATGACGTGGTTTTTCCCGCGCCATTGGGACCTAATAGACCAACGATTTCGCCTGCGCTTACTTCAAATGAAACATCGGATACGACTTTTTTACCGGAATATATTTTGGCTAAATGTTTTGCAGATAAAGTGGTCATTAAGGTTGCTTCTTTGTTTGAATAATTTCGATCTGTTTATCATTATGTTTTTCAAAACTAGATACTTCGGTTTTACTATTGTAATTAAACACACCAGCGCTGATTTGTTTTGGTCCCAAATTTGCGACCACATTGTTTGATAATTTTAGATTGTAAGTTCCGGTATTAAAGTGTAGTTTTTTGGAACTGGCTTTTAAATCAGACTTTCCAGATTTGAACACCTCTATTTGTATCGGTGAGCCTGATGCATCGATATCTCGGTTTAAAGGTTGTCGGTTATCAAGTTTTATATTGTTTGCCGAAATTAGCACATTGTCCTGCTGAGGGTTGGTCAATTCAAGTTCACTTTTACCACTGATGATGAACTGCTCTGTCGGTACTTGGTACTCAATTATTTCTGCTTTGATTAGTAATTTATCCTTACTTTTCTGATTGATTTGAGTGAAGATTGCTGGGTTTCCTTTTGCAATAATATAGGCATAAGTACCGTCTTTATTTTGCTTTCCTATAATACACTGGGCTGATAAGGTTAAGCCCGTTTGAGTCAAAGTAGCATGACCACATTGCTCAAAAATGCCTGTTTTTCCGTCAATTTCAAATTGATCACTATTTAGTTGGATCTTTTTTACACTTTCTGCGGAAGTGTTTTTTTCCTCAGCCAATCCTGCCGGAATGCAAAGAGCATAGCCAGAAAAAAGTATAAAGATAAATTGAAGGTATTTGATTAGCCGTTTCATTTTATGTAATATTTTTATAGTTGTAATCGTTACAATTAATTTACTGAAATATTTCAGTAGATACGTTTGATTTTAAAGTAAAAGTTTGTTCGACAAAATCGATTGCCAAGCCAACGCCTTGCGTTTGATAGTTCGGACTTTTCACGAACACTTGTCCATCGGTCGTTGCGCTATTATTTTCTAAGGTAATTAACAATTCATCGGTCGCTATTTCGGTTTGAATGGGTTGACCTATTTTGTGCTCACTTATTTTAACGTTATCTTGTAAAAAAAGTGTCGAGTTTTGATCTCGTAATTTGCCATTTTCGGAACTCAGCCGCCACTCGCCTAGTTGAGTTTTGCCAAAAATGATTACTGGCTTTTTTAAGATAGAGAGATCAAGTTTAGACGAATGTTCCATTCTTTTTGCCGCTAAAGTATTTATTTGTAATCCATTTTCATCAAATTTATGGATAACCACATTCTCCATAAAAAAATCCGAATCCGGAATGGTTGTTTCTACGACAACAGGTGCGAACGTTTGTTCCGGTCTAAAAACCAAATATAACATTGCTATTGCGACTAACGCGATTAACCAACGATTGAGTTTTAGCCGGTTCATTGTTGAAGATACTTTTGGTGAATTTTAGAGAGTTTGTTTTGTGCTGTGAGGATAAGATCGCAAACTTCTCTCACGGCTCCTTGACCACCCGCTTTGTTTGTTACCCAATCGGCCTGCTGTTGTACTAGGTAGTAACCATCAGATACGCAAATTCCAATTCCAGATTGTAACATTAAAGGTAAATCTGGTAGATCATCGCCAATATGCGCGACTTGGTATTTTTGGATTTTCATTTGTTCAAGAATATCTTGGTACGCCGATTGTTTGTCGACATTACCTTGATAGATAAACGGAATGCCCAGTTCTTTTGCTCGTTTGTCAACGATAGCGGATTTTCGACCAGTAATAATAGCAACTTGAATATCGCTATTCAGCAATTGTTTGATCCCTAAACCATCTTTTATATTGAAGTTTTTAAGCTCTTCACCTTGATTGGAATAGTAGACTTTTCCATCGCTTAGAACACCATCCACATCGCAGATCAATAATTTTATTTTGTTAGCTTTTTCCAGCAACGAATCGGAGTATTCTGGTTCAGCAGGTAATTTATTTAATGACATTAAACCACTCCCGCTTTTAGTAAATCATACATATTTAGCGCGCCAATCGGGTGCTGGTTTTGATCAATAATCACCAGTCCGCCTATGGCATTTTCTTCCATTATTTGCAGAGCTTCGGCAGCAAGTTTGTCAGCCTCTATGGTTTTACCTTTGGAGGTCATAACGGTTGAGATCTCAGTGGCATTTAGATCAATACTATTGGCTAAAGTGCGCCTAAGATCGCCATCGGTAAATATGCCGCAAAGGGAGCCAGAGCCATCGACAATACAAGTCATTCCCAAGCGTTTATTGGTCATTTCTAATAATGCGTCACTGATACTTGTTTGTTCGGTGACGATCGGGATTTGATCGCCTTTGTGCATCACATCGTCAACCTTTAATAATAATCGACGCCCTAAACTTCCACCAGGATGAGATAGCGCAAAATCATTTTCGGTAAAACCTTTTGCTTCAAGCAAAGCAATTGCCAAGGCGTCGCCCATAACCAGCGCAACGGTCGTCGAGGCAGTAGGAGCCAGGTTCATAGGACAAGCTTCTTTTTCAACGCTGGTGTCTAGATTTACATCGGCAAAGTTTGCCAATGTCGAAATTGGATTTCCCGTCAGGCTAATTAGAGGCACGTTTAGCCGTTTGATAACAGGTAAAAGGCTGGTTATTTCACTAGTTTCTCCAGAATTTGACAGTGCGATCACTACATCTTTATTTGTGATCATTCCAAGATCCCCGTGGCTCGCTTCACCAGGGTGAACAAAAAAAGCCGGACTGCCTGTACTTGCTAGAGTTGCCGCTATTTTGTTGCCAATATGACCGGATTTTCCCATGCCAATCACGACGATACGTCCTTGGCAATCGATCAATAAATCGCACGCTTTGGCGAAATGATGATCGATCCTGTTTAACAGCAATGATATTGCTTCTTGTTCAGTTCGAACAACTGCTTGACCAAGAGCAATAAAATTATAAGAGTCTTTGACCATATTTGATTCGACTTTTTCTGATGTTTCAGTAAGTAAATGCTAGTTTATCAGATATTACCTGACTTTTTATATCAATGTGCGGATTGTATTCTGAAGCTTGGCTTTTCAACTGGATTCTAAGTGCATAGAGTTAAGTTTTTAGAGTTAGCTATTTAGAAATAGTTGATAAGATTGATAAGCAATGAAACTTGCGAGCAAAACGCCGCCTTCTAACCGAGTGATTTCGCCCGGCTTTCCTTTCCAGCCCCATGCCATGATCGACATAGCAACGGTTAGTCCGAACATAATTGCATAGTCGACCTTAAGAATACTGCTATTAATCATGACACCATTGATTAACCCGGGAATACCAAGCACAGCCAATAAATTAAATATGTTTGAGCCGATAACGTTGCCAATCGCGAGTTCATGTTCGCCTTTCATTACACCAGTCACTGAGGCTGCAAGTTCCGGTAAACTGGTGCCGACAGCGACAATGGTAATGCCTATCACAAAATCGTCCACGTTATAGATATGAGCAATATTAGTCGCACCAAGAACCAGTAAGTTTGAACTGACTTGCAGTAAAATCAAACCTACAACCACCCAAAATAGCGCTCTGCCATTTGGCATTTGATCAGGCAATTCATCGACTATTTCTTTTAACATCATATCTTGGTCATTGCGGTACTTTACCGCAGCTTTGGTTAGCCAAAGTAAATAAAGAACTAGCGAGCCAAGCAATATTACCCCGTCGACAAAAGATAAGGACAAATCAAGTAACAACGCAAAAGCGAGTACCATAAAACCAAATAGGATCGGAATTTCTCGCCTTAATGTTGCTGATTGAACTCGAAGAGGAGTAACTAAAGCCGCAACGCCTAATACCATGGCGATGTTGGCGATGTTAGAGCCGATGGCATTACCTATTGCAAGTCCGGGTGTTCCTTTTAGTGCTGCATTGATTGATACCACGACTTCAGGGGCGGAGGAGCCCATCGCCACAATGGTTAAACCGACTATTAGTGGTGATATACCAAAATTTCTTGCGATAGCGGCAGCGCCGTCAGTAAATCGATCAGCACTCCAAACGAGTAACGATATACCGCAAATAACCATCGCAAAATAAAGAAGCATGTAGTGAGTGAAACCTCAAAATTTACTAATATCGCCCAAAATAGCGCTAATACTAGAAAAAGTTAATATTAAATAGCCTTTGTTATAATGGTATTTCTAGCCAATGTAGGCAAGCTAAACTTTGTATCAAGCCGTTAATTACTTGCCTTTGAGAGAAATATTAGAAATACACCAGTAAAAACAAAGCCGCACATTATACGTAACTCTAGTAAAAAAGTAACCCGTTATAAATGCCAAAAATATCGAGCAATTGTTCTTAGTTTGTGGGGATTCAGGTACAATGCGCAGCTAGTTGATTGAATCCGCGTTTTTACTTATCGCGGGTATGTATAATATCTTTGAATGATAAGAATTTTTGAGTAACCGATATGACAGAATTGGAAATACAGCAACTGATCGAACAAGGACTATCATGCGTCTCCGTTAAGGTTGGCGGTGATGGTCACCATTTTGAGGCATTAGTTGTTTCAGAGGAGTTTGCAGGTAAAAGACCCGTTGCGCGGCAGCAGATGGTTTATGCAACCTTGCAGGACAAAATATCGAGCGGTGAATTACACGCCATTTCGTTAAAAACCATTACGCCAGATGAAGCTTCTTAGAGCTGCGTTTACAGTTAAAGCGTAAGACGGAAGTTTAAAACAATAATAATAACTTAATTTTTTGATAATTGGGGTTCCTATGGACAAGTTACAGTTAATTGGTGGTAATCGACTAGACGGAAGTATCCGTATTTCTGGTGCTAAAAATGCCGCATTGCCGATTTTAATGGCAACACTGCTTGCTGATGGACCAACAACCATCGGTAATGTGCCACATTTAAATGATGTAACCACCACTCTTGAATTGCTGGGTGTTATGGGAAATTCTATGACCCTCGGCGAAAATATGACGGTTGAGATCAACACCAACACCATTAAAACCTTTGAAGCTCCGTACGATTTAGTTAAAACCATGCGAGCGTCTATCCTCGTTCTGGGACCATTATTAACCAGATTTGGTCAAGCCGATGTTTCCTTACCTGGTGGATGTGCGATTGGTTCCAGACCAGTTGATTTGCACATAAAAGGAATGCAGGCAATGGGAGCAGAGATTGACGTGATCGATGGTTATGTCAGAGCGCGAGCGAAAGGTGGGTTAAAAGGCGCGCGTATTTGCATGGATATGGTCAGTGTTGGTGCAACTGAAAATTTATTGATGGCGGCGACTCTCGCAAAAGGTACAACCATTATAGAAAATGCTGCGCGAGAGCCAGAAGTGGTTGATGTAGCCAATTATTTGATTGCAATGGGTGCTAAAATCAAGGGGGCAGGCACTGATATCATTACCATCGAAGGTGTCGAAAAACTAACTGGTGCTCATCATGATGTGTTACCGGATCGCATTGAAACAGGCACTTATTTAGTTGCTGCTGCGATTACCGGCGGTCGAGTTAAGGTAAGAGAAACCGACCCGGAGATTTTGGAATCGGTACTTTTAAAACTTCAAGAAGCGGGCGCAGAAATTACCACCGGTAAAGACTGGATCGAACTCGACATGAAAGGAAATCGTCCTAAAGCGGTTAATATTAAAACTGCGCCTTACCCTGGATTTCCTACCGATATGCAAGCTCAGTTTACAGCACTAAATGTGGTTGCAGAAGGAACAGGCGTGATAACAGAAACCATTTTCGAAAACCGATTTATGCACGTCAGTGAGTTGCAAAGAATGGGTGCGGACATTCAAATCGAAGGGAACAATGCGATTTGTACCGGCGTTGACAAGTTAAACGGTGCGCAAGTTATGGCGACTGATCTCAGAGCCTCTGCTAGTTTAGTTATTGCGGCTTTAGTGGCGAATGGAACAACGGTAGTTGATCGAATTTATCACATAGATCGCGGTTATGAATGTATTGAAGAAAAACTCCAATTGATGGGTGCGAATATTAAACGAGTTTAGGTTTGAGATAGCACGGGTATAACTATTAGAAAAAGCTAGATTTTGAAGAGCGAAGGCACTTTCTAGTCTAACTTACTGGTTTTTCTCTAAGTTTGAGTTGCAGTTCCATCGGCTTACCTTCTCTAATAATTTGGATTTCGACTTTTTGACCAATCGGTGTAGCCATAAAGAGTTTTCTAAAAAACTCTGGGCTGGTGATTAGTTGCCCATCGTAATGAGTAATCAGATCTTTATTCGCGAGACCCGCTTCTTCTGCAGGGCTGCCTGGCTCTGTTCCATCAACAAATAATCCGATCCCAAAATCTACCCCAGGATTTAACTCTCTATGTCCTGCCCTAGTTAGAGTACCGCCAGAGATCCCAATCCAATTTCTTACGACTCGTCCGTGTTTTATGATTTCATCAAAGATTTCTTTAACAATATCAATTTGTACAGCAAAATTAATCCCGATTTCGTCATTTCTATCAAGACTAAATTTGGCGCTACTGATCCCAATAACTTGCCCTTTGGCATTGATTAGTGCACCACCAGAGTTACCATAGTTGACTGAGGCATCAGTTTGGAATCGAGGCAGAATCGGGTTATTTTCTATGGCGCTTACAATACCTAAAGTAACTGAATTTTCAAATAATCCAAAGGGAGTGCCAATTGCCATGACCAGATCACCAGTCTTAACATCACTTGAGCGACCTAATTCAGCTACTTGTGGTGTCGGAATATCTACTTTTAGTACCGCAATATCATTTTGTTGATCAAATCCGACGAGCTCTGCGTATTTTCGTCGACCATCAGAAAAGTGGATTGCGACTCGGATACTTTGCGCGACAACATGGTAGTTAGTAACGATATAACCATTTTTATTGAATATAACCCCAGAGCCGACACCAATAGAAAGATCCACCAGCATATCACCTTTTTTTCCATCTTGTGCGGGTCTAGCACGTCCTTTTCTGAACGCCCTTACACTGACAACGGAAGAGCCGGATTTTTGTACTGCATCGGCAAAGGAGAATTCTTGTTTGGTAATTGTAGCGACTGTTGGTGGTTTATTACTTTGCTGTTGGTAAAAGTCCCAAGCGTTTTGCGCTTCGCTCCAATTGAATGACATTGGACTGTTTGGAATAAAAAATAGCACGACAAAACCAGCCACACCTCCTAAAAGGGCGAACTTGATGATATAGATTAAATTTGCGAGGAATTTCATAGGTCAAGTTGCAACAAGTTGGTTTAGTCTTAAGTAATATGACTACATACTAAATCAACCAACTTGATTCGACAATAACAAAAACACATCAATGTAGCCGAACAGACCCGACAAAATAGAACTAGCTAGTAGATATCGCTAGAATTTTAAGTGCTAAGAATTTTTGACGCCTTCAATATCTAGGCTATTGTGATTGATTACACCTTTTTCTTTGATCGCGTAATCCAGTGCTTGCGCATCTTGATTATCTTTAGCCGTAGCTATTTCAACGACTTTATTATCACTAAACTTAACGTCTTCTGGTTTATCTTCTTCTGTAGCTTGATTGCGATATTCATGTGCTTGATATAAATGATCCGCATCAAATAATTTTTCATCTTCACTTTTTTCTGCAGAATCTTGAGACAGCGTTGCTGCAGGGACTTCGTCTTGTGGAGATTCTGAAGTTTTAGGTAAAACTTGAAAAGTTTGGCTGGCGCAAAGTTGAGTCGAGCTTTTTGCCATGTGATCGTAAAGGGACTGATAACTATCAGAGACGTGATTAAATAATTCAGCAGTTTTTTCAAAATGAGTATTCACTTTCGAATGAAAAGTCTCTAGTTCAGCGCTCTTCTCTTTTAGTTCTTTTTCCAGTCGATTTTTTTCGACTTCGCTTGAAGAGTGTTTTTTACCGAATAAGAAGCCTGCTACTGCGGCAACAATGATACCAATGGCTGATAATATTTCCATGATTTACCTTCGATTGACGATTTTGATAAAAAATTAACGACTTGGGCTGTAAATGATAGCCAACTGGTCGAACCATAATAATATCTTATTAGTGCAAGTATAGTCGATTGATTTGTGTAACAAGTTAATAATTTTTGGTAATTAGAGAAAATAAACTTGACTCAATTGATTACAAATGTAATACTTTGGTTGTGATTACATTTGTAATCGATTGATTTAAGGGCGTAAATAAACATCGAATTTAAAAGAGGCTTGTTATGCAAATAAGCAATTCAGAAAAAGTCTTAATGGATGTGCTTTGGCGATCCGCATCCAATGAGGCACCAATCTCAGCTAAAGATATCATTCAAGGGATCGAAGATGATTCAGGCTGGCACAATAAAACGGTTAAAACGTTATTAAATCGTTTACTCAAAAAGCAAGCGATTGGTTTTCATAAAAAAGGTCGCGAATATCTCTACTATCCGGTTTTGTTAGAACAAGATTACGTTGAAGTCGCGGCGGATAATTTTTTAAAGCGAGTTTTTGATGGAAGCGTCACTTCGCTGGTTGCTTCTTTTGCTAAACAAGAAAAACTAACCGCAAAAGATATCGCCGAACTAAAGGCGTTGATCAATGAAATTGAAAAATAGTCAGTTACAAAATAACCAATTGAAAAATTACCAAGCACCTGAAAATGGGGAGATAAAATAATGATCGACTTATTATTTGAAATATTAGCTCTAAAGAGCATCGGGGTCGCTATCTTGCTATTGCTGATTGTAGCCATCCGTCCGATGGTGTTGACATGGATGAACGCAAGAGTCGCTTATGGGCTTTGGTTAATGTTGCCGATCTATTTACTGCTGCCAATCAATTTTGTTGAGGTGAGTTCGACAGGCGGGTTGATGACCTTTTTTCTTGGAGCAAAAAATCTGCCAGTCGATTTTATCGAAGACAGTCTTTTCGGTGAAAACCTTTTAGCTAGTTGGAGTTTAATCGTTTGGGCGAGTGGCTTTATTGTAACCTCGATGATTTTCTTGTTGAGATATCGGCAGTTGGTTGACAGCTTACAACCTA
>Ga0316205_10002964_pt1 | contig 16683 bp, 12 predicted proteins | sample 3monthpyrite_MG_FD_204941 | JGI IMG/M metagenome (GOLD analysis project Ga0316205, IMG submission 204941) | Microbial mat bacterial communities from mineral coupon in-situ incubated in ocean water Damariscotta River, Maine, United States -... | ecosystem: Environmental > Aquatic > Marine >... | reverse complement strand
TCCCCTGGCAGAAGAAACCGGCTTGATTAACAACATCGGTGACTGGGTATTTAAGGAATCTGCGCGCTGGGCAAAACAATGGAGTCAGCAATTCGACGAAGATTTTCAGGTCAGTGTGAATATGTCCCCTGTGCAGTTTAAATCAGAACAGAATATATTCACCACAGACTGGGCAGAGTTTTGCCAGGAGTTTGAGATGTGTGGAAAAAACATCGTCGTCGAAATTACCGAAGGGTTACTGTTGCATGCAGAGCCCGAGGTCATTGACAAATTGTTGTGGTTACGTGACGCCGGCATCCAGGTGGCGGTGGATGATTTTGGCACGGGATATTCCTCGCTCGCGTACCTGAAAAAATTTGACATAGATTACCTGAAAATAGACCAGTCATTCACGCGTAATCTTAAGAAGGGTTCAGATGACCTGGCCTTGTCCGAGGCCATTATCAAGATGGCGCATACATTAGGCTTAAACGTTATCGCCGAAGGCGTAGAGACAGAAGAGCAGAAACAACTGTTAGCAGAGTTGGGATGCGACTATGCACAGGGCTATCTATACTCAAAGCCAGTGCCGGCAGATGAACTTGAAGTACTACTAGAGTCACAACAAACAGAATAGTGACGGAGTCATTCGTTATTATAATCAATTTTTAACTATCTTCGCCTATCGTGCTTATAAAAATCGAGATATTGCGTTCAAATAACAAAAAATAGCATGTGTCAGTCATTTGGCGGACATGATGTCTGACACAGGTGGATTTCTCTCATTCAGACACTTAAGAACAGGCAAGCTTTCATTATTTTATACTGTCTAAATATTTCACAATGTTTACGGTGTGATAACTAATACCAGCAGTGTTGGCTATGTTAATAAAAGAGCATAGAATACGCATTGTCTAAAAATTGCTCATTTTTTTTCCAGTGGAGTGTTGCTTAATAGCCTTGTTTTCAAAATATAAATCCTATGATTAAGTGATTTTTAATAGATATAACCAATCAATCATACAGACAGGTTTTCAGGACTAGCTTGCAGTCACTCTATATAAGATACTAACTTTATGAATTTTCAACAAACATTCGATGTTATTGTGATTGGTGGTGGCCATGCTGGCACCGAAGCTGCGCTGGCTTCTGCGCGCATGGGCGCCAATACCCTGTTACTGACGCATAACATCGAAACGCTGGGGCAAATGAGCTGCAATCCGGCCATTGGTGGTATTGGCAAGGGCCACCTCGTCAAGGAAGTGGATGCAATGGGTGGTGTGATGGCCCATGCAGCCGATCTGGGTGGTATTCAGTTTCGTACACTGAATGCCAGTAAGGGCCCGGCCGTGCGCGCAACGCGGGCACAGGCAGACCGGGTTCTGTATAAACAGGCTGTACGGGAAACCCTGGAAAACCAGCCTAATCTCAGCCTGTTTCAGCAAGCCGTGGATGACTTGATTGTCGAGCAGGATCAAGTGGTCGGCGTGGTGACGCAAATGGGTTTGAAATTTTCAGCCCGTTCGGTGGTGTTGACGGTAGGTACCTTTCTGGGTGGCTTGATTCATATCGGACTCTCCAACTACCAGGGTGGCCGCGCCGGTGATCCACCGTCCAATGCGTTGTCACAACGCTTGCGTGCCCTGCCTTTGCGTGTCGATCGATTGAAAACCGGCACACCGCCGCGCATAGATGGCCGCAGTATTGATTACAGTGTCATGCAGGAACAACCCGGTGATACACCCATGCCGGTGTTTTCCTACATGGGCTCAGTCGAAGAGCACCCGCAACAGATTCCATGTTACATCACCCATACCAATGAACGTACACATGACATTATTCGTTCCGGTATGGACCGATCGCCCATGTATACCGGTGTCATTGATGGTGTTGGTCCGCGGTATTGTCCTTCTATCGAAGACAAGGTCGTGCGTTTTGCCGACAAAAATTCCCACCAGATATTTGTCGAACCGGAAGGATTGAAAACGCACGAAGTCTATCCGAACGGCATATCAACCAGCTTGCCATTTGATGTGCAGTACGAACTGGTTCGCTCAATGAAAGGTTTCGAGAACGCGCATATCACGCGGCCGGGCTATGCGATTGAATATGACTATTTTGATCCGCGCGATCTGAAGCCTTCACTGGAATCCAAATTCATCCAGGGCTTGTTTTTTGCCGGTCAAATCAATGGCACCACGGGTTACGAAGAAGCTGCTGCACAAGGGCTGGTGGCCGGTATTAATGCCTGTCAATACACGCGTGAACAAGCACCCTGGTGCCCGAAACGGGATGAAGCCTACATTGGCGTATTGATTGACGATTTGATCACACGTGGTACCGCAGAGCCTTACCGGATGTTTACCAGCCGTGCTGAGTACCGTCTCTTACTACGTGAAGATAACGCCGACCTTCGACTGACGCCAATTGGCCGCTCACTCGGACTGGTTGATGATGTGCGCTGGAAAGCATTTGAGATAAAACAACAAGCCATAGAAGCCGAGATGAAACGACTGGCCAACACCGGCATAGCACCGGAAAAAGTATCCATAGAGGAGCAAACGGCCTTGCTGGGGCAACCATTGTCCCGTGCAGCGAAACTGGATGAATTACTGAGTCGGCCGGAAGTGAGCTATGAAAAGCTGATGGCTTTGCCAGGCGCGGGTCAACCTGTTTCAGATGTGAAAGTGGCCGAACAGGTAGAAATACAAATCAAATACTCAGGCTATATTAATCGTCAAAAGGAAGAGATTGCTCGGCATCGGAAGCATGAAGAAACCATCATACCGGACAGCATGGATTATAAAGCGGTCAGAGGTCTGTCAATAGAAGCCAGCGAAAAACTGAGTAAAACCCGGCCCGTAACGGTAGGACAAGCCAGCCGTATACCAGGCATGACACCCGCCGCTGTATCGTTGCTACTGGTGCATTTGAAAAAACAACGCCGTTCTGCCTGATCGCGACGGTGATGCCAGTGGTCAATACAGGAGTGTATGCGCCACCATAGTCGACAGTCAGCAATGTATCACGCAGTTGCATACAGCGCATAGCGAGACTACCTTTAAACATGTGCTGTTGCCTTCGCGGTTTTATGCGCACTGACTGTACTGCTGGGAGCGATAGTCTGGCTTGAACCTAATGGCACTTTCTAATACGTCATTCACATGCACGATTAAACTTAACAATATAAAAAACAAGGAACTAAGCACGGAACATGCTATCTTACTGATGGCATGTAAATAATAATTTAAGGAGTGAGTCATGAAAATAAAATTACTGGCTATAATTGTTTCTCTTTTTGTCAGCCAGCTGGTGTTTGCCGGCAATGGATTGATCACCAAGCCCAGCGCAAATAGCGTCAAGGAAACCATAGACCGCCTGGAAAATGTCCTGAAGTCAAAAGGTATCACCATTGTCGTCCGATGGGCACATCATGAAAAGGCAGCCAATGCAGGTATAAGCTTACGACCTACTGAACTGATTCTATTCGGTAACCCCAAACTGGGAAGCCACATGTTCACCAGCCAACAGACCGCCGGTATTGACTTGCCCATGAAGGCACTGGCCTGGGAAGATGCAAACGGCAAAGTCTGGCTGACCTACAATGATCCTGCCTACATTGCCAAACGTCATGGCATTGAAGATCGCGAAGAAATAGTGAAAAAAATGACCGGAGCGCTGAACAAGTTTTCTAATATTGCGACCTCTGCCGGGGCTATGCCCAAACCGCCATCGCCTGTCACTGTTAACTAGATGAATCTGTCCCGAAACCAGAAGCGCAAACAAACGCAGAGACCTGTTAATGTTCCAGGAACAGAAGAACTACAGGAACTGTTGAGCAGGGAAATTGCCTCGTTACCCTTCAGTTTACCTGAAGGGTCGACGGCACGTTTTGTACAGTTTGTGCAACTGCTGCATAAATGGAATTCAACCTACAACCTGACGTCTGTTCGTGATATGCGCCAGATGCTTGCGCGGCATATAATGGACTCGGTGGTTGTTCATCCTTACCTGCAAGGGAATCAGGTGCTGGATGTGGGTTGTGGTGCAGGCTTACCGGGCATACCACTCGCCATCATCAATCCGGACATGCATTTTACCCTGCTGGACAGTAACAGCAAAAAAACACGCTTTGTGCAACAGGCCATGACCGAATTGCAACTGGGCAATATCACGGTAGTCACTGAAAGGATTGAATATTACCGTCCAGAGAACGCCTTTGATACGATCGTGGCGCGTGCCTATAGTGCCATTGATAACCTGGTGGCTGGTATACAGCATTGTGTATCAGCGCACTCCATCATTCTGGCCATGAAAGGCACCTATCCAGTGGCCGAGCTGGATACAATACCTCAGGGATACCACCTCGATAAAGTCGAACCACTGCAGGTTCCGGGAATGGAAGCCGAGCGTCACCTGGTGATCCTCAAGCCCGATTCATAAGTATTCGCAATAGGGCGCATTGTTAGCCTGAGGCCAGCGGATGAGTTATAATGAAACACTGCCCTGAAAACCGGCGACACATTATCGATCAACCGATAAGCAAGTGTTCGACCATAGAATATAAACGGAAAGTCCCGATGAAATTAATTTGTACGAAATCACTTGTTGCTGTGCTGCTTTGGATGTTTGCCTTTGTAGCAGGCGCTCATACAGAATCCCCACAAAATAATAATAGCGCATGGTGGGATAAGGACTGGTGGGAAAAGGGCCAGATTGAAGCGCCGCGAAACTACGCGGTTATTACCCGTGAAACCAGTTACAGGAATGGTGATATAGAAGTACCTGTCACCATTTACCGACCCGCGCAGAAAGGTAAATTTCCTGGTGTTTTATTTGTCCATGGCCGCCCCGGTTTGGTGGATGAGATCAAGCGCCTGGCACTATGGGTCGCTGCCAGAGGTTTTGTTGTGTATGCACCTGACCTGTTTTTTGGCAGGGATATTGACCCCCGTCCCATCAAGCATGATTACGTACTCGAAGAAGACCTCAGCAAGGGCCTGGATCACATGATGACCCAACAGGACATTGCCGGTGACAAGGTGTGTGTCTACTCACATACACGCGGTGGCTATTACTCACTCAAGCTGGCGGTCAGTAAAAAGCGCCAACTGGACCGTCTGGCCTGTTATGTCTCGTTTTACCCGCATTGGCAGGACCCGAATGCCCCGGAACCCGAGCAAGTCTACAGCTATGCCAACGAAGCTGATGAACTGGCCATACCGGCATTGGTGTTCTATGGCGATGAAGAGCAATACCAGCGTCGTCGGGTTATAGAGACGGCCGCTGAAAACATGTTGAAAAAGAAACGTCCGATTCAACTGATTATGTACCCCGGTGTACAACGTGGCTTTGATTTCAGGCCGGAGCGCGTTCGCATATTCGCGGATGATCTGGCAACAAAAGACGCTGTCGTACGCGCTGCACGCTTTATGCGCAAACATCTGGGTGCAAAATAAGAACCAGAGTGCCTGCAAGACTATAATATAACTACTAATAATATGGTTATGGCAAGCAAGGCTACAGTTTCAAACTAAATAGGGCTACAATGAGTTTCAATTTCCGATTATAAAAAAAATATGAGCAGGATAATCGCCATTACCAACCAGAAAGGTGGAGTCGGTAAAACCACGACCTCCGTCAACCTTGCCGCCTCATTGGCAGCCACGAAACGCCGCGTTCTGTTAATTGATATGGACCCGCAAGGTAACGCCACCATGGGTTCAGGTATCAATAAAAATAACGTAGAACTTTCTACTTGCGATGTATTGCTGGGCGATGCAGACATTGCTGATGCCATCCAGAAAAATACCGAAGTGGGCTTTGATGTATTGCCGGGTAATTCAGACCTCACAGCCGCCGAAGTAGGCTTGATGAATGCCGATAATCGCGAACAGAAACTACGCCTGGCGCTGCAACAGGTTAGCGACCGCTACGACTATATTTTAATTGACTGCCCGCCTTCATTGAACATGTTGACCATCAATGCACTGGTGGCAGCACAGGGCGTAATGATCCCGATGCAATGTGAGTACTATGCACTCGAAGGCTTGTCAGCACTGGTTAATACTATCGATCAGATCAGGGAATCAGTGAATCAAGGGCTGGAAATAGAAGGTTTATTGCGCACCATGTTTGATCCGCGAAATAACCTCGCCAATCAGGTTTCATCACAACTGATTCTGCATTTTGGTGACAAGGTTTATCGTACCATGATCCCCAGGAATGTGCGTCTGGCTGAAGCACCCAGCCATGGACTGCCGATATTGCATTATGATAAAACTTCGAGGGGAGCGCTCTCCTACCTGGCACTGGCCGGTGAATTGATACGCAGGGAAGAGCAACGTAGCGATCTGGATTCACAAACCGCTACTGCTTGAATGAAATACCGAATAACTAATTAACTAGACTCTCATGGCAACTAAAAAACGTGGACTAGGACGCGGGCTTGATGCATTACTCAGTGGCTCAAGCAGCGCACCTGTATCAACAAGATCAACAGAAAAAAACCGCGATGGCGAGTTGCGAGAACTGGCAGTTGACCGTTTGCAACGCGGTCAGTATCAGCCTCGTACCGACATGCATACAGAAAGCCTCGATGAACTGGCTGACTCTATCCGCGAACAGGGCCTGGTGCAGCCTATTGTCGTCAGGCCCGTAGGCCAGGATAAATATGAAATCATAGCCGGTGAGCGCCGTTGGCGTGCTGCACAAATGGCAGGCCTGCATGAAGTGCCTGTCGTTATTCGTCAAGTCGATGATCGGGCTGCCATCGCCATGGCGCTGATCGAAAATATCCAGCGCGAAAACCTCAACCCTATTGAAGAAGCACGTTCATTGCATCGTTTGATGGAAGAATTCGAATTGACACAGCAAAAAGCGGCAGAAGCCGTAGGCCGTTCCCGCAGTGGTGTGGCCAACCTGCTACGTCTGCTGGAGTTAAATGAAGATGTAAAGGCATTGCTTGAGCATCGACAGCTGGAAATGGGGCATGCACGCGCCATACTGGGGCTCAAGGGCCAGCAACAAAGTGATACCGCCAACAAGGTCGCCAAACAGGGTTTATCCGTACGCGAAACTGAGCAATTGGTGCGAAAACTGACAGAGCCGGGCGCCAGGCCCAAGAGTCATGCACCGACGACGATGGATCCCAATATCAGGCGACTACAGGAAGATCTCTCTGAAAAACTGGGTGCCGCTGTACAACTACAGAGCAAACCCAACGGCAAGGGTAAAATCACCATCAGCTTTAACAGTAATGATGAACTGGAAGGCATCCTCGATCACATCAAGTAATATGACTGCAAGGGTAGACAAACCAACCGCTAAATAATGTGCTCATCGGTCTGTTTATACACAGGCGACGCAACGACTTGATGGCGTCAATAACACCCTGGCAGATTTAATCAAGATCGCCAATTAATGCAGTAAGATATTGTTATTATTAACAATATATGCTTTCTCTTCGAACTGAGGCAGATTTTTTCAAGCAGGGATATCACCGCAGGCCTTAAAGTACACATTTTATCCACAGTAGAGTCCACAACGTTATACACAGAGTTATGCACAGTCCGGCCGGGACTATTGTTTTAATTTAGCCCCTCTCTTTGCTAACATCCGCTCAGATGAAACCATGGTATGTTTATATAGTTCGGTGCTGCGATGACAGCCTGTATACAGGGGTGACGGTCGATATCACCAGAAGAATTGATGAGCATAATCATCATAATCGTCTGGGAGCAAAATACACGCGCAGCAGAAGACCGGTAACATTGATTTATCAATGCCAGTTTTCATCGCGCTCGGAAGCCTGCCAGTTTGAGTATAAAATCAAAAGCATGACAAAACAGCAAAAATTGGGATTGCTTGTCGGGTAATATCGGCAAACGTTTTAAACAGGATACAGAGATGCGATATCGTGAAGGTGAAGCCCCGGAAAAACTGGCCAGTCATGCGAATGACGACATGTTTATCGGTACAACAATCTATGGCTTTATTCTGGGGATAGGTTTTGTCTATGTGGGTTTACGCTACAAACAGCGCTGGCTGGCATTCTGGGGATTAGGTTTGTCGATAGCCAGTGCCGCCAGTATGGTCGCCATGCATTCCTGAGTTTACATACATGCAACCACCAGAACCCATGGTGCTGATGGTTGCATGTAAGGTATTTAGTTAAAAGCCTGCCCTGGTTTAGCGCCAATTGATTTCAAAATAATCGCCAAGGGGCAAAATCCTGTAAAAGAGGATTGCAGTAAATTCGCGCCAACAAACGCAGTAAGCCATAGCCAGTTCACGCTATGTACCTGGGACAGCCCAAGGCTGGCTAGAATAACAATACCGGCAAACGCCATAACAATTTTATCAATACTCATCTTGATCACCTCTGGGTTGGTACTATTGGAATAATTATTAAATATTAGAATATCTTAATATATGCACATATTCTATGCAACAGCCTGTGCAGCCTTTGTGCATGATACTCTTGTTATTGTTATAGACAACATTGGTATCAGTCGCCACTGACCACTAAATACAGCAAAAATACCAAAAATATGCAAAAAGTGCTGATATTTCAGCGCCATTGGCCTTTTTCTGAAACACATAACAAGGTTATAATACAGGGCCCTTTATAGATCAATGTATTCAGTTGCAGCCCCCTGCTGAGGCCGGATTCACTCAGGCACATGAAAATTGATCTATGATGCCGAAATATTCAGGATTTGAATAAGAGCGGTTTATTCATCGATTTTTCAATGATTGAATGTCCAGGCCCATAAATGATCTTATCATTATATGTTTATCTAATAATAAATAGGAGCTGACAGTGAATACCTTGTTATCCGTAACTAATTTAAAGCGTCTGTCGATGGCCCTTGCTTTCATCATACTGGGCTTTTACCTTTCAGGCGTTGCTCCTACCATCGAAGTGAGCTGGGTCATTGGTATTCTGTTATTGACGATTTATCTGTTTGTATTCGAAATTGTCGGCGTCGATGTGGCCGCGGTGTCGATCATGGTGATACTGGGTTTAACTTCCCTGTTAGCACCTGTCATGGGATTGCAGCAGGGGCTGGTGCCGAACAAACATCTGTTTGACGGCTTTGGCAGTAACGCTGTCATGTCTATAGTGGCCGTCATGATCATTGGTGCCGGCCTGGATAAAACCGGCCTGATGAGCAAGGTGGCCACGTTTATTTTAAAAATTGGCGGTAAAACAGAATCGCGCATTATTCCTATTATTGCCGGTACTGTCGCTATCATCTCCTCGTTCATGCAAAACGTCGGTGCGGCCGCATTGTTTTTACCGGTGGTCAGCCGAATTTCTTCACGCTCGGGCTTGCCGATGTCACGACTGCTGATGCCCATGGGTTTCTGCGCCATACTCGGCGGTACCATCACCATGGTCGGCTCAAGCCCACTGATTTTATTAAATGACCTGATCCTGACTTCAAACAAAGCGCTGCCAGCTACTCAGCAAATGGATACCTGGTCACTGTTTTCAGTCACACCGATTGGCATCGTCATGGTGACCGTCGGCATCATCTATTTTATTGTTGCAGGACGTTATGTTTTACCTTCCGGTGGCGACACCAAGCGACTGGCTGAAGCGATTAATCCGATGAAATATTTCAAGGACGTTTACGGCATCGACTATCGTATGAATGAATTTGTGGTGCCTTTCGATAGTACCTTGCTGGGTAAAAATGTGCTTGATGTTGAAAAAGAACATAAAATCCGTGTTATCGCCGTTTGTGAAGGGCAGGGTAAAACACCAATTTGGCCAAACAGGGAAACCATTCTCGTAAAGGGTGAGACATTATGTGTACTCGCCGGTATAGAAGGCCTGGCATCATTTACTGAAGCGATCAAATCAGAGCCGAAAAAAAATCTGCAAGTATTTTCCGATTTATTATCCGATAACCTCGCCGGTATGGCAGAAGTCGTTATACCACCCGGCTCCAGTCTGATCGGTAAATCGGCAGCAGATGTATGGATGCGCAAGACCTATGGTCTGGCCGTCATGGCAATTCATCGTTCAGGAGATACCATACGAGAAGGTGAAGGGGCTCGTTATACACCTTTTCAGGCAGGCGACACCCTGGTAGGACACATCACGTGGGACGCCCTGGCTCGCCTGGAAAAAGACCGCAATTTCGTCGTTATTACCACAGAATATCCACATGAAGAACTTCGACCCAACAAAGTTGCCTGGGCCGGCCTGTTTTTCGCCATTGCACTGGTGCTGGTTATATTCAGTGATTTGCGCTTGTCAGTCAGCTTGCTGACCGGTGCGTTGGGAATGATCCTGGCCGGTGTCATCAAGATTGAGGAAGCCTATGATGCAGTCAGCTGGAAGACAGTATTTCTGCTTGCTAGCCTGATACCCTTAGGACTGGCGGTGGAAACCTCCGGTACGGCAAAATGGATTGCAGAAGAAACTCTCAGTCTGTTTGGTGATGAACCGGTACTTTGGATGGTGCAGCTTGCCGTTGCCTTGTTAGCTACATTCTTTACCCTGGTGATGTCTAATGTAGGCGCCACCGTGTTACTGGTGCCGCTGGCGGTCAATATAGCTATTGGTGCTGGCGGTGATCCCGCTATATTTGCACTGACCGTGGCATTGGCGACATCCAATTCATTCCTGATTCCTACTCATCAGGTGAATGCCCTGATCATGGGCCCCGGCGGCTACCGTGTCCCTGATTTTATGAAGGCCGGTGGTATTATGACCGTGTTGTTTATTGTTGTATTGATGGTCATGATGAACATCATATATTAATAGCCGGGAACATAGATATCAGTACGGTATCAATTCAGCGAACATCAAATAATAAAAGTAGAGGGAAAGCGCGTGCTTAAAATATTGTTCGCCTTGTTTATCAGTATGGTGCCTGGACTGGCGCTGGCCACATCTGCACAGACTGAAGCCCTGGATCTCACTAATCACACGGTAGGATACACTGCCCTGGCTATTTTTATCATCGCCTACTTACTGGTTATGGTGGAAGAGTTTACGCATTTACGTAAGTCGAAACCGGTGATTATCGCCGCCGGCCTCATCTGGATACTGATCGCTTATGTCTACGTTAGTAAGGGTATGCCACACGCGGCAGAAGTAGCGGTACGGCATAATTTACTCGAATATGCAGAGCTGATGTTGTTTTTGCTGGTGGCGATGACATATATCAACGCCATGGCCGAACGTCAGGTGTTTGATGCACTGCGCTCCTGGTTGATCAATAAAGGCTTTGGCTTCAGGCAGCTGTTCTGGATGACAGGCATACTGGCCTTTTTCATCTCACCGGTAGCAGATAACCTGACCACCGCCCTGTTAATGGCCGCAGTAGTTATGGCAGTCGGCGGTGATAACAAACGTTTTGTTTCTTTGTCGCTGATTAATATCGTCGTTGCCGCCAACGCTGGTGGAGCATTTAGCCCGTTTGGTGATATCACGACCTTGATGGTATGGCAGAAAGGTATCATAGAATTTGATGGGTTTTTTGCCTTGTTAATTCCATCGGCCGTTAACTTTGTTGTGCCGGCGCTGATAATGCATTTCGCCATTCCTGATGAAAAGCCGGTTGCAGCCAGTGAAAATGTATTGATGAAGCGAGGCGCGAAACGCATCGTGGTATTATTTCTGTTGACGATTGTCACGGCTGTCAGCTTCCATAATTTCCTGCATCTGCCGCCGGTACTGGGTATGCTGACAGGCCTGGGTTATTTGCAGTTCTTTGGTTATTATCTGAAAATGACGCATAATTTTAATGTGGATCCCATGAGCAATAGAAAGGCAATGCAAACAGTGGGAGATATAGTACCTTTTGATGTGTTCAATAAGATTGCACGTGCTGAATGGGATACCTTGCTGTTTTTTTATGGTGTCATTCTTGCCGTCGGTGGTCTCGGTTTTATTGGCTACCTGTCAGTGGCTTCTGAAGTCATGTATACGCAATGGGGACCAACCACAGCGAATGTTACCATTGGAGTGCTCTCCGCCATTATTGATAATATTCCGGTGATGTTTGCGGTGCTGACCATGAATCCGGATATGAGCCAGGGCCAATGGTTGTTGGTGACGTTAACGGCCGGCGTGGGTGGTTCATTATTGTCTATCGGCTCAGCTGCGGGCGTTGCCTTGATGGGCCAGGCTCGCGGTATCTACACCTTCTTCGCTCATCTCAAATGGTCATGGGCCATAGGATTGGGATATGCTGCCAGTATCTGGGTGCATATGTGGATAAACGCCAAAGTGTTCTAAACGATTCAATGGCTTTCTGGCAGGATGTTTAGGATGGCCAATCCACAGCTGGAGAACGAAGAGAGCATAACTTTAGTTGACCATCATGGTTTCAAGCCATCTATTGGTTGTCAAAGCTGATATGGATAATTTTATTTTCTCTTGACCTGTTCAGTATGTCTGAAAACGGCCGCGGTTTTTCAATACCAAATCCCTGAGCATAATCAACACCGATCTCTATCAGCTTATTTTTAATCGTTGTGTTTTCCACGTATTCTGCAATTGTTTTTATATTCAATACATGGCCCAGCTGGTTAATGGATTGAACCATCGCAAAATCGACCGGATCATTGCAAATATCACGGACGAACACGCCATCAATTTTCAGGTAGTCTACGGGCATATTTTTCAGGTAGCTGAATGATGAGAGGCCACTACCAAAATCATCCAGTGCAAAACTACATCCAAAGTTTTTAATTTCCTCGATAAAATAGATGGCCCGGCTTAAGTTGGTAATTGCCGCTGTTTCAGTAATTTCAAAGCAGATTCTGTCATTTGCTACCGGGTTGCTATCGAGAATTTCAAGAATCTTACTCAGGCAAGTGTCATCAGTCAGTGTATGGCCTGAAAGGTTAATAGTAATGATGCCTTCATCTAAAGGAGTGGCTATGAGCATGTTAAAAACGGTTTGGATGATTTTAAGATCAATGGCTGGCATGAGATTATAACGTTCTGCCGCTGGTATAAACGCCATAGGGCTAATCAACGTATCATCGTCATCGATTAAGCGAACCAGAATTTCATAATGGACAGTAGAACCTTTGCCTGGTGTTAAAGGAATAATGGTCTGGCAGTAAATACACAGCCTGTCATTCTCAAGCGCATGATTAATTTTACCAACCCATTGCATCTCTCCCTGCCGTTTGACGAGTTCGGCATCATCCGGTTTATAAACATGAATACGATTTCTGCCACTGTCTTTTGCTGCATAACAGGCAACATCAGCAAGTTGTAGAATACTGGTGATATTTTCAGAATCATGTGTAATAGGAACGAGGCCAACACTCATGCCAACAGCAAATGATTTGTCCTCCCAGCTAAATCTGAAGTTTTCGAGAGAGGTTTTCAGGTTATTGGCAATGACTTCTGCTTTTGTAATATTGCAATTTTCAAGTAATAAGCCGAATTCATCGCCGCCCAGCCTCGCAAAAGTATCACCGTCACGAATCCTTTTCTGTAAGAGAGTAGCAATTTGACGCAGCAATTCATCACCGGCAATATGTCCACAGGTATCATTGACTATTTTAAATTGATCCAGGTCGATATATAACATCGAGTGTACAAGATTACTCTCTTGCGCCGCTTGGAAGGCTGCTTTCAGGCGTTGTTCGAATTCGTGGCGGTTATATAATTGCGTCAATGAATCATGGCTGGCTTGCCAGTCAAGGTTTCTGGTTAACTGGCTTGATTTAGTGATGTCATGAAACACCATAACAACGCCGCACATTTTACCCTCGTTATTTCGTATAGGAGAGGCTGAATCCTGTATAGAAAATTCCGCGCCGTTTTTATTGATCAGAAGAACGTTTTTTGAAAGTTCGATGTTACGTTCTTCTGCAAGACATCTTTGAACAGAATTTACAAGCGCTTGCCTGGTATGCTCGTTAACGATAGTAAAGACATCATTTATGGGCAAGCCAACGGCCCTGGTGCGATGCCAGCCGCAGAGCTGTTCAGCTATAGGGTTTAGATAAGTAATATAGCCATTCATGTCTGTGGATATAACACCGTCACCGATTGATTCCAGCGTGACTTGAATGCGCTCCAGTTCATATACCAGTGTATTGTTAATTTTATTACGTTCGGTGACATCCCTGATAATCAGTATGTATCCTAGAGTTTTACCATGGGCATCAATGACTTTGGCGGCATTTGTTTCACCTTCAAAGGTAGTGCTATTCTTTTTAAGATAATCAGTCGTTGATGAAACATAATGATCAATGTTTCCAGGCTGGGATATATGGACACAGAGCTTGTGATATTCATCCTTGTCTGGAAATAGAAAATCGACCGGTTGGTTCGCAGTTTCTTCCAGCGTGTAATCAAACAGTGTAAAAAATGCATGATTGACGAGCACGCAATTAAATTCGAGATCAAGAAATATTGCGGCACCTGCCATGGACATGATGACGGATTCAAATTCTGCCTTGCTCTTTTCAAGTTCATTTTGTGAGTTTTGCAGGTCAACGACTTTATCATTAACTGCCTGTGCCATGATGTTGAACTCACTTGCAAGTTGACCAATTTCATCTTCACTATCAATGTCAGTCTTGATATTGTAATTACCTTTACTGATGGACGAGGTGGCCTGCAACAGGATGCCAAGGTGCCGCGTTAACCAGTAACCGATAAAACTAAGTAACAGGATAGACAGGATAATTTCTGTTGCAGCAATAAGCAGGCCTTGAGTAAAAAGTCGATCTTTAGATTCAAGGAATGATTTAATAGAGAGTCCATAACGCACCGTGCCGATGTTAAGCCCGGACAAGGACAGTGTGCTGATGCCGTCATAGATATTATCTGAAAAGGCAGATTGAATATCGTCATCAATTTCGGGCAGGGTATGCAGGGATTGCTTGTCTACTTTGGCATATAATTTCCCTTGTATGTCATAGATCCTTATGTAGGTGAAGTCAGTATCAGGGGATGCCATTAATCCAGTCAGCATGTCCGATAATGTGACATAGTCTCGTTCAAACAGGGAAGTACTGATCGATGCATTGAGGAGTGGGGTAATGGTTTCGATTTGTTTTTTGGTCTGGTATTCAATGGTCTGATCAACGAGCCTTATACTATTACCCAGTAGTAACGCCAGCATAATCAATTCAATAATAATGCTCGCGGCTACTAGTTTATAGCGGAGTGAATTTTTAAAACCCTTTTTCATTGCTGTGAGTGACGGCTATTCGAACGGCTTTATGTATGGATCCATATCTGTCAGCATATTATCCTGATAGGTCTTTAATCCACGAAAAATGTATTTTTTACCGGCTAGCGAGTTGGTAAAATCCTGATCGACATTGCTGAATAACGGCTTTAATTGTTTGGCAAGCTCGGGCCTGGCCATAATGACAAATCCGGACACCTTGGGTGTTTCGCCAATCAGGCGTAGCTGCGATTTTATATCGGGTTTGACGTTTTTCCATATATTTGCACCGGTTAGGGCAACATCAATCTCCTTTTTATAAACAGAAAAAACCGAATTATTATGCGTTCTTGTTTCTCTGATTTTCAGCTTGTCTATTGACAATGTTTTAGTCTGTTGTTTCATGATCTGGTGCAGCAAGCCGAAGCGTAAGCCAACAGATGAGATTGATACTTCCTGGCCCTGTAAATCCTGCAGGCTTTGCAGTGGTGAATCCTTATGGACAAGATACACGCCTTGTATTTTAGTGTGGGTCATAGCCAGCGGTGTATATAGTCCCTGCAACTGACAATAGCGTGCAAAATGTGGGGCTGTAAAGATCAGGTCATATTCTGCATTCAGAACACGATCAGCATATCCCTGAAAGTTCTGGGCAGTAACAAATTCGATATCTTTATTTAACTGTTTACGCAGAAACTGGTGCACAACAGCCTGGTGCTTGATTAATTTTCCGGAACTGACATAGGGAAAAACGCCAAAAGTGAGTGTTTTCGATTCTGCATGAGCCAGTGTGCTGAAAATAATGCTAAACAACAGCAAGGCTTGCAATCGTTGTATATTTTTTGACATATGACCCACCTGGAGAGTTATTTATACTTTAATATAGTTCTTTTACGTCATATCAGCCTCACACTTTAGCCGTAAAACGGCGTTTAGAATGTTTAAACGCTATTTGCTACAATTTTTTATAGCCCAGGATGCATGCCCGAACTGATAAATAAAACGAAACTGATAGGAGAAGCTATACTCCCGGAAAGCCCATTCACCTGGAGATGTCCTGAAAAATGAGTTATATGCTTGTTTTATATATAATAATTTATGATTCCACTATAAAATAAAAGTGGTAAAAAGATAGAATATATTGATGAGCTTATTGACGCGCACACGCTTAATTATTATACTTCGCGCCGCAGATATCGTTACCAGCAGTTTTACTGCAATATCCACATGGAGATAGGCCGGCCTGTTGCCCGATGACCTCGAGGCACATCAGCAGGCTTGCGATTCTACCGGCAGGCTGATCAGAAATATGCGTAGGCTACTGATTTTTCAGATCATTATGGTCGGTTTGATGACGGCTGCACTGGCAGGTTATGATGGCTTTCTTGCAGCAAAGTCAAGTCTGTTCGGCGGCATGATCGTCCTGATGAATACTGGTTTGATGATGCTCCACGAAAAACGCGCCGCAATTCAAGCGCAAGACGATGCACAGCGTATATTAAAGCATGTATACCTCTGTGCCGTTGAACGACTGGTG
>Ga0316205_10002963_pt1 | contig 16687 bp, 21 predicted proteins | sample 3monthpyrite_MG_FD_204941 | JGI IMG/M metagenome (GOLD analysis project Ga0316205, IMG submission 204941) | Microbial mat bacterial communities from mineral coupon in-situ incubated in ocean water Damariscotta River, Maine, United States -... | ecosystem: Environmental > Aquatic > Marine >... | reverse complement strand
TCCCAGCATTTCACGTGGCTCAGGTAACAGGCATACTCGCCTTTTGACAGGCGCGGATGATTGGCGGGATAGCCGATGTTTTCATCCCCAAGGCCGTTAATTGCGTCGATGCGCGTAAAAGGCAGGCCCTGAGCGTCCAGTTGTGCTTTCATAAAGCGCAAGCGATCGGGGCGTATGGCTAGATTGATGAGGTATATTTTCATTAAAACTCGCTCAGCTATCGTCAAACGGAAACAATTTGTGTGGCACAACCATAAAATAAACCGGGCGCAAAATGCGCCAAAGATTGTGCCGGATATTCCTGAACGGCTGGAGCACGTCGTTGAGCAACCCGCTTTCCGGCACAATTTCCTTGCTTGTGCTGGTAAAGATATCGCTGGCAAAATCACCGGAATTGGTCGGCGTGGCTGTAAACTGAAGCTGCTGCGAAAGTGTTGGCGTAATCTGAAATAGCTGCACGCTGGGTTGTGTGATATTGCCTTTGCGGCCCCACAACACATCAATTTGGACCTTAGGTTCGGAAAATTCCCGCAATATGCGCTGTGCAACGGTTCGTGAAATCACATATGCGGCCGAACCGAGCGCTGACGACCTTAAGTGAAACATTGCGTAGCGCCCATGTTGCGCTATTGGTTTGCGCGCCACGCGCACAGGATGGTGCCATTCGGCTTCGGTCGGGGCATCAAGGCGAATAATTGCGTTATCCGATGCAAAAAAGGCATCAACATCCAAAACCTCGGCAATGTTTTTTGCCAAAACAGCGTCATCTTCCAAGATGAGGCACCTTGGTGCATCTGTTTCAAGAAACGCGCGAAAGGCTTTTAAGTGGCTCAAATAGCAGGCAAATTCGGGCTTTGTGAGGGTTGGGTGTTGGGCGGGATACCCGATATCCTTTTGCGATTGGCCGTCGACAGCGTCTATGCGGGTAAAAGGCAGGCCACGTGCTTCTAGCTGCGCCCGAATATGGGCAAGACGCTGCGGGCGCCGCTCCAGATTTATGACGAAAATTTGCATCACTTGCCCAAATCTCAGTGTTCCTCCAATTGGCGTTTGGTCAGCTCGGTGACTGTCAGCGACAGAAGCACGCAGAAGGTAAACAGATATAGCCCCCAGCCGGTTTCCACTGTGCCGACACCGACCCCTTTTGCAAGTATGATATAAAGTGCGATCAAGAATACATCTGCCATCGCGAGCTTGCCAAGGATACCAAGCGCGGGCAGCACATTACTGCCGAGTAAGCCCAGATGAATGAAAGCGAGAAGGGTTATTTTCAGCATCGGCGCGATCAGGGCAAAAAACGCAACAAGAGATGCGAGGAAGATATCGGATTCCCAAAGCGAGCCAAGCGAGGAGACAACCGAGAGCGATTCGAGATCAAAAAACCACGGCAAAACGCCTGCCCGTGCCATCGGGGCAAACCATGCGATGGGAAAAAGGACAAAAAGCGAAAGGTTGAGGTATTTTACCAAAGCGCTACCTCACGCTCTCAATTGGCCCTTCAGCCCGTCCATTGATAAATTGATCAAGGTAAGGGTCATCCGAAGTATCAATCCCGTCTACCGGCCCGTGCCAGCGCACCTTGCCGGCGTGGATCATCGCCACATTATCTGCGATGGCGCGCACCGAGCTCATATCATGGGTGATGGTGATGGTCGTGGCACCGATTTCGCTCACGATTTCGCGGATCAACTCATTGATCACGCCTGCCATTATCGGGTCTAGCCCCGTGGTCGGCTCGTCAAAAAAGATCACGTCTGGGTTTGAGGCGATGGCCCGCGCCAGCCCGACCCGTTTTTGCATACCGCCCGAGAGCTCGGCCGGATGCAGGAAAGCGACTTCGGGCTTTAGGCCCACGCGGCGGAGTTTCTCTATCGCGAGCGCCTGTGCGTCAGCCTTGCTGAGCTTGGCGCGGCCCTGGCGCAGCCGAAAGGCCACATTGTGCCAAACGGGTAGGCTGTCAAATAATGCGCCACCTTGAAAAAGCATGCCAAAATGGCTGAGGAACTCGTCGCGCCGCTTGATCGGCTTGCCATCGATCAAAATTTGGCCGGAGTCGGGGGATATGATCCCCAATATGCATTTAAGCAGCACCGATTTTCCGGTGCCCGAGCCCCCGATGACCACAAGCGAACTGCCCGTGGCGACCGACAGGTCAATCCCGCGCAAAACGTGATTGCTACCAAAGGCTTTTTTAACCCCGTTCATGGTTATTTTTGCGGCACTGCTCATGCCGGAAACAACAGTTCGGTAAGGAGGTAATTGCTGGCAAGGATCAACACCGAAGCTGACACAACCGCATTGGTGGTTGCCTGCCCCACCCCTTGCGCCCCGCGGCCCGAGTTAAACCCGCTATAGGTGCCCATCAGTGCAACAATAAAGCCAAACACCGCCGCTTTGATCAGGCCCGAGGTCACATCCCCCGTTTCCAGAAAATCAACGGTGTTGGTAATATAGGCCGAGGAATTGAAATCAAGCCGGAAGATGCCGACCAGAAATCCGCCCAAAATACCGATGATATTGCCGATGAGCACCAAAAGCGGCATGGCAATGGTGGCGGCGAGAATACGCGGCACCACGAGGTATTTCATCGGATTGGTCGAAAGCGTGGTGAGCGCGTCAATCTGCTCGGTCACCTTCATGGTGCCTATTTCGGCTGCAATGCTGGCCCCCACACGGCCCGCCACCATCAATCCTGCCAGCACCGGCCCCAGTTCGCGCACCATGCCGATGGCCACAATGCTCGGCACAACGCTTTCCGCATTAAATCGCGCGCCGCCAGCATATATCTGCAACGCCAGCGCACCGCCGGTAAACAGCGTTGTCAGCCCCACCACCGGTAGCGAGAAGTAACCGATTTTGAGAAGTTGTGTCATCAACTCGCGCGGATAAAACGGCGTGCGCACGGAATGCGACACTGCCAGACCGGCAAAGATAACAAGCCGTCCGATAGAGGTTAGCAGCGCCAGAGTTGTGCGGCCGATCGAGGCCAGTGCCTCGGATATGAAAAAAACTGCCTGCATAAGTCCTCTTGCTTGCGTAGGGCCAGAGTTAAGCATTGGCGGCAGGTTTGGCAAGCGATCTGGTAATGGGATTAGCTGCCGATATAGGCCCGATTATAGCGCGCGCCAAGGCTAGTGAGGATTTCATATCCGATTGTGCCGGCTTTCTCGGCGAGATCATCAACGGTTTGCACGGCGTTGAGAATGCTCAAGCTTTGCGGCACTGCGTCAAGGTCTGTCACATCCACCGTCAATAGGTCCATCGACACGCGGCCAACCACGGGGCAAGCGGTGCTGCCGGCATATAGGCTAAAGCCCTTCGCCGCACGTATTATTCCGTCGGCATAGCCGCTGGAAACCGTGGCGATTTTGCTGGGCCGTGTGGCGATCCATGCGGCACCATAGCCGACGCCTTCTCCGGGCAGCACGTCGCGAATTTGCACTACCGGCAGGTCCAGTTGCACCACGGGGCGGGCGTCTTTGAAGGGCAGGCCGCCGTAAAGCCCTATTCCGGGGCGGGTGAGGTCAAAATGAAACGGGGCTCCCAAAAGAAGGCCTCCAGTGGCGCTAAGCGACTTTTGCTTTGTAATCATAGCAAAGCTCATTGTGCCAAAGGTGGCAAGCTGGGCGGCGTTCATCGGGTGCAAGGGCTCGTCGGCGCAGGCAAGGTGGCTCATCACAAGATTGGGTTGCAAGGCTAGGATATCGAGCGCGACCGACATCGCTTCAAAGGCCTCCATGCCGAGGCGGTTCATGCCGCTATCCAGTTGAATTCCACACGGCTTGCCTTTGAAATCTTTGGCGAACGTCTTCACCTGAGTTGCCGAATTAAGAACCGGCACCATACCGTGCTCAACCACAGCTTCGCCATCACCCGGCATCAACCCCGAGAAATTATAGATCACCGGCTTTGGCCCAAGCGCGGCGCGCAGGGCCACGGCTTCTTCGGCTTGCGCCACAAAAAAACTAGTTACGCCTGCTGCGGCCAATGCTGGCCCAACCGTGGCTGCACCCAGCCCATAAGCATCGGCTTTTATCACTGCGCCGGTTTCAACCTGCGCGCCGCTCAGGGCATCCAGCGCGCGCCAGTTTTCAACAATGGCGTTTAGATCAATGGTCAGAGTGGCTTGCATGGCTGGCTCCTTTGCTGGCTATCTTGTTTTGCCAGCAGGCGGCGCAAAAAGAAAGGGGCGCAATGATGCGCCCCCCTAAAACTTTTTTTGGTCCTTTGATCAATCCATTGTCGGGGTCCAGAAACTGGCGCGAAGGGGCAGATAGGGCGAGCCAATATAGCCAATATCGGCGAATCTTTGGGCGCTGCCACCGCCAAACATATACTTTATGCCAACACTTGCGGTTGTTTCATCGGCCAAATCTGTATCACTTAGCGCGTCATAGGCTGCGTAGCGCAGACCGTAGGTGACGACCAGGTTTTCAACCGCAGCAATTTCGGATTCGCCCGAGAGCGCAACGGTCCACATTTCGCCGGCTTCGCTAGAATCTTCATATTCTTCGGAGGCCGCATATTCCGCCTCAGCGGTTATCGTTGCAAAGCTAAAGCCGGAATAGGATACACCGGCCCTAATAACATAGCCGTTATAAAAACCGGAGCTGCTCATCTCATCCGGATCAAAGGAGGTGCCATACGCCGCTTGACCAAAAACCGATGTTGCACCTGAAATCCGATAAACGGCGGTTAAGCCCGCAAACCCAACTTGATATTTTTCGTTGTCATCTTCAAACGGCGCCTTGCCGTATCCGGCAAAAGCGCCAAGAGTGAACGCATTTGAAATCGGGTGCAGATAGTGCAAACTTGCCTGGTATTGCGGTTGCGAAATTTCGTCGTCCGAAATTTCCGGGTCATAGTTATCAATATGTATCATGGCATCCACAACAGCGGCCCCGCCATTGCCAAGCACAAATGCATAAGCGCCCTCGATGCTCGGTGCAAAAGCCGAAGATTCGTCACCATCATTTGAGTTGGTGGCATAGCCATAATTAGCCGTAGCACCGATATATCCAAATGACGAAGATTGTGCAGGTGCAGTGATCTCGATCGCAACCGGCTCGTCGAGGTTCATCTCTCCGGCGATGGCGGTGCCTGCAACGCCGGTAATCACGAGTGAAATTGCGGTGGTGATGTTTAGATTGCTTCTTTTCATTTTAATCCCCAAAAACCGGCACCAAATAATTCTCTTCCAGCTCCCGAAGCGGCGGAGAGTGGCACCATTTCCAATTACGTAAACTACGCTTTTATTAAGTGAATTGGGGCTCAATGTCTACAATTTTTCCAAAGAGGCGCGGGGATTAATCATATTTTAAGAGTTTTCAGCTTCGAAAATCACATATTTTCGCTTTCTAAAAATCCCCGCCCTGCTGATACGGTTTGGCCAGATTGCCAAATTTGGTAAACTCGGCTTCAAACGAGAGGTCAATCGAGCCGATGGGCCCGTGGCGCTGCTTGCCAACAATCACTTCGGCTTTGCCCATTACTTGGCTCATTTCATCCTGCCAGGCCATCATTTTATCAATATCATGCTCGCCGGGTTTTTCCCGCTCTTTATAATAGTCCTCACGATACACAAACATCACCACATCGGCATCCTGCTCGATCGAGCCGGATTCGCGCAGGTCCGAGAGCATCGGCCGTTTGTCTTCGCGGCTTTCGACTTGCCTTGAAAGCTGGGATAGCGCGATCACCGGAATATTCAGCTCTTTCGCAATGGCCTTCAGCCCTTGCGTGATTTCAGAAACCTCGTTGACACGGCTGTCTTTGGCTGTGGCGGGGCGAATAAGCTGAAGGTAGTCGATGACCAGCACATCCAGACCATGTCGCCGCTTCAGGCGCCGGGCGCGGGCGGCAAGGGTCGAGATCGGCAGAGCGGCGGTGTCATCAATAAACAGCGGGCATTTTTCCAGCTCTTTGGCCGCTTCCACAAAGCGGCGGAACTCGCTTTCATCCAAATCGCCGCGCCGGATCTTCTCGGAAGGTATGCGCGCGGCTTCGGAAAGAATACGCGCTGCCAGCTGATCGGCTGACATTTCGAGGCTGAAAAAGCCAACGACCCCCCCATTGAGAGCGCCTTCTGTGCCCTCGGCGGTGATGCCCTTTTTATAGCTTTTGGCAATGTTATAAGCGATATTGGTCGCGAGTGAGGTTTTCCCCATTGAGGGGCGGCCCGCGAGGATGAGAAGGTCAGACGGGTGCAAGCCGCCGAGCTTTTTATCCATATCAACCAAACCTGTTGAGATGCCCGAAAGCTGGCCATCCCGCTTATAGGCGGCATTGGCGGCATCAACCGCGCTGGTGACCGCGCGCAAAAAGCTCTGAAACCCGCTTTCGGCATTGCCTTTTTCGCCAAGCAGATAGAGCGCTTGCTCAGCCTCCACTATTTGCTCGTCGGGCTCTTTATCAACCTCGACCGAAGCCGCCTTGCCTGAAATATCTTGCCCGATGGAAATGAGATCACGGCGAAGCGCAAGATCATAGATTTGCTGGGCGTAGTCTTTGGCAGCAAATAACGAGATTGAGGCGCCCGCCAGCCGGGCAAGATAGGCGGCACCACCCAGTTCCTGCAAGCCTTCGTCATCTTCGAAAAAGGCCTTCAGGGTGACGGGTGACACCAGCATGTTTTTCTGGATACGCGCTTCGGCTTTTGCATAAATCCGTGCATGCACCGGATCAAAGAAATGCGAATCATCCAGAATCGCTGCGATGCGATCGTAAACTTCGTTATTAACTAAAAGAGCACCCAGAAGCGCTTGTTCTGCCTCAATGTTATGGGGCAGAGTTTTTATCTCTGCTTCCATATCCTGCCCGCCATCTGCCATATCAGCTCCTGATTTTTATCCGGACTATACACGACAACTTGCGCTGGTGCCCCTGTGAATTGCGGGGATAACGTGGATAACTTCTATTTTAGTCCTAGCTTGGGGGCGACCCACCAATAGACCATAATCGCGCCAACCGTGCCAAATGTTGCCCCTGCAATCACATCGCCCAGATAGTGCATGTTGAGCGCCAATCGACTATAGCCGATCAAGGCAGCAGCCGCGATCAGTGGCCAACGCAAGCGCGGAAAAACCATGCCAACGGCCACGGCAAAGCTAAACACCGTGGTGGCATGACCAGAGGGCCAACTGGCGAAATCTACGCCTGGGGTAAATGGATGGAATGCCAAATCTCCGGTATAGGGCCGAGACCGGCCCACCAGAATCTTGACAACAAGAACCAAAAGCCCCGGCAAAAGAACGGCGAGAAAAATGTATGATGCCTTGCCCCGTAGCCGAGGCCACAGCGGAACATCTGGCTGTCGTTTGGCGAAAAAAGACGCATAAAGCCACGTAGCGATTACCAATATCGCCATCCAGCCCGAATTGCCCAGATCGGTAATTATTCCCCAGATTTCGCGATTGGTTTCATCTGCAAGAAATAAAGGGGTGAGCCGGAAATCCAGCAAAAATATGCTGGCAAGGGATAGAGCAAAGCCGATGAGGCACATGGCAAGCAAGGAGCTTCGGGACATCTGGTCTTCCTAATAAAAAAGGGCCGCACGCAATTTGCGCACGGCCCAATCACAGATGCAAGAGGTTTAAACCTCTGGCTGCTCGCTATCGTCAGCTGGCGCGTCTTCCACCGGCTGCTCGAAGTCGTCATCGTCAAGGGCAGCGCCGCCAACGTCGTCAAACAATTCAGCAATATCAAAATCAGCTTCGGCATCAGCCTCGGCTTGCAATTCCTGAATGGTTTTGCCGCTTGCTTGCAGCTCGGCTTCTTCAACCGAACGGGCAACGTTGATGGTGATCGCGCAATGGACTTCAGGGTGCAAAACGACAGTCATGCTGTGCAGCCCAAGTTCTTTAACCGGTGCGCTCAGCACGATCTGGCGTTTATCAACGGTGAAACCACCCTCGGTAGCCACATCAGCCGCATCGCGGTTGGTAACCGAACCGTAAAGCGAGCCAGCGTCAGAGGCGGAGCGAATCACGATGAACTTCTGTCCATCAAGTTTTGCGGCCAAAGCTTCGGCTTCTGTTTTGGTTTCGAGGTTGTTGGCTTCGAGTTGGGCGCGTTGCACTTCAAACTGGGCCAAATTGGCATTGGTTGCGCGCAGGGCCTTGCCTTGCGGCATCAGATAATTGCGGGCAAACCCGTTTTTTACGTTTACCACATCGCCCATTTGGCCGAGCTTGGCCACGCGTTCAAGAAGAACTACTTCCATGGTCTCTCTCCTTATTTAACGGCGTAAGGCAGCAGGGCCACAAAACGCGCGCGTTTGATGGCTTTTGCCAGCTCACGCTGTTTTTTGGCCGATACGGCGGTGATACGGGAAGGCACAATTTTGCCACGCTCTGAAATGTAGCGTTGCAGCAGCTTCACGTCTTTATAGTCGATTTTCGGGGCGTTATCGCCCGAGAAAGGACAGGATTTGCGACGGCGGAAAAATGGTTTATTTGCCATTGTTTAAGGTCCTTCCTTTAATCGCGGCGCGGACGGCGCGGGCGCTCGTCACGGCTGTTTTTGGCTTGCACAACGGCCGATGGGCCTTCTTCGTGGGCGTCAACCTTGATGGTCAAAACGCGCATCACGTCATCATGCAATCGGGCAAGGCGCTCCATTTCCTGAACGGCGGCCGTTGGGGCGTCCGATTTCAGGAAGGCATAGTGGCCTTTGCGGTTTTTGTTGATTTTGTAGGCCATGGTTTTCAGGCCCCAGTATTCGCTCTCAACAACTTTGCCGCCGTTGTCAGCCAGAATACCGCCAAAGTGTTCGATCAGCCCTTCGGCCTGTGTGTTGGACAGGTCCTGACGCGCGATCATAACATGCTCGTAAAGAGACATATCAGCTTCCTTCATTTAAGCGTGCTTCAAAATGCGGGCGTTAACATCCCCCATCCGCATACGAGAGGCATCCGCGATCAAAGATTGCGGGGGATTGGGGGGTTATAGCGGTAGTGGGGGGGATTGCAAGGGCGGAGGTGGAATCATCGGAATTTGTCTCTGCAAACGTTTTCCAAACCAGATCCGGACAGTTTCTCGGTCAATATTCCCAGCAGCGAGATCAACAACTAAGTTTTCGATACCGTTGTCAATATCGTCATTAGCGCTTGTAGGCATCAACTTATAAAAACTGGAGCTAATCATTAACTATGAAAGCATTGCGGCTGTCCTTTTGTTGCCATCTACAAATCTATGATTTTGCACTACGGACTCAATAAGGGCCGACACCCTGTCTTCAAGAGTTTCGTAATACCCCGGGTATGGCCGAGCAAGTGCAGACAAAAGGGCTGGCTTGTTGAGAATTCCGTGCCTTCCACCAGATGCATCAATAATCCCTTGGTGCAAGTCTACGACTTATTCAAAAGAAATTATGAAATAGGTTTCATCTGTCGGCAAGGCGCTTTAACAAATCGATATTATCGTCGATCAGCTTTTTGATAGCATTCGAAGATTCTGCGTCAACTGAAATTTCTTGAGTTTGGCCTGTTCCAACTTCATGCAACATATATTTGTTGCCACCGTCTTCGGAATGGCCGCTTCTCTCAACTGTCCATTGAGCGTTAGTAGGTTTTAGTGCGATGGTCATTTTGTCAGCTCTTTGCTAGCCTTATATATAGCGTTTTCCTAACCAAACGGAAAACCCTCAGGACTCATTCGGTCATCCGATATCGAAAATCACAATAATCCGCGCCGTCCATAATCGTCTGGGTTCGCGTCAGCTCTATTTCGTCACTATACCCGACGCAAAAGCTGGCGTCGCGGTTGCAGCTTAGCAGGTGGCCAATTTCGTGAAGGCCCATGTCTTTATACATTTGCGCATAACCGCAGCGGGTGACGTTGAAATCTAGGCGCTCGGGGGAGGCGTGCAGGTCTTCGCGGTCCATCGCGTTGCTGGCCTTCCATGCTTCGGTGCTTTTTTCAAAGTCCTCCAGATTTGGCGGGTGGCCAACCTCGGCCGCTAGGCGCTGGGCTTGGCGGATGGCGGAGCTGGCAATAGCTTCGCGGATCACCTCCTGCGCCTCGGCTCTGGGCATGGTTTTTTGCAGGGTTTCGTAAAAGTCGCGCACCAGCTCGGCCTCGATACGGCGTTGCTCTATCATCGGGATCATGGGCTATACCTTTGGTGGTTGCTTGTCTTTCAGGCGGGTGAGGATGAGGCGGGAGCGGGCGACGCGGCGCACGATACTGTGCAGCGGGATGGGGCGCGGGGCCTCGAAAGGCAGGGCGCATTCCTCGCCATTGATTTTGCGGGCAAATTCGCGGCCTACAGAAAGCGTGAGCGCAATCCCGCGGCCATTATATCCGGTAAAGCTATAATAGTTGGGACCGAGCGCGTGAAAACGCGGTGTGAAATCAGCGGTGATGCCAACAAAACCACTCCAGACATGCGAGAATTCGAGCGGATCGAGGCTGGGGAAGGCGCTTTGCAGGCGGCGCTTGAGCAGGGCTTGCAGGCGCGGCTTGGCCCCTGCTTTGATCAATAGCGCCGCGCCGGTGACGAGGCGATGATCAGGACTATAGCGGAAATACCAAAGGTCGCCGCGGGTGTCGGAGATGGCTTGGCGCTTTGGTATAATCTCGGCGCGCTGGGCTTTGCTAAGCGGCTGGCTGGCGAGCTGGTAGGCGGTGAGAGGCACAATCGAGCGGCCAATGCACGGCTCAAGGTTTTGGCTGGTATAAGCATTGGTGGCCAAAAGCACGGCGCCTGCCTGAAGCTTGCCGTGCGGCGTGCTGATGCGCCAGCCCTCACCGTGGCGGTTAATGCTGTTGGCAGGGGTTTGCTCAAAGATTTTCACACCGGTTTCCGCGCAGAGGCGAGCCAGCGCACGGCTTAATTTAAGCGGGTTAACATGGCCGCCGGTTCGGTTTAGCATTCCACCGTGCCAGTGGGATGAGCCAAGAAGGGTGTCGCCTTCTTCTTTATTCAGCAACTCAGCGGTGCTACCATGCGCTTGCCACGCCTTCACCCGCGATTCCGATAGCCGGAGATAATCGGGGCTGTGGGCAGGCTGGAACCAGCCGGTCTGCTCGGCATCGCACTCAAGTTTGTAGGATCTTACGAACTCAAACAGGCTATCAGCACTATCGCGGATCATATGGATAAATGGCTCGGCCTGCGCGCCATAGCGTGCCATTATGGCGGCGGGCTCCATCGCGGCGAGGGTCGGGATAACCTGTCCGTTATTGCGCCCCGAGCCGCCCCAGCCAATAGTCCGGCCTTCAATGAGCGCAACCTTGCGGCCCGATTGCGCGAGGTGAAGCGCAGCGCTCAATCCAGTAAGGCCACCGCCGACAACCACTATCTCTGTGTTGAGCGCCGAACGTAGCTCGGGCGCCGGCTGGCGCGGCGGCGTGAGGCTTTCCCAAATAGAGGTATGCATACCGGCGCTCATGAAATTAGCTCAAATCGGTTTGTGGACGAGAGGTATTATAGCTCATCGCCAAGTGTTAGCGTGCCCCGGCGAGCCTAGCAACAGCTTTGGCCAGATTTGGTAGGCGTGCAGCCGCAGGCCTCCCCTTCGGATGCCGCGACAATCGCGCTGCCCGCGGCCGTGTCAAAGGCGTAGTCGAGCTTTTCGCTGGCTTCGTCGCGAATGTGGCGGGCGATCTCGATCACCGCGTCGATCTGATCTTGTGGCACTCCGGCGGCGCGCAGCCTGTCAAGCTGGCACTGGCCCATGGCCGGGTGGTTGGCTGCTATGCCCGACGCCAGTGAAACCATGGCAACAATGGAGCTGTGCAATTCGGGGGCGCTCATGATTTCACCCAGCTTTCTACCTGTGCTGCCGTTGGCATGCCGCCCGCGTGAACGAGGGTTTCATCAATCACGACACCCGGGGTCGACATTACGCCATACCCCATGATTTCCCCCATATCGGTGACTTTTTCGATGGCAACCTCAACACCGGCCGCCTTGGCTTTTAGCTCGATAAGATCAGCTGTGTTGGCGCAGTTTTTGCAACCGGAGCCGAGGACTTTGAAGGTTTTCATGTTGGTTCTCCTTTGATTTTGATCTGAATTTCGGGGCTAAGACATGGCTATATTAAACAGCCAGCCCACAATAGCGGTTGCGGCCATCGCGGCCGCGCCCCAAAGGGTGATGCGGATGATGGCTTTGCGCACGGGCGCGCCACCGGTTATGGCCGAGATATACCCCAGCGCCCCCAGCACCAGAATCGTGGCTACTGTGGTGATCCAGATGAGTTGATCCAATGACGCGAAAATAACCGCGGTAAGCGGCAGGGCTGCACCAAGAGAGAAGGTGGCGGCAGAGGCGACCGCAGCCTGCACGGGGCGGGCTTTGGAAAGGTCGGTTATGCCCAGTTCGTCGCGCGCGTGGGCTTCAAGGGCGTTATGGTCGGTCAGCTCTTTTGCAACTTGCGCGGCAAGCTTTGCTGAAATCCCGCGTTTTTGGTAAAGCATGGATAGCTCGGCAAGCTCGCCTTTCGGGTCCACATCTAGCTCGCGCATTTCGCGCACGAGATCAGCGTTTTCGCTATCGGCTTGTGACGAAACCGAAACATATTCGCCTGCCGCCATAGACATGGCCCCAGCAATAAGCCCTGCCGAGCCGGCCAGCAAAATTCCGCTCTGGGCGGTGCCTGCTGCGGCAACGCCAATGATCAGGCTGGCAGTCGAGACAATCCCGTCATTTGCGCCCATCACGGCGGCGCGTAGCCAGCCGATCCGGTTGATGTAATGGGTTTGTTTGCCTAAAAGCATGGGGGTGTTTCCGTCCTATACGACCAAGGCATTAAACAAATATCCGACACTGATAAAAGCAACCGCGAGGATGCCAGCAAAGGTCGCGATTAGCTGTGGCTTGAGCACTTTGCGCAGGATAACCATTTCGGGCAACGAGATCGCAGCGACCGACATCATCAGAGCCAGAACTGTGCCCAGCGGAACGCCTTTGGCAAGCAATGCTTCTACGATCGGGATAACGCCGGTGGCGTTTGAATAAAGCGGAATACCGGTGAGCACCGCGGCGGGGACAGCAAAGGGATTGTCGGCGCTGGCGTATTTCAGAAAGAAGCTTTCCGGAATAAAACCGTGCAATATTGCGCCAATACCGATGCCGACCAGCACATATATCCAGATACGGCCGAGAATTTCTTTGACCTGCTCAACCGCGTAATCAATGCGGGCTTTGAAGCTGGTATTGGCTTTTTGCAAGGCAGCTTCGCCCATTTTGATTTTCCAGACATACTCCTCTACCCATTTTTCCAGCTTTAAAACCTCAATGATCAAGCCGCCGATAATGCCAACACTAAGGCCCGCTGCCACGTAAAGCAGCGCGTATTTCCAGCCGATGGTGGCTGCCAAGACAACAACCGCGACTTCGTTGATCATCGGTGAGGCGATGAGAAAAGCCATCGTAACGCCGAGCGGGATGCGGGCTTCGAGAAAGCCGATAAAAAGCGGCACCGAGGAGCAGGAGCAAAACGGTGTGACCGCGCCAAGGCCCACAGCCATTGGATAAGATACATAGCGTGGGCGGCCCGAGACAGCCTTACGGACGCGCTCGGGCGTAAGCAAGGCGCGAAAAAAACCGATGGCGAAGACGATGATGCTGAGTAAAAAGAAGATTTTGGTGACGTCTTCAACAAAAAAGTGAAGCGCTGCACCAAGCCCGGTTTCGGCGGATAGCCGAAGCAAATCATAGGTCACCCAATCGGCGAGTTTGGTAAAAATTTCGAACATTATGAGGCTGTCCTTCAGGCGGCGCACCGCTCGGGGCGATTGGCCATATTATTGAGGCGGGTGAGATCACTGGCGGTGGTCGGGTCATTCGCCAGGCCAAGCATGGCAGAGGCGACCACCTGTTTTTGCCATTCGGGCAAGGATGGATTGGGGGCATAAAACACCCATTGCGCGTCACGCCGGGGAAGGGCGATGCCCGCATCCCGCATGGCGGCCATATGGCGCGAGATTTTTGGCTGCGGCAGCTCAAGCGCGTGCACCAGTTCGCATATACATACCTCGCCAGCAGATTGCATTAGGGCGAGGGCGCGAAGGCGGGTTTCATCACTAAGAATATGAAAGAGGGTTGTTTGTTCCATGACCTGCTTATGCGATGATTCGAATATGCAGTCAAGAGGATATGCGATTGAACGAATATGGGCCTATGGTAGATGCGTGGGCGCTGCCCAAGGCGCCAAGGCACCCTCCGTCTGCCTCGTGTTGCTGCGCAAAACGAAGCAGACGTTTGGGCGGTGGCCTCGCTTCGCTCGGTGGAATAGCGGCGGGCGTTTGGAAAAATTCGGAAACGCGGATTCTGTTCTGTAATTTTTTCTCTGGCGTGATTATAGTTTCACAAAGCAATCATGAGGCAAAAATGACCAAAGCATTTATTTTTCCGGGGCAGGGCGCGCAATCTATTGGAATGGGCAAGGCGCTGGCCGAGGTTTACCCTGCGGCGCAGGCGGTGTTTGACGAAGTGGACGAAGCGCTGGGCCAGAAGCTTTCGCACCTGATCTGGGAAGGCGATATCGCTGATCTGACCCTGACCGAAAACGCGCAGCCCGCGTTGATGGCAACCTCGATGGCCGCGATGGCTGCACTTAATGCTGAAGGAATCACCGTTGAGGACGCCGCCTTTGTTGCGGGCCATTCGCTGGGCGAATATTCGGCGCTATGTGCGGCGGGGGCGCTTTCACTGGCGGACACTGCGCGCTTGCTTCGGATTCGCGGCAAGGCAATGCAGGCCGCCGCACCGGTGGGCATGGGGGCTATGGCCGCCATATTGGGGCTTGATCTTGAAGCGGTTCAAACCGTGGCCAAAAAGGCTGCGCAGGGCGAAGTCTGCACGGCAGCAAATGACAACGACCCCGGGCAAGTGGTTATTTCGGGCCACAAAGCAGCGGTTGAGCGGGCGGCGGAACTGGCCAAGAAAGCCGGTGCAAAGCGGGCGCTTATTTTACCGGTTAGCGCGCCATTCCATTGTAGCTTGATGCAGCCTGCTGCCGAGGCTATGGCAGAAGCCCTAAGCCACGTAGATATTCTTGCCCCCAAGGTGCCATTGATTGCAAATGTGAGCGGAAAAGACGTGCACACGCCGATGGTGATCCGCAATCTGCTGGTAGATCAGGTTACAAGTGCGGTGCGGTGGCGGGAATCGATTATGTTTATGGCAAACCATGGTGTGACCGAAGTGCTGGAAATCGGCGCCGGGAAAGCGCTTTGCGGCATGGTGCGGCGGATTGATCGTGCTATTGCTGTCGGAAATGTGGGCGGGCCTGATGATATTGCCAAGCTTAAAGGCTAGTGCTTTGATCTAGTTGGAGAAGGCCTTGAGGCAAATGCGCCGGGCATCGCGGGAAATGCGTTTTCACAGTTTACCGGCCCGGCACTCACGCAAGATTGCGGCGCGTAAAGCGTGCTTCAGGCAATTCTCCCACTGCATACGTGGCTCCAGATTTTAGCTAACCCGACGTATGGATTGCCGCCAATTCTAAGAAGAGGCAGATATTGGCTGGAATGACAGCAATATTCGGCTAAGATAAAAATGATGATTTCGGCGGGGATGCCCGCCCAACGATATAAGGAATAGGTATGTTTGATCTGACAGGAAAAACCGCATTGGTAACCGGCGCTTCGGGCGGGATAGGCGGCGCGATTGCTAAAGCGCTGCACGAAGCGGGCGCCGCCGTGGCGCTTTCCGGCACGCGGGTAGATCCGCTGAATGCCTTGGCCGCCGAGCTTGGCGAACGGGCGCATGTGGTGCCCTGCAATCTTTCAGATCGTGATGCGGTTAAGGCGCTGCCTGCTGAAGCGATCAAAGCGATGGGTGGCCTTGATATTTTGGTGAACAACGCCGGAATGACCAAAGACAACCTGTTCATGCGGCTCAAAGACGAGGAGTGGGATCAAGTGCTTGAAATCAACCTGACATCAACCATGATGCTGATGCGCGCTGTCATGCGCCCGATGATGAAGGCCCGCGCCGGGCGGATCATTAATATTTCCAGTATTGTGGGTGTAACCGGCAACCCCGGGCAAGCCAATTACGCGGCCTCCAAGGCAGGTGTTATCGGCATGGGCAAATCTGTGGCCCAGGAAGTTGCGTCACGCGGCATAACCGTGAACGCCATCGCACCGGGTTTTATTACGACAGCCATGACCGATGTGCTGAGCGATGACCAAAAAGCTGGCTTGCTTGCCGGTGTTCCTATGGGGCGCATGGGGACATCAGATGAAATCGCCGCTGCCGCGCTTTTCCTTGCGAGCAATGAAGCAGGATACGTAACGGGACAAACGCTGCACATCAATGGCGGCATGGCGATGTTCTAGCCACACATTACACATAGCTTTGTCGCTTAGCGGTTTGGATAGAGGTTCACCAAGCCACCAAGCCGGCTTTTCTTTCCGGTTTCGCATTTTCTCCGAAATTAAAAGGAATGCCCGCCACTCCCTTGACGCCACTCATTTAGGCGCGTAAACGGCAGCTCTGATTGGGGAATAGGTTAACGGTAGACCCGCAGACTCTGACTCTGTTAGTCCAGGTTCGAATCCTGGTTCCCCAGCCAATGAATTCTTTCCCAAGGCTGAATACTGAAACTGAATAGCCCCTAGATTTGTAGACACCTTGCTTGGTAATTTTGGAAGCAAGGAGGACGCTATGTCTAGAAACAGATTTACAGACGAGTTTAAACGCGATGCGGTCGCACAGGTGGTTGATCGGGGGT
>Ga0316205_10002961_pt1 | contig 16693 bp, 13 predicted proteins | sample 3monthpyrite_MG_FD_204941 | JGI IMG/M metagenome (GOLD analysis project Ga0316205, IMG submission 204941) | Microbial mat bacterial communities from mineral coupon in-situ incubated in ocean water Damariscotta River, Maine, United States -... | ecosystem: Environmental > Aquatic > Marine >... | reverse complement strand
ACCTTGAATTTTAACAACTTTGTTATTAATAATATGAATTAACCTTGCCATGTTTTATAGATGACATTGTTTTTAGTGCTTTTCTTTACATCATACATTATTTCGTCGGCAATCTTAATTGTGTTTGCAGGGCTTTCAGGTAAAACATTGAAAGATACGACCCCTACACTGAATGTAACAGGCCAGTTATGTAGTTTCACTGTTTCCATTAACCGTTTATGTACATGAGAGAAAGCAGCCCGAACAATATTCTCATCTGTTTCTGAAAACAGAATAACAAACTCATCGCCGCCCAGTCTTGCCTGATGGTCTGTTTTTCTCAGGTTGTCGTTGATGGTTTCGGCAACCGAAATTAAGAGAATATCGCCTGTTGCGTGTCCTAGTGTATCATTTACGGTTTTAAAATTATCAATGTCAATGAATGCTAAGGAAAAAGGCGTGCCTGATCTTGTGCTTCTGGCATATTCTTCAGCCAGTCTGTCTTTGAAACCTCTGACATTTAATATTCCTGTTAGCTCATCTGTGTCGGCTGCTTTTTCTTCAGCATTTAAAGTGTTGTGAAGTTTTATTAGTAGTGACGATACAAAGATGAAAATACCTAATCGCATAAAAGTATTCCAGCCATAAATAGCCAGATTTGATACTTCATTGCCAGAACTTATATCTGTAGTTAGCCATACCAGGGCTGCAGAAAATGAGGTTACTAGACCTAGAATTCGGCTCCCGTACCAGGAGGCAATACCGACAGGAATAAAATATAAAATAGTTGTGGAAATATCAGATCCAATAAGCAGATCCGTGATTCCTATTGCCAGTATTATAATAAAGACAATGAAGCATATTGAAATGAAAGCTTGCCTGCTAAGATAATTGTGTAAAACAATCATTATGCTATTTCTCTATTATCTTGTGATTAATTATTATAGTTTATATTTTTAATTTTTTGTTTGGCGGTGAGCCTGTTGTTTGTCATAGAGTGAGTGCTATTTGAGAGGAGTCTCTTTAAAGTCCTGAGGAAGGAACCGTAATATAAAAGCGTATATTACGATTCTATACTTTATATTGCATATTATATAATAGGGCTCTCAGTATTGGGTGATTGAAGCAATTCATGAGAATGCTCTTCCTGAAACTCATCTACTTTTGCTTCAATTTCATGAATGTCTTCAAAGCGAGCTATATGATAAAGGGCATCACCTTCATTTACTAAAGGTAAATTGGTTCGGCCTATGACGATACCGTTAAAAGATGAAATAACATTTGCCTGAATTTCACCAAAGGGGTCTGCAACCACACCTAATAATGTGTTTTTCTTAACACGAGCACCCAGAGGAACCATGGCTCTCAAAATGCCGCTGTCCGGTGCACGCGCCCAGGAACTTGAGCGAGCGACTACTGGCTCAATATGTTTTTTTGATTTACTACGACTCGCAGGTAACATTTCTAATGTACGCATGACATTTATGATGCCTTTTACACCCGCGCGGATACAGACTTCATCAAAACGCAAGGCTTCGCCAGCTTCATATAACAGCATAGGTATACCATGTGCGGCAGCTGCTTCTCTTAAAGAACCGTCGCGTAAATTAGATGAGATAATTACCGGTACATCGAATGCTCGGGCGAGTGTCTCTGTTTCTTCATCATCCAGGTTAGCGCGAATTTGAGGTAAATTGCTGCGGTGTATAGCGCCGGTATGCAGGTCAATACCATGCGTACTATTAGAAACAATTTCTTTCATAAAAAGGTGTGCAAGCCTGGCGGCAAGTGAGCCTTTTTCTGAACCGGGAAATGATCGGTTTAAATCACGTCTATCCGGCAGATAACGCGAATGACTGATAAGACCGTGAACATTTACAATCGGTACCGCGATGATTGTGCCCCTAAGGCGTTTAAGCGCGGGCAGGTTTAAAAAACGACGTATAATTTCTACGCCGTTAATTTCGTCACCGTGAATTGCTGCGCTTACAAATAATCGCGGACCAGGTTTCTTGCCGCTGATAATATGCACAGGTATAGTCATTGGTGTATGTGTATACAATCGACCTAATGGCAGGTCGATTGTCGTATTGGTACCAGGCTCTATTGTAATACCATTAATGACTAAAGGATCACTGCTAGTCATTGACTAGCCTTTACCTTTTGTTTTGGTTTTATGTGGCTTAGCATTTTTCTCGATAAACTCGATGATCATGCCAGCGACATCTTTGCCCGTCGCCGCTTCGATGCCTTCTAATCCGGGAGAAGAGTTAACTTCCATCACTAATGGGCCCCGCTCAGAGCGCAGTAAGTCAACACCTGCAACACTCAATCCCATAACCTGGGCCGCTTTTACTGCGGTAGCGCGTTCAGCAGGTGTTATCTTTACCAGTGTTGCGCTGCCACCACGGTGCAGGTTAGAGCGAAATTCTCCAGCCTGTGCCTGGCGTTTCATAGCAGCAACGACTTTTCCGCCAATAACAAGGCATCGGATATCAGCACCGCTGGATTCTTTTATATATTCCTGAATCAGGATGTTGGCTTTTAGTCCCATAAAGGCTTCGATAACACTTTCAGCTGCTTTTTTCGTTTCAGCCAGTACCACACCAATGCCCTGTGTGCCTTCCAGTAGTTTGATAACCAGTGGTGCACCACCGACCATTTTTATTAAGTCTTGAAGATCATCAGGGTTGTTTGCAAAGCCGGTATTGGGTAAGCCGACGCCTTTACGAGATAACAGCTGTAGGGATCGAAGCTTATCTCTAGAGCGACTGATCGCCACAGATTCACATAGGGGGAACGCACCCGTCATTTCAAACTGTCTTAAAACGGCTGTGCCATAAAAGGTTACTGAGGCACCAATTCGAGGTATGACCGCATCAAATTGAGGAAGAATTTCACCTTTGAAATGTATTTCAGGTTTACTTGACGTTATGTTCAAATAGCTGCGTAAAACATCTAATACAACGGGTTCATGTCCACGTTGTTCACAGGCTTCTATAAGTCGACGTGTCGAATAGAGGTTTTTGTTTCGAGATAATATTGCTATTTTCATATTTAGGCCTTTATGTGTTTATCGTGCTTTTTGATGGCTTGCCAAGCATATATGACTCATCTGGATTAACAATGATTTTCTTAAGCATAGCAGAGCGACCTAAAAGCATGCGAAACCGCATAGAATCACGGTTTGTTAAAGTTAACTCTATTGGCCATTGTTGAGCTTCTATAACCAGTTGCGTAGAGATGACATATCGTTTCTCTTTATGGCCGCCTGAATCGGTTACGTCGCGTTCATCAAGCACCCTGGATTCACAAAAAATCTCTTCTTTGCTATCGTGCTGATTTGGGTGCATGCCAAAACGTACCCATTGCTGATTGTCTTTTAGAAAAGGTTCAACACTAAAGGCATGCAAACATGAGGTTTTTGCACCGGTGTCAACTTTTGCCTTGATGTGTGTCAGGCCTAGTTCAGGCAATGAGCACCATTCACGCCAGCCAACGGTTATCAGTGATGAAGTCATTTTGGGTTTATCCTAGTTTATCTGTTTATACTTATATATTGAAATCTATCAAAATGATATTTATTTTTTATGAATATTCAAAAACTGCCTGATGCGTAAAACGGATATGATTATCGTTCAAATATATACAACAGGTCAGCGCTTTGCCTTTCACCACTTTCACCTTTCAATTGCCAGTTGTCTGAAATTTGATAACGCAAGTTTATGGTGTTAACAGTTTCAATTAGACCTATGCCGTAACTGACATAAAGTTTAGGTGACAGGTAACGACCAATGATCAATGACGCCTGGTCCCCGTCATTACTATTTTCGATGCGCATTTCATCGATGCCAAATTCTTCGCCTAGTATACGGGCAACATAATCTCCAGTACTCAGGCTTAAGGCCAAAGCAGCCTTAGTAATCATTGCACCTTCTTCGCTTGTAGAACTATCTATAGGATGCCCTAATAACAGATAGGAGAGGGCATCAGTTTGACCCATGGCAGGGACTGAGAAAATTTCTACTTCAGGTTTATTTAAACTGCCTCGTACTTTAATTCCTGCAACAACTTCACCCGTATTGCGAACTGCTCGAATATCAAGCCCGGGATTGCTGATTGGACTGCCTGTATATATCAGCCGCCCGTGTTCAACATCCAGGCGTTGCCCATAAGCACGATAACGACCTTCAGGTGAGGTTATTTCTCCGGTTGCTTTAGTTAACTGGCCGGGTTCATTTTCGAGTAATAAGTTTCCAGTAAAACGACCTTCAAATCCAAAACCATAAAAATTAACTCGTTCGCCCAGTGTTAACCTTATTTTTGAATGAATTGCCCACTTTTCATCGACTGGCTTGTCATGGCCAATAATCACAGCATCATCTGAAACATGTGCAGCTGTTGTAAAATCTCTGGGTTGTAGTTTTGCGTAGGGAAAATGTACTTGCCCATTAATATCAATTTTGTGATGTTTTACAGTGATCTGCAAATCAGGTGAGGCAGTCGCTTTTGCTTCGGGTGTTTGGGATATTTCAAATGAATCGCCTTTAATTGTTATGCTGGTTGGCCATCCCAACTCTTTATTCAGTAATGTTTTGCCTTTTAATTCAAGCCTGCCTTCTCCTGAATTACCTGTTAATTTAAAGTTAATATTTTGTGTATCGTCGGTCTGACTTTTAAAATTTATGTTATTAATTGATAAGCCCAATCGGGGAATTTGCATCGAACCATTTTGTAATGTTATCTCACTATAGAGTTTGGGCTGAGCAAGTGTTCCGTCAGCTGATACAATTAAATTCAATTGACCATTAATGTCTTGTGCTTCAGGTACTAATGTGGAAATAAAGGCAGGATCTTGCAAATGAAGGCGTGCATCTAAATGTAGAGACTGATTATCTACCGGTGTTAATGATCTTAAACCAGGTAAGGAAAAATTAGCTTTCAGGTGGTCACCGTTTTGCATTGGTATTTCCGATGATGCTTTAAGACCTTGTTGGTCCAGTAGTATATCAATCGTCCCGTTATGATAATTCCAGTTGCCACGTTTTTCGTTGGCTAACGGATAAGAGAGTGAGCCAGGTGGTAGTGAAACTTTCGCTTTGGCAGTTAGTTTATCATGGGCATTAAAATTAACTTCAGCACTAGCATTGGCTACGCCCTCTAATTTAAGGTCGGGAGGCAGCCATGAGCTAAAAAGTTTGAGTGGTAACTGGCTGATGTTTAGATGTGTGTTCCATGATTCATTTTTATTCTGAAAGTCAGTGCATACATGTGCGTTTTGCTTTATTAAACATACTTGTGCGAGTGAGATTTCATCCTGCTTGAGATTAAACAGCGCAGGTGACTTGAGTGACCAGTTACCATGCTGTTTGCTAATAATATTAGCTTCTACAACTTTTCCCTGCCAGGCGTTATCATTGATGTTACCTTTTACTTTAATAGAAGCATCTAAATCATTAGATCTGGCAGTTGCTCGCAGCTGCTTCATATTCGCATCTATGTTCAGTGTATCTAATTGATAGCCCTGATAACTGATAGATTGTGCTGTAACATCCAGGGTTGTTTCTTTCCAGCTGAATATATCTGTATGTATGTTACCACTAATTATATCTACCTGGTTATTTTCCAGACTTAAAGCTTGCCCACTAAATATGGCATCGATCACTGGCAGTTCAATAGTTCCTCTTAATTTTCCTTTAGCAGTCAATTGGCCATGTGCATTTGTGTGTAATTCAGCCAGATCTGTAGCCGATAGAGACCAGTCAATTTTTAATTTTGAGTCCATATGGCCAGTGGCATTAAATACCGCAGACGCTGATTTTAAATTCAGGTTTTTGATGCTAAGTGTATCATTATTCCAGTTTAATTGACTTTGAAGCAACACGGGGTGGTCACGTAAAGTACCTGTGAGTTTCTCAATTGTAAGGTCAGACGTTATTTGATTGTTTTTTATCTGGCCATGACTAATTAGTTTTGCCTGTAATGTTCCATGCCAGTCAGGCCAGAATAAAGCAGGGTTAATATCACTGACATCAGTGGTAGCCTGCCAGCTGATCTGATTAGTCAGATCATTTACTTCTGCACTCAGTGAAGCTTTTAAAGGACCGTCAATTTTTTGCTGTATATAAGTCTTATCCACAGAGCCTTTAATCTTACCCTGACCAGTGAGTACTATTGATGAAGGTAAAGTAACTCGCCAGTTTGTATTTAATTTATGAGTATAATTTTTTACAGGTTTTAAGCTGCCTTTGATGTTCAACATGAATTCGTCATTAGTAATGCTGAGTGCTTTAATGTTTATATGGCTTAACAGGGCAGAGGCATTAAGTTTGATTTCATTTAATTTAAAACTTTGTTCGTTCTGATTGATATTAATGTTAGTAATGTTTACATCAGAAAGTGAAACACGCCAGGGAATAAATATATCGGGAAGAGTAACAGGGGTATTCTTGTTGTCAGTTGTTGCTAAGTTTATATGCAGATTTTGAATGTTTAATTTATCTATATCTATACTTGCTAGTAGTAATGAACTTAAATTTAGTAGTAGTGTGATTTTTTCGGCTTTAAAAATATTTTCATCGATCTGGTATTTGATGCCACTTGCATTAATAGTGCTAAGTAAACTGCCATCAAAACTTTCAACAGTCAAATTACCGGGTAGATAGGTTTTAGCCTTTTCAAAAGTCCAGTGTAAACCACTGCTTGAGCTGGTTAGCCAAAGTAAACTAACTGACACAAAAATCAGAATAATCATGATAAGCACAGATATTTTTTTATGCAGTGAGGTTTTCATAAGTCTGGACCAATATTTATATGTATTCTCCAGGGCTTGTCATCCTGACTGACTGCATTTGCAAAATCAATACGCACCGCACCAATGGGAGATTTCCAGCGCAATCCTATTCCCGTGCCGCGTTCAAGGTCATCAGCAAAATCATCAATCGCATTACCTGCATCATAAAATATTGCCATGCTCCATTTATTAGTAAAACTATGTTCGAACTCAATACTGCCCAGCATAAGATGTTTGCCACCGACAACTTCTCCATTTTCGTCCACAGGTCCCAGTGACTCATAAGCGTATCCGCGAACACTTTGAGCGCCACCTGCAAAAAATCTGACTGATGCTGGAAGTTCACTAAAGTCATCCACCCATGTACTGCCTAACTGACCTCGGGTAATAATACGATTATGTTCGCCAATTTTACTAATGGCTTTGATGTTTCCTAATATTTGTAAGAAGTCCGTATCTGAAAACAGTTTTTCGTTAGCACCACTCAGGTTTAGATCAAAGCGTAAACCATCCAGTGTGTAAATAAAATTATTACCCCAGGTACGACTCCAGTTAACAGAAGGAATCAGAAGGCTTGATGAACCGCGATCATCAGCAACTATATAATCTTCCTGTTGGTAGTTGAGTGCGAATGATTCACGCCACTGATTCCGACTTCGATGAAGGCTGCTACCAATGGTGCGTACAGTGCTTTCGCTGGTATCAGTTTCCTCATTAACGATACCCGCGCTATATACAAGCTGGTCGGTGCGGGGGTTTAAAATAGGTATACGATAAAATGTTTTCAGGCTATGCCCAATTTCTGATAGTTTTGCTTCAGTGTTGACCCTGTGACCAGCTGTATTAAGTCGCGGAATTTCCCAGCCTAGTTTACCCCGTGCTCCAGTATCTGTGCCATAACCAATACCGATACTAAAACGATGACGTTTACGTGGTGTGAGATTAATATTCACCGGAATTTCATTGTTGTTAGTATCTGGTTCACCAGGTGAAACTTCAACATTGATGAAATAGTCACTATCAGTGAGTGCCTGTTGTAGCTCCAACAGTTGTTTAATGGAATAGGGTGAGCCACGTTTAAATAAAATGTAACGTTGTAATAAATCATTATCGAGGATATTTTGTTCTAATGCCACTTCACCAAAATAATACCGTTGCCCGCCGTCAAAATTGAGATATATCGTGGCCTCGTAGAGTTTGAGGTTGATCTCAATTTTGTGTTCTATAAATTTTGCTTTGAAGTAACCTCGTTCTGCAGCGAGTTTTGCCAGGTCGCTTTTGAATTCTTCATAGATCAGGTGATTAAAGGTGTCGCCTGGGTTTAAAGGCAGGCTTTCAGTAAGTGCCTGAAACTCGGGGTCCTGACTGGCCTCTTCGTTTAACTTAAAAGTAAATGCTTTAACAGGTAGAGCCGGTCCATTGTCTATTGTATAAATTGCCTTCCAGCTACCTGTTGTTATTTCTGTGAGGTCGCTGGTTATTATGGGGCGATAATAACCATAGGGCTGCATTGCCTGTGCAATTTCCTGTGAAGATTTTTTGTGTAAGCGGCGTAGGCGCGCTTCACTGAGTAAAGCATCAGACTTCTGCTGTTCAAGGCTCAGGTAGAAGCGTATATTTTCTTCAATTTCACTACTCACGCCTTTGATTTCAATATCAATACTGGTCTGCGCGAAAATGGAGTGAGCAAAAAATAAGGCTAGCAGGGTTAATAGCCATTGTTGCGATTTACGCATTCAGCTTCCTGAATTTCTTACTATTAGTTTTCGTTGTAAACGGAACTGGCCATTGTTTATTGCAATTGGCATTAATTTGTTTTCCCTGATGTTTCTATGGCAATAGGTGTAACTATGCTTTCAATTTAATAGATGTAATTATATTTACGTTTATAGCGTTATTATATTAAGTTAAAACAGTTAATTACACTATACTTGCAGCTGCTTTATTCTATATAAAATAATTTAGGACAAATATGGAAAATATATCTATCAACCTGATGGCCATTGTTGTACTGCTAGTCGCTAATGGCTTCTTTGTTGCTGCAGAATTCGCACTTGTTAAGGCAAGAGGTTTTCGCATAGAAACTCTGGCAAATGAAGGCAGTGCTTCAGCTAAACTTACTCTGCGCATTCAGCATAATCTTGAAGCCTATTTAGCAGCCTGCCAACTGGGTATTACCATGGCATCATTGGGGCTAGGCTGGGTTGGTGAGCCTGCGGTAGCTGCGTTACTAGAGCCTATGTTTAAGGATATGGGGATGCCAGATGATATGTTGCATACCACTGCTTTTATTGTTGGGTTTCTTATTTTCTCTTCCTTACATATCGTGGTTGGTGAGCAGGTACCTAAAACACTGGCTATACGTAAAGCAGAGCCAGTATCATTGTGGGTGGCGTATCCATTACACATTTCTTACCTGATGGTTTACCCATTGAACTGGTTACTTAATAATGCAACCCGCTCAATTCTGAAGTTATTTAATGTTGCTGAAGCCACACATGCTGACGTATACACAAATGATGAACTCAAGGGGCTGGTAGCAACATCTCATGAACATGGAGAGATGGAATCTGACAAAGCCATTATGCTAAGAAACTTACTGGAATTTGATCAGCGTCAGGCGGGTAGAGTTATGATTCCAAGAACAGCACTCAATCTACTCGATATTAGCGGCAGTACAGATGAGAATTTGGCTATTATTCGAGACAGTGGTCATTCAAGATTTCCACTTATTGATAGTGAACAAGATGAAGAAATTATTGGTATTGTTCTTTCTAAAGATCTTTATGCCGGCATGCTCGGAGAAGATCAAGAACCGTGGAAAAACCTGCAACAATATTGCAGAAAGCCATTGGTTGTTCCGGAAACACAAAAAATTGCACCCTTATTTGACACTATGCGCTCCGAGCGCGCTCATATTTCGTTAGTCGTTGATGAGTATGGTGAATTAACGGGTATCGTTACCCTTGAAGATCTAATCGAAGAAATAGTCGGTGAAATTGAAGATGAAACTGATGCGGTAGACGCTTCATATAATATTACTGCTTTAAGTGAAAACAGCTGGGAGGCTGATGGTCTTGCATCATTATCAGATGCAGAACGCAGTATTGGACTTGTGGTGCCCGATGAACTGGATGCGAATACTTTATCGGGTTTGTGTGTAACAGCCCTTGGTGAAATGCCGGTTGCTAATGATGTTGTAGAGGAATACGGCTACAGATTTACCATTCAGAGTATGGAAAATCACCGCATTGGAAAAGTGCATATTGAGAAACTGAGTGAGTCGGAAATAAACTTACAGGCAGAAGATCAAGAGCCCGGTAAATGAGTCCGGTAAATGAGCCCAATTAAGTAAACCCGGTTAAGTAAACTCGGTTCAATAAATCTGATTAAATAAATCCGTCATAAACTAATCAGAATACGAAAAGTAAAGATATAAAAAGAAGTGAGCATATGAGTCAGGGTTCGGAGCAAAATATCAATGAAGAACAGAGCGAAGCTTCTCTGGTTGATATTATTATTGGTTACTTAAATACTCAGCAAAATAAGCAAGTTAGTAATGTACTTGTTACATTACGTGCCGCTGAAATTGCAGCATTGCTGGAGTCTATGCCGCAGGAATTGCGAGATCAACTATGGGCATTAGTACCTGCAGGTGTTGAGGGTGAAACACTTACACACCTTGGAGAACAAGCTCGTGGCAGTATTGTTCATGGTATGAATAATGCTGAGGTAGTCGCTGCAACCGAGAGCATGGAGTCAGAGGATCTGGCAGAGTTTATTGATGATCTGCCAGCCAATATCAGTGAAGCGGTACTGGACTCTCTGGATGATGATCGACGTCTGCGACTGGATGCAACCCTTGCATATGAAGAGGGCTCGGCGGGTCGTCTAATGAGTACTGATGTTATCAGTGTGCGCAAAGATGTATCTATTGCAGCAGTGCTTCGTTATTTACGTCGCCTTAAACCCTTGCCTCCTCATATTGATGCACTGATGGTGACAGATGAAAATGGTACTTATCTGGGCAAGTTAACTTTGGCTGATGCATTATCTGAACACCCGGCAACTCTGGTGTCCGAAGTGATGGAAGAAACTGCCGATGTTGTTCAATCGAATACAAGTGAACATGATATTGCAGTACTGTTTGGTCGGCGTGATCTTATTTCTGTGGCTGTAGTTAATGATGAAAATCAGTTACTGGGGCGTATTACCTTTGATGACGCCGTAGATATTATGATGGCAGAAGCCGATAAAACTTTACTCGCCAGTGCAGGTTTGAATGAAGATGAAGGTCTTTTTTCACCTGTTTTATCAAGTGCAAAAAGACGAGCCGTATGGCTGGGTATAAATCTTGTCACCGTGTTCATGGCTGCCTGGGTTATTGGGCGTTTTGAGGAAGCACTGGATAAAATTGTCGCACTGGCCGTGTTAATGCCTGTGGTTGCCAGCATGGGGGGTATTGCCGGCAGTCAAACTCTGACTTTGACTATTAGAGGTCTGGCTTTGGGACAGGTGAGTGCTGCAAATCTACGTTGGCTCGGTAATAAAGAGCTGGCTGTAGGGTTGTTAAATGGAGTTGTATGGGCAGTAGTTGTATCACTAGTGACATATGCCTGGTTTGAAGATGTCGGGATAGCCCTGGTAATAGGTGCGGCAGTATTAATAAATCTGTTGGCGGCAGCGTTTTCCGGTGTGTTAATACCGGTGGTGCTTGATCGTATGAAAATTGATCCGGCACTTTCTGGTGCTGTTGTATTAACTACCGTGACTGATGTTATCGGCTTTCTGAGTTTTTTAGGCCTGGCGACTATTTTTCTTTTATAGAAATAGATTAATAATTAAAAGTAAGTAAACACTATTGTAAAATTCACATGTCCAGAGGTGATATTATAGTTAGCAGTTTGAGAGTTAAAATTTTTATAAGCGCTTTAGTTGGCACTACCTGCTTCAAAGCGTTTTAATTGAGATTCCAGTTTTTCAATTTCTTCTAACAGATTCAGTGCCAGGGCAATTCCGGCGAAGTTTACTCCCAGGTCACGTTGTAGCCGCATAGCTGTGCGGGCTCTTTGCAGGCTATAACCCGCAAACCGCCAATGTGTTTCCTGATAATTAATGGGCTCCAGTACGCCAACCTCAACCAGTTGAATTACCCATTCTGCAGAGCGAGAACAGGCGCAGCACAAATCAATTAGAGACAGTTCAGCTTGTTCGTCTAGTAACGTTCCATTTAGTAACGTTCCATCTAAAATATTCTGTTTCATGTTTATACTCCCAATTTGCTGCGTGGGTTATAGGCTAATTCCTGTTGCATTTTTTGGTAAAGCTCTTTGGCTTTGTCACTGTCAGCTGGTGGTAATGTTATTAGCGGAATAACATAAAGATCACCGGGAGTGGAGGCAGGAATTCCCCGTGCTTTTAAACGCAGTTTTCGACCACTACTGGTACCAGCTGCTATTTTTAAATCAACAGAGCCATTTGGCGTGGGGATTTTAACAGTTGCGCCTAATGCTGCTTCCCAGGGTGTAACAGGTAGATCAAGGTAAAGGTCATGGCCATCAATTTTATAAATACTGTGGGACTTAAATTCAATTTCAAGATAGAGGTCACCAGCGGGTGCGCTACCCATTCCAGGAGAGCCCTGACCAGAGAGGCGAATACGTTGCCCCTGTTTTACGCCTTTAGGTATTTTTACATTTAACGTGCGTTGTCTGTTAATGACATGTCCGGTTTTATCCAGTTCTGGAGATTGTAATGTGATACTTCGAGTGGCTCCCTGAAAAGCATCATCCAGATCAATCAATACTTTTGCATGATGATCTTCACCACGGGTATTGTAAGCACCACGTTGTTGATGTGCGTGCGCAGAACCAAAGTCTCTTCCAAATAATGACTCAAAAAAATCACTGTAATCGGCGTCGTCTCCACCGGTGAAACCACCACCACTAAATTCAAAACCCGCATCCCAGTCGGGTGGTGGGTTGAAGTCCTGACCCGCTTTCCAGTTCTTACCTAATTGATCATAAGCTGCACGTTTTTCCGGATCTTTAAGTGCTTCATAAGCTTCACCCACTTCTTTAAAACGCTCTTCGGCTTCAGCCTCTTTGCTAACATCCGGGTGATATTTGCGAGCGAGCTTTTTATAAGCGCGTTTTATTTCAATTTGAGTGGCATCTCGTTCTACACCTAAAATTGTGTAATAGTCTTTAAAATCCACGATCAGCTCCAGCAAGTAGTTGAATTTTAACTTTTAATGTCTCCATTAAACGTGATTAGAAATAATAATCATTTAAGCTTGTTAGGTAATAGCAACCGATATAAATTTAATTATAAATAGTTACTCCAAAACAACTATAACTTAATTATTATGATTAACAAACAATAAATAAATTTCAAAAGTCATGTTAGTGGGAGGGGGGCTGCTCCCAGTCAATATAATAACCGATGATATAATTCTTTCGGTAGCTAATGTTTTACGAAGCACCCTGAGAGAGCAGGTAAAGAAACCTGCTTGTGGTATAGAAACTGATTTTTAAATTAGCTGTTATGTTTGGCTCAAATCTTTTTATTTTTCATGAGAAACCGTCTCTATAGGGAAAGGTTCAGTTACGCTCCCGGTGTAAAGAGTGCGGTGAGGAAATGGGATTTCTATACCTTGCTCATCGAAGGCATTTTTTATTTCTTCATGAATGCTGTTTTTTAACTCAAGAAATTTTTCTCTTTTGGCCCATACTGAATACTGAATGTCTAATGATGACTCACCAAACCCCTGAAAAATATAAATTGGTTTTGGCTCTTCCAGACAAAGCGGGTTTTTATCGGCTACTTCACCCAGAACAGTACGAACTTTTTTTAGATCTTCTTTATAAGCCACACCCACCAGAATATCCAGGCGACGAATAGGGAAACGGGTGAGGGTGGTCACCTCTGATTTAATCAGTGTTTCGTTAGGTATGCGTACAAATAAATTATCAAATGTGCGCAGTTTGACAGAAAGCAGATCAATGGCGAGTACTTCTCCAGTAGTGGTGCCAACTCGAATTACATCACCAATGGTGAAAGAACGTTCTGCCATCAGGAATATACCACTAATCAAATTGGATGCCGATGTTTGAGAGGCAAAACCAATAGCAACAGTAAAAACACCGGCCGCGCCTAGCAGTACGCTGAGGCTAAATCCAAGCTCACGAAGTGCTGAAATCAGAAATAAAATGAGGATTAGATAATAACTACCCCGTTTAAGGAGCATGGCGTGATGGTTGTCCATTTTTTCGCCAGCTGTTTTTATCAGCGTTGAGCTAACTAGTTTGGCAACAGCGGCACCCACAATAACAAGAATAATGGCACGTGACACGCTCCATATTTTTTCACTGCTTATAAAGTTGACAATGTCGGCCCAAAATTCATTCATAATTATTTCCAGTTTTTTAGTTAGCTGAATACAGTATTAAAGGCACGAAATAACACGCTGCTATCGGCCTTTTCGCGTGGCTCATTCAGTTGCAACATTGTTTGGTCATCTTCGGGGGCTTTAGTGTCGATTTTTAATTCAGCCATATCACCGTCTTTTTCGCGTGTCAGGGTGATCTGAGGTGTCCATAACTGACCATCTGATGATACATACAATGCTAGAAGTGGTGCTGGTAAATTTAACCTTTCCAGTGAGAGCGTTGTTTCTGCCATATTGCGAATCAAAACGGGTGTGATTGCACGATGAGGGCGTTTAGGAAGTTCCTCAAGGTTAAGACGACAATGTGAGGTTGATGCGTAACAGAGTTCACCTTCTAGTGTTGACGGGCCAAACCAGGTATCAGACAAACGTTGAATTGCAATTTCTTTTAGTGTTTTTTTTGCAGCAGATCCTGTTGACAGTTCAAGCCATAATGTTGAGCTGACATAGAGCGTGATCTCTTCACCAGCCGTCAGGTTAAAAGGTGTTAGAGGTCGAGATATAATTGGCCGATCTGCAAGTTTTGGTGTGATGGTAAGTTGACTAGTCGTGTCATGAAAAACATAACGAGAGTTGTCCATCAACGTATCTGGTAACTGCTCGGTGTCAGAAGTATTCCAGGTGATATCTTTACCATCTAAATCATCCATGCGTTCATGGGCGATTTGCCATTCGTTTTTCAGTCGCCGAACAATAAATCTCAAGGGACCTATGCACCATTCTTTGCATTGTCCGATTTCAAGGTTAAAGACGCCCCACCAGGATGCTTTTGCCTGTGTGTCATTTGTCATGGCGTGCCTTTTGTGGAATAAAAATACAAAGGTGACATATATAATTACCTGTTTAACTATAGAATATTTCTCCTTTAGTGATTGTATATTTAAAAACAGTTTTTGCGTAATGTTTTCTCACATAAGACGATAATTGAGAAAGTTTTTAATGAACATAACAAGAAATTAGATCATTACTATAGTCAAAGGTTATTCTGACTTTATATCATTGTCGGGCTTTATGGTTTTAACCAGTATCAAGATAAAACCACTGATATTATACCTTTAAGTGTTATTGGGATTAATTCTGATAATAAACCTGAGTCTATAGAAGTGTAATTAACTTATTTTTGAGCTAATGTTTTGACTTAGCTAAAGAATATTAATACTTTGCTGATGTATTCTTAAAGTGGAAGTATTTAGTTATTGAAGTGTTACATTCGATTTTTATATATGCATTTTTATCATAGCCGGAGAAGACAATGTCAAAGTTAACGTTTTATGGTGCAACAGAAGGTGTAACTGGCTCAGCTTATCTTATTGAAACAGAAAATAGCACTATTTTACTGGAGTGTGGACTGGTGCAGGGAAAGAGGGAAGATGAGAGCGCCAATAAAAATGACTTTCCCTATGATATAAATCATATCGATGCAGTTGTACTCTCCCACGCGCACCTTGACCATACGGGGCGAGTGCCCAAGCTTGTCGCTGATGGTTACAATGGGCCGGTTTATATGACTAACCCTACCCGCGAGTTGTTAGAAATTTTGCACATGGATGCGGCATCATTACAAATGCGTGATGCAGAATGGGAAAGTAAACGCAGGCGTCGTGCAGGTAAGGCTGAGATAGAACCTATATATACCACTGAAGATGTTGAAACGGCATTGAAGTTATATGAAGGCGTGCCCTATGCGAAGCGTATAAAAGTTGCAGAGGGTATTGAGGTCTGTTATCGGGATGCCGGTCATATACTGGGTTCTGCAATCGTTGAGTTATTTATCACCGATGCAGGGGTAGAAAAGAAACTGGTTTTTTCAGGTGACCTGGGAAATAGTTGTGCAGCCCTGTTAAGAGACCCTGAGTCAATACAGGAAGCGGATGTGGTATTGATGGAATCCACTTATGGTGATCGTGAACATAAACCAATGGATGAAACACTACAGGAGTTTGAAGATATTATTGTTCAGGCATCTGAAAATGGTGGAAATATATTGATACCCTCTTTCGCTGTTGGGCGGACACAGGAAATAATTTTTCACCTGGGTGAGCTTTATCAAAAAGGCAAGCTTAAGCAACAGGCGGTGTACTTAGATAGCCCGATGGCGATTGCAGCCACGGAAGTTTATCACCGCTATCAGGATGTTTTTAATAGCGAAGATAGTGCAGCCATAAATCATACTAGCTCTGGCAGTTTGCATTCGTTTCTTCCTATTCTTCGTTATTCGCGCTCAACAGCAGAGTCAATGGAAGTTAATAAGATTTCAGCCGGCGCGATTATCATTGCGGGTAGTGGAATGTGTAATGGCGGGCGAATACGCCATCACCTGAAACACAATTTATGGCGAAGAGATGCTCATGTAGTTATTGTCGGATATCAGGCAATTGGTACGCCGGGTCGTGCACTGGTAGATGGTGTTAATATTTTTCATCTGGGTAAAGAGGAGATTGCTGTTAAAGCAGCGATTCATACTCTCGGCG
>Ga0316205_10002960_pt1 | contig 16695 bp, 15 predicted proteins | sample 3monthpyrite_MG_FD_204941 | JGI IMG/M metagenome (GOLD analysis project Ga0316205, IMG submission 204941) | Microbial mat bacterial communities from mineral coupon in-situ incubated in ocean water Damariscotta River, Maine, United States -... | ecosystem: Environmental > Aquatic > Marine >... | reverse complement strand
TCGGCATCCGAAAGCGGGCTGTCCACCACCATGATGCCGCGGGTGTCGGCCTTGGTGTATTCGGCATAGCCGCCATCGCATTCCGAGCCGTAATAGCCGGTCTTGTCCATGTTCATCGGGTCTGTCCAGTCGCGCAGCCAGCCATCCACCATCACCCGCTTGCCGATAAAGCTGGGGTCGGTGTCCGGGCCCACGGCCACGACGGTGCCGACCACATCCGCCCCCTGGATGCGCGGAAAGGTGAGCGCCGCGCCGCCCCAGGTGGGGTCGTCCTCGTTCACCTCGGCAAAGGCCGCGCCGGTGGTGGCCTCGTCCACGGCCTTGGAGTACCAGCCCGAGCGGGTGTTCACATCCGTGTTGTTCATCCCGCACGCACCCACCTTGATCAGCACCTCGTGGCGGCCCGGGATGGGAACGGGCCAGTCCTCGTGCCATTCGTACATGTCCAGCCCGCCGTGGCCGGTCAGCACCATGGCTTTCATCGTGGTGGGAAGATTTGTCATGGCGTGACCTCGTAACAGTGGATTTGGTGACGGATGTCCGGCTCGCCATGGGGCATGGAGGCGAAGGGCGCGGTCGCAAAGACCGGACGCCAGGCACCTGCCGCTTCGAGCCGGGCGAGCGCGGCGGGGTATTCGGGCAGCTGCGCGGTGTCCGAGCGCAGCGAAAAGACGATGCGGGCACCGGGGCGGGCGACGCGCACCAACTCGTCAAAGCTGTGCGCAGGCGCGTGGCCCGGCGTGATGGTCCCGGACGAGAGCACGGCGGCAAACCGGTCCGCGGCGAAATCGAGCGTCTCGCCAAGGGTCTGCTGTTTCAGCCCGGCATAGATGCCCTTGGCGCGGGCCACCGCGAGCATCCCGTCGCTCAGGTCGATGCCGGTGATCGGGCCATAGCCCAGCGCCGCCAGCGGTTCGGCCTGGATGCCGCCGCCGCAGCCTGCGTCAAGGATCGGGCCCGCCCCGGCGGCCACGTACCGGGTGAACACCGCCGCCATCACCGCCGGGATGCGGTACCCCATGGCGCAGAGGTCGCTTTCATAGCGCGCCGCCCAGTCGTCATAGGCCGCCCGCTGTTCGGCCACGGACCGGACCCTGTAGGAGGCATCGACGGGGCGATCGGACATGGAGCGGCTCCTATAGTGCGGGCTCATGCGCCGCGTCCGTGCGCGGCAGGAGGCTTTCGGGATCGTGGACCGGCGCGTCCAGCACGCGCCCCGGGCGCGGCTGGCCCGCGATCACGACCTCGATCTGCGTCCCCGCCACATTGGCGTGCGGCTTGACGTAAGCAAAGGCCAGAATCCGGCCCACGGAATGCCCGTAGGCGACAGAGGCTGTCGAACCGACGACCTTTCCGTCCAGCAGCACCGCCTCGCCGCCATGCCCGTCATGCGCCCCGTCCGGCTCGATCTCGAGATAGGCGCAGACCCAGGGCAGGTCGCTGTTCAGGGTCCTGTCGCGGCCCAGATAGTCCTTGTCGGTGCGCGCAAAACGCAGCACGTCCGCTTCGGCCAGCGTCACCTCGTTGGTCAGCTCGCCCGCGCCCCTGAACATCTTTTCCATCCGGAGCGCATTCATCGCAAAGCTGCCGTAATCGGTGATCCCGTGCGCCTCGCCCGCAGCCCAGAGCGCGTCATAGACGGCCAGCGCGCGGGTGCGGGGGATGTGCAGCTCCCAGCCCAGCTCGCCCGCGTAGGAGATGCGAAACGCCCACAGCCCGTGGCCCGCGACCTCGATCTGTTGCGCGGTGAGCCAGCGGAACCCGGCATTCGAGAGGTCCGCATCGGTGCACTGCGCCAGCACGTGCCGCGCCTTGGGCCCGTTGAGCGCCAGCGCCGCCCAGTCGTCGGAGAGGCAGGTGATGCTGACATCCTCGCCGTTGCGGTGCTGCTCCAGATGATCCAGCAGGCGCTGCTCGAAGAAGGCCGCGCAGACGAGATAGTAGCGCGTCCCGTCCCGGGCCCGGCCCGGGGCGGGGCCAAGGTTGACCACCGTGGTCTCAAGCTCGATCCGCCCGCGGCGGTTGAGCATATGCGTCAGGGCAATCCCGCCCGCCTTCTGCGGCAGGCGGTTGGCGACCAGCCGGTCGAGCAGCGCCCCGGCATCCGGGCCTGCGACCTCGACCTTGGTGAAGGCCGAGATGTCCATGATCCCCACCGCCTCGCGCACCGCGCGGCATTCATGGGCCACCATGTCATGCACCGGCGTGCGGCCGAACCCGTAATGGTCGCGCGCCTCCAGCCCGTCGCGAGCGAACCAGCGGGGCCTCTCGTGGCCATAGACCTCCTCGTGGACCGCGCCTTTCTCCTTCAGCCGTTCAAAGAGCGGCGAGGGTTTGATCGGGCGGCCGGCGAGGCGGTTGAAATGCGGGAACGGGATTTCGTGGCGCAGCTTGTAATCCTCATGCGCCTTGGTCACCTGCCAGTCCTTCGTGGCATAGCCGCCGAACCGCCGCGGATCGTAGTCGCGCATCGAGATGTCGGCGGCCCCATGCACCATCCAGCGCGCCAGTTCGCGCGTCAGCCCCGGCCCCCAGCCGATGCCGATCTGTGTTCCGCAGCAGCACCAGTAGTTGCGCACCCCCGGTGCCGGGCCAATGAGCGGGTTGCCGTCGGGGGGATGCGAGATCGCGCCATGCACCTCGCGGGTGATGCCCAGATCGGCAAGGACCGGCATCCGCTCCAGCGCGTTTTCCAGCCACGGCATGACGCGGTCATAGTCAGCATCAAAGAGCCAGTTCTCATGGTCCCAGGGGCAATGATCGTGCCAGACCGAGTTGGCATTCTCTTTCTCGTAGATGCCGATCAGCCCGCGTTTCTGCTCCATGCGGATATAGCCCGACACCAGTTTGTCATCGCGAATGACCGGCAACTCGCGCTCAAGCTGCTGAAACTCCGGCACGGGTTCGGTGACAAAATAGTGGTGCGTCATCGAGGTCATCGGCAGTTGCAGCCCCGACCATTCGCCCATCTGGCGGGCATAGGTGCCGCCGGCATTGACCACATGTTCGCAGGTGATGGCACCCTTTTCGGTCTCTACAACCCATTCGCCATTCGCGGCCTGCGCGATGTTCGTTGCCCGGCAATGGCGGATGATCCGGGCGCCCTTCCGGCGGGCACCGGCGGCCATGGCCATGGTGACGCCGGACGGGTCCACATGGCCGTCATCCGGCGTATGCAGCGCGCCCAGAACGCCGTCGAGATTGTAGAACGGGTGATGCCGCGCGATGTGATCGGTTCCCACCAGTTCGATGTTGAACCCAAGGCTGCGGCCCACCGAGAGCGTATGGCGCAGCCAGTCCATCTCGTCGCTGGTATAGGCCAGCCGGTAGGATCCGCAGCCATGCCATGTCACGGCCTGGCCCGTCTCGGCCTCCAGCGCGCCGGAATAGAGCCCGATATTGTAGTCCACGCATTTGCCCAGCCCGAAGGACGAGGTGGAATGGGTGATCTGTCCCGCCGCGTGCCAGGTCGAGCCGCTGGTCAGCTCGGCCTTTTCGAGCAGCACGACCTCCGGCCCCCAGCCCTCATGCGCCAGGTGATAGGCCAGCCCCACCCCCATCACGCCGCCGCCGATGATGACCACGCGGGCGTGGGTCGGAAAGGTCTTGTCGTTCATGGTGCAAAATCCGCCGGATCGAGTCGCAAAAGTCCTCGACAGGCTAAGCGCACAGATGTACCATCGTCAATCATGAATGACACAAACGTATCATACGCTGTTCTGGACCGCCTGACCGAGGAGTGGGATGCGCTGACCCCCGAAGCGCAGAAGGCCGCGCGCTATGTGCTGGAGAACCCGCAGGATGTGGGCGTGTCGTCGGTGCGCGAGATCGCCGAGGCGGCCAGGGTCAAGCCGAACACCTTCGTGCGCATGGCCCGGCAGGTCGGCTTTGACGGCTACGACGATTTCCGCGCGCCCTTCCGCGAGGCGATCCGGCGCGGCACGGTCAGCTTTCCCGACCGCGCGCGCTGGCTTCAGGACATACGCCGCACCGGCGATCTGGGCGGGCTCTATGCCGATCTGGTCGGCGCGGCGCTGCGCAATATCGAGGAGAGTTTTGCCGGCATCTCGGCCGAGCGCCTGAAGGCGGCGGCCGAGGCGATCTGGGCCAGCCGCGCGGTCTATACGCTGGGTGTCGGCGTCAACAATTCGAACGCGCAGAATTTCACCTATCTCGCCTCGACGGGGATGAAACAGTTTCACGCCATCCCTCGGCCCGGTTCGGTGGCCACGGATGACCTGGCCTGGGCGGATGGGCGCGATGTGCTGATCGCAATCACCTGCCGGCCCTACCGCGTCGAAGTGGTCGAGGCGGTGCGCGTGGCGCGCGAGCAGGGCATCACCGTGGTGGCCATTTCCGACAGCCCGGCCAGCCCGATCATCCTGAATGCGCATCACGGCTTTGTCGTGGCCGCCGACACGCCGCAGTTCTTTCCGTCCTCGGTGTCGACCATCGCGCTGCTGGAGACGCTGCTGAGCTTTGTCATCGCGGTGTCGAGCGACGAGATCGTGGCGCGGGTCGAGACCTTTCACAAACGCCGTCACCAGCTGGGCATCTACGAGGAGGACCCGCAATGAGCCAAACGCCCGTCCTGTCGCTTGCGGCGCGGTATTACACGGACCCGGCGATTTTCGAGATCGAGAGGCGCGGGCTTCTGGCGCGCACATGGCAGCTTGCCGGTCATGCCAGCCAGGTGGCCGAACCGGGCGATTATTTCGCCTTCGAGGTGGCGGGCGAGAACCTGTTTTGCGTGCGCGGGCAGGATGGCGCGGTGCGCTGTTTCTACAATGTCTGCCAGCACCGGGCGCATCAGCTGGTCAAGGGGTCCGGCAACACCCGCGTTGTGGTCTGCCCCTATCACGCCTGGACCTATGAGTTGACCGGCGGGCTGCGCGCGGGCCCCAACATCAAATCCGTGCCCGGCTTCGACAAGTCGAAAATCTGCCTCACGGAAGTGCGCTGCGAGGATTTCAACGGCTTTCTCTTCGTCAATCTCGACCCGGAGGCCGCGCCCATGGACGAGTGGTTCCCCGGTGTGCGCGAGGAATTGCGCGCCTACGTGCCGGATATCGAGGCGCTGGCACCGCTGGAATGGGTGGAAATCCCCGAGCGGTGCAACTGGAAGGTCTCGGTCGAGAACTATTCGGAGTGCTATCACTGCCCGATCAATCATCCGACCTTTGCCACCGGCGTGATCAAGCCCGAAACCTATGATATCCAGCCCATGGAGCGCGGCTATGTCCTGCGCCACACGACCGAGTGCCAGAGCATGGAGGCGATGACCTATCCGGTCGATCTGAGCGTGCCACATGCGGACGAGTACCGCTCGTGGTTCCTGTGGCCGATGGTCAGTTTCCAGTGCTATCCGGGCAATGTTCTGAACACCTATCACTGGCGGGCGCATGACGTGGATCACTGTACCGTCTGGCGCGGCTGGTACACCCAAGGCGGGGCCGAAAGCGAGGTGATCCGGGGGCTGGCGAAACAGGACCGCGAGACGACGGTGGAAGAGGATATCCACCTGGTCGAGAGCGTCTATCGCGGCCTCGGGTCGCGCGGCTACCGGCCCGGACCGCTGGTGCTCGATCCCGGATGCGGGGTGAATTCCGAACATTCCATCGAGGCGCTGCAACGCTGGATGCGCGAGGCGGTCGACGCCGACATGGCGGCGCAATGAGTGGTCCTGCGGAGGCCCATGTGGAGGCCTATATCTCGACCCAGAGCGTCTATTGCTACCTTCTGTTCGACCGCCTGCTGGAGCTGAGCGCCCGCATCGAGGTCCGGATCAGGCCGGTGCTGGGAGGGGTTTTGCGTCTCCCCGGGGCCTATGCGGGGCGCAGCGAGATGGAGGCGCGGTATTTTGTGGCCGATTCGGCACGCACAGCCGAATTCCTGGGGCTGCCGCTGGTTCATCCCGACCCGTCGCCGATCGCCTTTGACGAAAACAGGCTGTGGACGGCCAAACCGGACCAGCCGCGCAACAAATATCTGCAGCGTGTCTTTGTGGGGGCGGTCGAGGCCGGGTGTGGCCCTGCCTTTCTCGATCGCGTCCTGCGGCGGCTCTGGGACGGATCGCTTGCCGGGTGGGACCGCGACGGGGCACTGGCCGCCCCCCTGGGTGCAATCGGGCTCGACCTGGAAACGCTGCTGGCCGACATGTCATGGCCGCGCGCGCAGACGATCCTGGAGCGCAATGCCGAGGCCATGTACGCGGCCGGGCACTGGGGCGTGCCGCTGATGGTCTTTCGGGGCGAGCCCTTCTATGGCCAGGACCGATTTGATCAGCTCCTGTGGCGCATCGAAACCACGAACACGTGACGCATCCCTCCCGTCTTCTGGCCAAAAGTATTCCGGGGGGTCGTCATTGTTGCGCCATTGGTCCGGGCGACAAGGGCGACGGGCAGCGCCCCCAGGGCCTGCGTGGCCTGAGCGAAAACCAAAGCGGTTCGCCTGGAGCCCGAGACATTCAGTTGAGGCGAAACGCTTTATAACTGGCGCCGCAGGCGCGCCTTTTGGTAAGACATCCTCAAAAGAGGCGAGGGCGGCCATATGCGCATTTTCATCACCGGCACGGCCGGGTTCATCGGGTTTCACCTGGCGCGGCTGATGCTCGAGGAGGGCCACGAGGTGCTGGGCCTCGACGGGATGACCGCGTATTACGACCTGCGCCTGAAACGCGCGCGTAATGACATTCTGAGCGCCTTTCCCGGATACCGGTTCAGCGAAACCATGCTGGAGGATCAGGCCGGTTTCGACGCCGCGGTGGACGGGTTCGGGCCGGAGGTGATCGTGCATCTGGCGGCCCAGGCCGGGGTGCGCTACAGCCTCGAGAACCCGCGGGCCTACGTGGACAGCAACATCACCGGCACGTTCAACGTGATGGAGGCCGCGCGGCGCCACGCGGTGCGGCATCTGCTGATGGCCTCGACCTCGTCGGTTTACGGGGCCAACGAAAAGATGCCGTTTTCGGAAACGGACAGGGCCGAGCATCCGCTGACCATCTATGCCGCCACCAAGAAGGCGACCGAGGCGATGGGCCATTCCTACGCCCATCTGCACGACCTGCCCACGACCATGTTCCGCTTCTTCACCGTCTACGGCCCCTGGGGGCGGCCAGACATGGCTCCGATCAAGTTTGCCGAAGGGATCCTGAGCGGCCGGACCATCGACATCTACAATCACGGGCAGATGTGGCGCGATTTCACCTATGTCACCGATCTGGTGCGCGGTATCCGCCTGCTGATCGACGCGGTGCCTGTGCGGCCTGCGGATGGCATTGTGGCAGAGGGCGACAGCCTGAGCCCCGTCGCCCCGTGGCGGGTCGTGAATATCGGCAATTCGGACAAGGTGCGGCTCTTGGATTTCGTCGATGCGCTGGAAGCCGAGCTGGGGATCGAGGCGAAACGCAACTACATGGAGATGCAGCCCGGCGATGTGCCCGCCACCTGGGCCGATGCCAGCCTGCTCAGGCACCTCACCGGCTATGCGCCGCAGACGGATGTCCGCGAGGGCGTGCGCCGGTTCGTCGGCTGGTATCGCGGCTGGCGCGGAAATTGAGGGGCTTTGCCCCTCTTGGCTTGGCGCCAATTCACCGCAGGATATTTCCGGCGAAAAGACCGGTCAAAAAGAAAGGCGCAGGGCGGACGGTTGCCCATCGCGGGGCAAGGCTTTAGGGGTTTGCGGGACAGTTGAAAGGGCGTGAGATGAAACGGGCGCTGATTACGGGTATCACGGGGCAGGACGGGTCGTACCTGGCCGAGTTGCTGCTGGAAAAGGGCTATGAGGTGCACGGGATCAAGCGCCGGGCGTCCTCGTTCAACACCCAGCGGATCGATCATATCTACGAGGACCCGCACACGCCCGATCCCAGCCTCAAGCTGCATTACGGCGACCTCACGGACAGTTCGAACCTGACCCGGATCATTTCCCAGGTGCAGCCCGACGAGGTCTATAACCTCGGGGCGCAAAGCCATGTGGCGGTGAGTTTCGAGGCGCCGGAATATTCCGCGGATGTGGACGCCATGGGCACGCTGCGCCTGCTGGAGGCCATCCGCTTTCTCGGGCTGGAGAAAAGCTGCCGGTTCTATCAGGCCTCGACCTCGGAGCTGTATGGTCTGGTGCAGGAGACCCCGCAGCGCGAGACCACGCCGTTCTATCCGCGCAGCCCTTATGCGGTGGCCAAGCTCTATGCCTACTGGATCACGGTGAATTACCGCGAGGCCTATGGCATGTATGCCTGCAACGGCATCCTGTTCAACCACGAGAGCCCCCGGCGCGGCGAGACGTTCGTGACGCGCAAGATCACGCGCGGGCTGGCCAATATCGCGCAAGGTCTGGACGACTGCCTGCACATGGGCAATATCGACGCGCTGCGCGACTGGGGCCATGCGAAGGATTACGTGGCGATGCAGTGGCTCATGCTGCAACAGGACGCGGCCGAGGATTTCGTGATCGCCACGGGCAGGCAGTATTCGGTGCGCGAGTTCATCATCTGGTCGGCGCGCGAACTGGGCGTCGAGCTGGAGTTTTCGGGCCACGGCGTGGACGAGATCGGCACGGTTGCCCGCGTCACCTCGGACATGGCCCCCGCGGTCAAGGAGGGCGACGTGATCCTGCGCATCGACCCGCGCTATTTCCGGCCCGCGGAGGTCGAGACCCTGCTGGGCGACCCGACGAAGGCCAAGGAGCGGCTGGGCTGGGAGCCGCGGATCACGGCGCAGGAGATGTGCGCCGAGATGGTGGCCGAGGACCTGCGCACCGCGCGCCGCCACCGACTCTTGCGCGAGCACGGGCTGGAGTTGCCCGTGTCGCAGGAGGACTGAGCGCGATGCGTGTCTATGTGGCAGGCCATCGCGGCATGGTGGGCAGCGCCATTTGCCGCAAGCTGGAGGGCAAGGCCGAGCTGATCACCCGCGGCCACGCAGAGCTGGACCTCACCGAGCAGGCCGCCGTCCGGGCCTTCATGCAGGCCGAGCGGCCCGACGCGGTGATCCTGGCCGCCGCGCGGGTGGGCGGTATCCATGCCAACGACACCTACCCGGCCGATTTCATCTATGACAACCTGATGATCGAGGCCAATGTCATTCACCAGGCCTTTGCCGTCGGGGTGCGGCGGCTTTTGTTCCTGGGCTCGTCCTGCATCTATCCGCGCGCCGTGGCGCAGCCGATGGCCGAGGGCGCGCTGCTGACCGGGGTTCTGGAGCCCACGAACGAGCCCTATGCCATCGCCAAGATCGCCGGCATCAAGCTGTGCGAGAGCTACAACCGCCAGCACGGCGTGGATTACCGCAGCGTGATGCCGACCAATCTCTATGGCCCCGGCGACAATTTCCACCCCGAGAACAGCCATGTCCTGCCCGCGCTGATCCGGCGCTTTCACGAGGCGGCGCGCGCGGGGCGCGACGAGGTGGTGATCTGGGGCACCGGCACGCCGCGGCGCGAGTTCCTGCATGTGGACGACATGGCCGAGGCGTCGCTTTTCGTGATGGATCTGGACGGGCCCGGCTATGCGGCCAATACCGAGCCGATGCTGAGCCATATCAACGTGGGCACCGGACAGGATGTGTCGATAGCCGAACTGGCGGCGCTGGTGGCCGAGATCACGGGGTTCGAGGGCGCGATCACGTGTGACACGACGAAACCGGACGGCACGGCGCGCAAGCTGATGGATGTGCGCCGCCTTGCGGCCATGGGCTGGCAGGCGCGGATCGGGTTGCGGGAGGGGATCGCGGAAACCTATGATTGGTACCTCGCCAATATGGACAAGCTGCGCGAAAGCTGAGCACTATCGCGGCAGAGGCGGCTACGAAAAGGGCAGCGCATGAGCACATCCCAGGGGATCCAACCGATGATACACCCGGTGATCCTGTGCGGCGGGTCGGGGACGCGGCTATGGCCGCTCTCGCGCAAGTCCTACCCCAAGCAGTTCACGCCGCTGATCGGCGAAGAGAGCCTGTTTCAGGCCTCGGCAGGCCGGGTGCGGGGCGAGGGGTTCGCGGCCCCCGTCATCCTGACCGGCGAGCCGTTCCGTTTCATCGTGCTGGAGCAGCTGGCGGCGGCCGAGATCGCGGCACAGGGCGTGCTGATCGAGCCCGAGGGCCGCAACACCGGCCCGGCGGTGCTGGCCGCGGCCTTGTGGCTGGAAAAATCCGACCCCGGGGGGCTGATGCTGGTGGCGCCGTCGGATCACGTGATCCCGGACGGGCCCGGGTTCCGCGCCGCGGTGCGGGCGGCGGCCCCGCGGGCGGCGGCGGGGGATCTCGTGACCTTTGGCATTGCGCCGACGCGGGCCGAGACGGGCTATGGCTGGCTGGAGCTGGAAGAGGCCGCGCATGTCGGGGCGGACAGCCCGCAGAAGCTGGTCCGTTTCGTGGAAAAACCCGACGCCGAGACGGCCGAGACGATGCTGGCCGCCGGGCATTACCTGTGGAATGGCGGGCTGTTCCTGTTCTCGGTCAAGGCGGCGATCGCGGCCTTCGAGACACATGCGCCCGCGATGCTGGACCCGGTGCGGGCGGCGGTCGAGAAGGGCGAATACGACCTTGGGTTCACGCGGCTCGATGCCGGGGAATGGGGCAAGGTACCCGAGGACAGCATCGACTACGCGATCATGGAGCGGGCGGACAACCTGGCCGTCATGCCGTTCTCGGGCGGCTGGTCCGACCTGGGCGACTGGCAGGCGGTCTGGTCCGAGAGCGGGCCGGACAGCGCAGGCAACGTGGTGTCGCAGCACGCCACGGGGATCGATTGCGAAGGGTCGCTGTTGAGGTCCGAAAACACCGGTCAGGAGCTGGTGGGCATCGGCCTCAGGGACATGATCGCGGTGGCCATGCCCGACGCCGTGGTCGTGGCCCCGCGCGGCCAGAGCCAGCGGGTCAAGGAGGCGGTGGCCGCGCTCAGGACCCGCGAGGTCAAGCAGGCAACGGCCTTTCCGGTGGATCACCGGCCCTGGGGCTGGTTCGAGAGCCTGGTCATCGGCGACCGGTTCCAGGTCAAGCGGATCGTGGTCAAACCCGGTGCCGCGCTGAGCCTGCAAAGCCATCATCACCGGTCCGAGCACTGGATCGTCGTACAGGGCACGGCCAAGGTGACGGTGGATGACGAGATCAGGCTGATCGGCGAGAACGAGAGTGTCTTCATTCCGCTGGGTGCCGTGCACCGGATGGAAAACCCCGGCAAGCTGGACATGGTGCTGATCGAAGTGCAGACCGGCAGTTACCTGGGAGAGGATGACATCATCCGCTATGAGGACGTCTATGCCCGCAAGTGAGCCCCCGTCGAAGGCCAGCCTGCCGAAACAGGACCCGCACCGGGTCTCGGGCGGCAGGGAGCGCGTTCTGGAAGTGGCCATCGGGCGCGAGGTGCGCAGCCTGCGCCAGTCGCAGCGGATGACGGTGACCGACCTGAGCGAGGCCACCGGGCTGAGCCCCGGAATGCTGTCGAAGATCGAGAATGGCGGCACCTCGGCCTCGCTGACCACGCTGCAGGCGCTGGCGCGGGCGCTGAGCGTGCCGATCACGGATTTCTTCAGGAGCTTCGAGGTCGAGCGCGACGCGGTGCACGTGAAGGCGGGCGAGGGCGCCGAGACCATACGGGACGGGACGCGCGCGGGGCATCAGTACAACCTGCTGGGCCATCTGGGGGCCAATGCCAGCGGCCTGCAGGTCGAGCCTTATCTGATCACGCTGACGGCCTCGTCGGACACGTTTCCCACCTTTCAGCATGACGGGATCGAGTTTCTCTATGTGCTCGAAGGGGAGGTGGGCTATCGCCATGGGTCGAGGATTTTCCACCTCAGGCCCGGGGACACGCTGTTTTTCGACGCCGATGCGCCGCATGGGCCCGAGGAGCTGATCCGCCTGCCGGTGCGGTTCCTGTCGGTGATCTCCTACAGCAACCCGAGGGACGGCACATGAAGGCCTGGCTGGACGAACGCCAGAGCCTGCATGATCCGCAGTCCTTTCTGGTCTGCGGGGTGCCGCGCGACAGCCCCGAGCAACCCGAGCGCATCGCGCGCCTGCGGGCGGGCGGCGAGGCGGCGGGGCTGACATTCCAGCCGCCGCAGGATCACGGGCCGGGGCCCATCGGGGCGGTGCACAGCGCCGAATACCTGCACTTTCTGGCCACGATCCATGACCGCTGGACACGGGTGCCGGGGGCCGGGTCCGAGGTCGTGCCGAACGTGCATCCGCGCAGTCGCGCAGACGGCTATCCCGCCTCGCCGGTGGGGCAGGCAGGCTATCACCAGGCCGACACGGCCTGTCCCATCGGGCCGCACACCTGGCAGGCGGCCTATTGGTCGGCGCAATGCGCGGTTTCGGCGGCCGATCATCTGGCGACGGGGGCGCGGGCGGCCTATGCGCTGTGCCGACCGCCCGGGCATCATGCCTATGCGGATCAGGCCGGGGGGTTCTGTTTTCTCAACAATGCCGCAATCGCTGCCGAGCGTCTGCGCCGGGGCGGCGCGCGGGTGGCGATCCTGGATGTTGACGTGCATCACGGCAATGGCACCCAAGGGATATTCTATGGGCGCGACGACATCCTGACCGTGTCGATTCATGCCGATCCGGCGGGGTTCTACCCGTTTTACTGGGGCCATGCCGCCGAGCGGGGCGAGGGGCGGGGCCTGGGCTTCAACCTCAACCTGCCGCTGCCGCGCGGCACGGGTGACGCGGGCTATGCGCCCGCGCTGGAGGCGGCATTGGCGAGGATCGCGGCCTATGGCACGGATGTGCTCGTCGTGGCGCTGGGGCTGGATGCCCATGAGAGCGACCCGTTCGAGGGGCTGGGCCTGAGCACCGCAGGGTTCACGCGGATCGGCGCGGCGCTCGCGGCCACGGGTCTGCCGCTCTTGCTGGTGCAGGAGGGCGGCTATCTCAGTGACGCGCTGTCGGCGAACCTGACCGCGTTTCTGGATGGCGTCGGGGGATAAGGAGCGGTGCTTCGTCATCTATCCGGCGGGGGCGACGCAATGAGGCCGCGGCCGTGACCTGCGATGTGATCTTCGACTTTGACGGTGTGATCGCCGATACCCGGGATCTGTTGTTCGACGCGTTCAGGGCGTATGATCCAATGATCTCCGAAGAGGATTTCCTCGCGCATTTCGATGGCAATGTCTACGAGACGCCGCGCGTCAGATTCACCCCCGAAGGCGCGGCGCAGTTGCACGGGGCCTATTGCCGCAATCTGCGTGCCGGCCATGTCGAGGCCGCCATCGGGCCGATCAGGCAGCTGGCGGCGCGTCACCGCCTGTTCATCATTTCCAGCGGCGATGAACGGGGCATCCTCGGGGCCCTGGGCCAGGCGGGCCTCGGGGGAGCGTTTCAGGCGATCTACGGGCACAACACGCACCGCTCGAAGGTCGCGAAGTTCAAGATGATCCGAGACGCGTTTGACGTGTCGCTGGAAAGCGCCGTTTTCGTCACGGACACGCTCGGCGATATCCGGGAGGCCCGGACTTTGAACATCACGACGATTGCCGAAACATTCGGGTTTCATGATCGCGGACGGCTGGAACAGGGGGAGCCACATGTGATCGTCGACGGTTGGGACGAGGTGGTGGCAGAGATTTCCAGGGCAGATGCGGGTCATCGGCTCGGCGCGCTGTGACGAGAGACGGCGTTTGTGATACGGTATTGATGCAGGCCTGCCAGCCTTTTTGCGCCCCCAGGGTGAGTTGATTGGATATCCGGTCGCGGCCAAGTATGATACCATGCGTTCGAAACACTGCTGACAAAGGGGGGATTCGTACTGCCATGCTGACCCGACGCCATTTCATAATCTCGAGCACCGCGCTCTTCTCGGCCCCGATCGCGGGACCCGTTTTCGCCGCACCAACGTCGGACCGGTCGAAATGGGATGCCTGGGACGCGCTGGTCACACCGGCGGATTACGATCCCTTCACGTCCAACCCGTGGGGCCTGCATCCGCGGCTGCTGCCGCAGATCGTCCAGGCCAATCCAGGGCTGAGGCCCGGCGACATCCACGTGGATGCGGTTGCGCGATACATCTATCACATCCGCGACGACGGCACGGCGATGCGTTATGGCGTGGGGATCGCACGCGGCAATCTCTACACACCCGGCACCTACACGATCAAGCGCAAGGCGAAATGGCCCACATGGACGCCCACCAAGGCGATGATCGCGCGTGATCCTGAGATCTACAAGCAGCACGAAAACGGTATGGACGCGGGCCCGGACAACCCGCTGGGGTCGCGTGCCCTGTACCTCTATGTGGGCAACCGCGACACGTATCTGCGCATTCACGGCTCGCCCGATACACGCTCGATCGGCGGCCGCGCGAGCTCGGGCTGCGTGCGCATGGTGATGGCGCATATCATCGGGCTCTACGAGCAGGTGGACACGGGCGTCACGGCCTATCTCTATCCGCCAGAACGGATTGTGACGGCGACCAGCTGAAGCCGGCGGCCTTCCTTTTCCAACAGGCCCGCATCGCGCGGCCTGCCGGGGCAGTGGCGTGTTGCGCCCGTTGCGCCCCGGGAGTGTCACAGGGAGTACACCGGGAGTGTCACCGGGACGTTTCGCGCCGCATCCGGAGCCGGGAACGATGTCCTTGCTCACTGGGCAATACTGTGTTGCCGCCGCGCTGGGATAGTCGGCGCACAAGGGGCGCGCTGATCGCGCGGCGACCTGACGGGTTCAGCGTGTATACATCTGTTTCTTGAAGGCGCGGGTGCGGTCCGTCGCGTCTGCGGTGCCATCGTGATAGGTGCCGAACCAGCGGTCGAAAGGAATTTCGGAAGTGCCGTAGTTGCATTCGAAATACCGGTGGTGCAGCTGGTGAAAGAAATCCCCGGCGCGTCCGGCCTCATGGTCTTCGGCCATCAGCTTTTCATAGCCGGAATGGGACATGACCGGGCTGATCTGCTGGAAATAGGCGTGCCATAGCAGGTGCAGCGGGTGTGACGGCACGATCAGGTGGATGAAGTAGGTCGTGAAGTAGAGCATGTTCTCGTACCAGTGGTTCGAGATGCCCGACCAGGGCCCGACATTGACGTTGCGGTGATGCACCGCATGGACGTGGCGATAGAGCCGGGGGTGATGCGACAGCCGGTGTTCCCAGTAGAAATGCAGTCCCGACCACATGGGAATGAAGAACATCCACACCACGAACCAGACGGGGTTCGAGGCGAAGGTGACAGTGGGGACATAGCCGTTGGCCATGGACCAGTAGATCACCCATTGATAGATCGTCGCCACGGTGACGGCGCTGCCGAGCGTCCACCAGATATTGTCCCAGACCTGGTTGTTGAAGGTGAAGACCCCGTTGTTGCGCGTCAGATCGCGGCGGTCGAATTTGGTCTTCATGTCCTGGCCGCGGCGGATGTAGAGCCACCAGTGCAGCCCGCCTGCGACCATGCATTGCGGGATCAGGTTCAGCAGCCAGACGGTGATCATCCAGCCCGGCGCAAAGCTCTGCATCGTTTCGAGCGGCGGCAGGAAGGCCACATAGGTGATGACCGCGATGGCAAAGGGCACGCTGAGCGCGGTGATCTGGAGCCAGGCGCCGCGATACCAACGCAGCACGGCGGCGGGTCGTGGCGGCCAGGAAAACAGCGGGTTCAGAGGCACGGGACCCTCGGGCCGGTAGTGCCAGCGCGTGCTTTCCGGATCAGAGGTGGCATCGGTCATGGGCGCGGGCTCCCTTGTGGTGTTCAGCTGGCGTAGGTCGAGCCTTCGTCGTCCAGCAGCGTCATGATTTCCCTGAGGTGGTTGGCGGCGAGGCCGGGATAGTCCTCGATCTCGCGCGCCGTCTTCTCGGCGATCTCGTCCGAGAGCACCCGCAGCTTTTGGCCGGTCTGGAGTGCGCGGATATAGGTCTCGGCGGCGCGTTCGAAATAGTAGAGCCGGTTGAAGGTCTCGGCGACGGTGGCACCCATCACGAGGATGCCGTGGTTGCCCATGATCATCACGGTCCTGGACGGGTCGTTCAGCATGGCGGCACAGCGTTCGCCTTCGTTTTCGAAGGCGATGCCGCCGAATTCTCCATCCACCACCGTACGGTTGAAGAACATCGCGGTGTTCTGGTCGATGGGGGGCATCGTGCTGTCGGCGAGGCTGGCCAGCACCGTGGCGTGGATCGAGTGCACATGCATAAGGCAGCGGTGATGCGGGCAGCGGCGATGCACCGAGCCGTGCAGTCCCCAGGCCGACGGGTCGGGCGCGCCGGGGCGATCCAGCGTGTCGGGGTCATTGGCATCCAGGAGCAGCAGGTCCGAGGCCCTGATCCGCGAAAAATGCATCTGGTTGGGGTTCATCAGGAACTGCGTGCCGTCCTCGTTCACCGCCAGGCTGAAATGGTTCGCCACCGCCTCGTGCATGTTCAGCCGCTCGGTCCAGCGGAAGGAAGCGGCCATTTCAACCCGTTCCTGCCAGTGGGAAATGTTGCTGACATCTGAAAGCTTCGGTGCGGTGGCCATGGCGAATCTCCTGCTGTGTCGGTGCGGTGTCGGGCGCGATCCTGCGCCGTGTTTCCAGCTTTGACCAACAATGGTTTTTTCGCTATGGCATTAACAAAACTAATGCATGGGTTGCGTATAGCATGTCCACCGGCGATCTTCCCCCGCTCACCTGGTTGCGCGCCTTCGAGGCGGCGGCCCGGCACCTGTCCTTCACGGTGGCCGCGCGCGAGCTGAACCTCACCCAATCGGCGATCAGCCAGCATGTCCGCAGC
>Ga0316205_10002959_pt1 | contig 16695 bp, 13 predicted proteins | sample 3monthpyrite_MG_FD_204941 | JGI IMG/M metagenome (GOLD analysis project Ga0316205, IMG submission 204941) | Microbial mat bacterial communities from mineral coupon in-situ incubated in ocean water Damariscotta River, Maine, United States -... | ecosystem: Environmental > Aquatic > Marine >... | reverse complement strand
TGTTGACCCTGACTCGGATGATTTATCTGGCTTACGTTATGGAAAAATATGTATTCTGGCAGATGCGGACTCGGATGGTTATCACATTGCAACATTATTGTGTGCATTGTTCTTACGGCACTTCAGAACATTAACAGAAGCGGGCCATGTCTATGTTGCTATGCCTCCGTTATTTCGAATTGATGTTGGTAAAGAAGTTTTCTATGCCTTAGATGAAGCGGAAAAACAGGGCGTATTAGATAGAATTACAGCTGAAAAGAAAAAAGGCAAAGTGCAGGTCACACGATTTAAAGGTCTGGGTGAAATGAATCCTCTGCAATTACGTGAAACTTCTATTGCACCCGATACCAGACGTCTGGTTCAGCTAATCGTCGAAGATGGGGATGACAGTGATAAAATGATGGATATGTTGTTAGCAAAAAAACGCGCATCAGATCGCAAATCCTGGTTAGAAGACAAAGGTGATCTGGCAGAAGTTTTATAAATACCGTTCAATCGATTGTGCAAAGGGGTCGGCCATTGAGAGCACAAGAAATAAATGTAAAAAATTAAATGGAATTTATGGGGTGTATAATCATATGTTATACAGCAGAAATCTAACTATGTTATTAATAAATAAGTTATGTCATATACAAATTCCTGGGAAACCGAAGGTTTATATAGAAAATTTTTTGCTGAAATAAGCGGTGATGAGATATTGGAGTCCAATTTTGAATTGCATGCACACCCTAATTTCAAAACCATAAAATATATCATTAATGATTTTATAGATGTAACAGCATACTCAATTGAAAGTTCACACACTAAGGCTTGTGCTTCAAGTGATGTTGTTATTTCAAATTCAAAAGGTAAATTACTTATTGCTCTGGTTGTTGATCAGGATGAACTAATTGCGTTGGCAAATGGGTATCGTGAACAAATGCTGGGGCAGCTATTTGAGTGTGAAATATTTCAGTGTGTTGAAGAAGCTCGAAAATGGGTATTTAGTCAGTAATTTAAGTGACTGAAATATTAATTATACGTCGACTCAGTAGCTATATGCTTAATAACTGAGGTTGGTCGTAATACATATACTGGGTTTGCGTGATAAATAGGTACAGTACATATTCAATGACATGCTTGCAGAGCCTGGGGCATGAATTAGTAGGCATCTTATTGTCTGCTTTATTGTGTTTAGCTGCGTATTTAAGCATAATCCAGAAAACGCAATAACTTAATAGAGAATTATTCAACGGTATGTCCAACCAAGAAGACTTAAATTTCGAAGGCGTAGAAAAGCAATCTCTGGCTGAATTCACAGAGAAGGCGTATCTGGATTATTCCATGTACGTTATTCTTGATAGGGCTTTGCCCTTTATCGGTGATGGCTTGAAACCAGTACAGCGTCGTATAGTGTATGCAATGTCAGAGCTGGGTTTGGTATCAACGGCTAAGCACAAAAAATCTGCACGAACAGTGGGTGATGTGTTGGGTAAGTTTCACCCCCATGGCGATAGTGCCTGTTATGAAGCTATGGTATTGATGGCGCAGGACTTTTCTTATCGATATCCACTAGTTGATGGGCAAGGTAACTGGGGATCCCCAGATGATCCTAAGTCGTTTGCTGCCATGCGTTATACCGAGTCTAAATTATCGAAATATGCAGAGGTATTGTTACAGGAACTGGGACAGGGCACGGTTGAGTGGCAACCAAATTTTGACGGTACACTAGAAGAGCCAAAATCACTACCTGCTCGCTTACCCAATTTATTGTTAAACGGTACTACGGGTATTGCTGTGGGTATGGCAACCGATGTGCCTCCACATAATTTGCGTGAAGTCGCTACAGCCTGTATCCGTATGCTGGATGAGCCAAAAGCGACGGTTGAACAATTATGTACACATATTCAGGGGCCTGATTACCCTACTGACGCGGAAATTATAACGCCACGTGCAGAATTACTGGAAATGTATGAAAAGGGTAAGGGCAGTATTCGGGCTCGCGCCATTTATGAAATTGAAGACGGTGACATTATTTTAACTGCCTTACCTCATCAGGTTTCGGGCAATAAAATACTCGAGCAAATTGCCCAGCAAATGACAGCTAAAAAACTACCGATGCTGGAAGATATTCGAGATGAATCAGATCATGAGAACCCGACACGATTAGTATTGGTTCCCAGGTCGAACCGTGTTGATACCGAACAGTTAATGACGCACTTGTTTGCCACAACAGATTTAGAGCGTACCTATCGTGTGAATATGAACATGATAGGTATTGATGGTCGTCCTGCTGTTAAAAATTTAAGAACAATAGTTAAAGAGTGGATTACTTACAGAACCACAACCGTTCGAAACCGTCTCACCTGGCGTTTAGAAAAAGTTAATAAACGTTTGCATTTATTAGAAGGTTTGTTGATTGCCTTTTTGAATATTGATGAAGTTATTCAGATTATTCGTGAAAGTGATAAACCTAAGCCGGCTTTAATTAAACGATTTGGTTTAAGTGATGTGCAGGCGGATTACGTATTAGATACTAAGTTGCGTCAGTTAGCTCGTTTAGAAGAAGTGAAAATTAGAGCCGAGCAGGAAGAGCTGGCTGAAGAAAAAGCTAAGCTAGAAAAACTTTTAAGTTCAGATCGCCGATTAAAAACATTAATCAAAAAAGAAATTTTAGACGATGCAGAAACTTATGGAGATAAGCGTCGCTCACCCATTGTTGCCAGAGACGCAGCACAGGCAATGGACGAATCTGCATTATTAACCAGTGATCCTATTACCGTTGTGCTGTCTGATAAGGGCTGGGTGCGCGCGGCTAAAGGACATGAGGTTGATCCGTATAAGTTAAACTATAAAGCGGGTGATGCTCATCGGTCATCTGCTCAGGGTAAATCAAACCAACCAGCCGTATTTTTAGATAGTACTGGCAGAGCTTATACATTGGGCTCTCACACCCTACCGTCTGCAAGAGGGCAGGGTGAGCCACTTACTGGTCGCTTTAACCCGCCACCGGGTGCTGTATTTGTTTCTGCGTTAATGGGTGATCCGAAAGATTTATATCTATTTGCGACCAGTTTTGGTTATGGTTTTGTTTGTGAGTTGGGTGATTTGCAAACCAGAAATAAAGCGGGTAAAGCGTTCTTAAAAGTACCACCAGGTGCAAAGGTCTTGCCGCCAGTTAAAGTACGTAGTCTTGAAGATGACTGGATAGTAGCGGTGAGTTCCGAAGGTCATATGCTGGTTACTGAATTAGCTGAATTGCCGCAAATGTCAAAAGGCAAAGGTAATAAAATTATCAATGTGCCTTCAGCAAAATTGAAAGACAACGAAGAGTGGGTTTGTGCAATAGATCTTATTCAAGATGGCGAGAAACTAGCCGTTTACGCAGGTAAGAAGCATAAAGTTATGAAGCCGGGTGAAGTAGATGAGCACGCAGGAGACCGTGGTAAACGTGGTTTTAAACTACCCAGAGGTTATCAGAAAGTCGATAAGATTGAGGTAGAGATAAAAGAGTAAGCTGTTGCTCATGTTTATAATCTGGTGAGTATTTGCACTGTTTTGGCATATCTCCATCGGGGAAAGAGCATCTTTCCCGCTCTGTCCCCTGTTGTGATGTCATCAAGAGCATTACGAAGTCGACTCGCTACACTGTCATCTTTTGGTGGTCTCACAACAGGGGACAGGGCGCAAAAAACAGCGACCTTTCCCCGATGGAGAAATGTCAAAGCAGTGAACGCTCTTATTAGTTTAAGAAACTAAAAACATACATTATGCTACTTTACCCCCTCACCCCAAAGTTCATCTACTCTGGTATCACGCCCACAAGAATAACGATAATACTTATAGCGTAACGGGTTCTTTTTGTAATAATCCTGATGATAATCTTCAGCAGGATAAAATTTACTGGCCGGAATAAACTCAACCTTTAAAGGCGCTTTGAACGTTTTTATTTTTTCAATATGTGCAGCAGATTTTAAAATTACTTCTTTCTCAATATTATTTTTATAAAATATCGCCGGGCGATATTGAGGGCCCCGGTCACAAAACTGCCCATCATTACGGGTAGGGTCAATATGACGCCAGAAAAAATCAAGAATTTCCCTGTGGCTTATCAATTGAGGATTATAAGTCACCTCAACAACCTCTATATGTCCGCCATTTCCAGCAGAGACTTCTTTATACGTTGGGTTATCAGAGGTTCCACCGGAGTAACCCGAAACTACATCAATGATTCCATCCAGCTTTTCATAGTCAGATTCAATACACCAGAAGCAGCCTCCTGCTAGAACAATGCTTTCAATTTTGCTGGTCACAGCGGGTTTGTTCGTAACTTCTTCTGCCTGAAGTGCTGCGCTTAATAGCACAATTGAGGCTATTAAGGGTGTTAATAAAAGGCTGGGAATGCGTAATGACATGGTTATGTCCTGAAAAGAGTCTTATTTATTAGTATATCAAGTGTGGAGTTAGTTCATTTTTAATGGGTATAATGCGCTTTACTTGAATAACTTGTGAATAGATATGCTAATAGTCGTTTCCCCCGCTAAGACCCTTGATTACACAACACCACCAAAAATTAAAAAGTTCACATTGCCAGATTATCTGGATGATTCGGCTGAATTAATACACCGTATGCGTGAGTTATCGTCATTAGATATTTCTGAATTAATGAAAGTCAGTACAAAAATTGCTGATTTAAACTTCGATCGGTTTGAAGCTTGGGATAAAAAATTTACGGAAAAAAATGCAAAGCAAGCTGTGCTTGCGTTTAAAGGTGATGTTTATACGGGGTTAGATGCTGAAAGTTTTACCGCAAAAGATTTTAATTTTGCACAAAAACATTTTCGTATGTTATCGGGTTTATATGGGTTATTACGGCCATTAGACTTAATGCAGGCATATCGACTGGAGATGGGTACTCGCTTAAGTAATGAGCGTGGAAAAAATTTGTATGAATTTTGGGGTGATACTGTCACTGAAGGTTTGAATGCTCAGCTTAAGGCAGTCAAATCAAAATATCTGATCAATCTGGCATCGAATGAATACTTTAAAGTCGTAAAACCAAAAGTATTAAAAGGTGAAATTATAACGCCGGCATTTAAAGAGTTAAAAAATGGTGAGTATAAGATGATTGGTGTTTATGCAAAAAAAGCACGTGGTTTGTTAAGCCGTTATATTATTCAAAATCAGTTGTCCGATATAGAAGATATAAAGTCATTTGACCTGGAAGGTTATAAATTTAATAAGAAAGTATCCAAAGGGAATAATTGGGTTTTTACTCGTAAAATACCTAATGCCAAGTAACCTAAATTGAGGAAGAATCTTGATTGGGCCTGAAGATATTATTCAGTTTTGGTTCTCAGAGCCGATGAACAAACACTGGTTTAACTCGACGCCTGAGATTGATGTAATGATTGGCGAGAAGTTTGAGCCGCTTTGGCGGCTTGGCCTGGACAATAAATTATCTCACTGGAAACAGACGCCGCAAGGTTGTCTTGCTTTAATTCTGTTATTTGATCAGTTTCCGTTAAATATGTTTAGAGGTATGTCTGATAGTTTCAGGACTGAATCGCTATCGATAGAAATTGCGTTATACGGTATTGATAAAGGTTATGACAAACAGTTACCCCAAACACAGTTAAGTTTTTTTTATATGCCACTGATGCATAGTGAGCAGATGTCACATCAAAATTTATCCGTTGAGAAATTTGAGGCATCAGGTTTAGAGGATAATGCCCGATTTGCCAGGCACCATCGAGATATTATTGAGAAATTCGGGCGGTTTCCACATAGAAACACCATATTGCAGCGTGAATCAACACAGGCTGAGGTTGATTATCTAAATTCAAAAGGGGCCTTTAAGGGCTAATATCATTCACTGTTTTATATAACTTGCGGAGCAGTCAGATAGAAATTAGCGAGATATATCGATAGGGGTTGTCCCACAAAAAATAAAAAACCTAAGTAATCATATATTTACAGTCTGTTTTGTGTGAAATCACAATAAATCGCTATATTATTAATATAAATTCGTCTATTCTTAAGTTATGTTGATAATTAAATGAAAACTGGAGTGATTTTATGAGTGCTTTAACTAAAGAAATTGGTGATATTTGTATTTCTTGCACGGTTTTACCTGTTATTGGTATTACAGTAGTTACTGCAGTGATTTACTATTTAATTCAATTGTTTGTTTGAATTTTCTGCGTTTCACCTTTATGTAATCATTTAGTTGGTTGAGTGTATCAGTGTGCTTTGCAGTGTTTCGTTTAGATTTCGAAGTGATTAATCCGCAAGTGATTAATTCGTAGGAAGTGCAGCAAATAAATAAAACCTTTTTGTTGCATGAAGCCGCAAAATTTTCAAAGTTACTAGCGACTTTAATTAACCCGCCATCGACGTAAAATCATAATCTAGATCAGGTGATGGTTCTTGTAAGAAGTTGCCCTGTATAAAGTTAATGCCCATTCCCCATAGTACCGAGAGACTGGTTGCATCCTGTACGCATTGAGCAATTGTCAGCTTGTTCATCTCCATTGCTTTTTCGGTAATTGCTTTAACGGCTTCCTGGTTTTCTGTGCTTGTAGACAGTTCATCCATAAATGAACGTTCCAGTTTAAGATAGTCTGCGGGTATATGTTTGAGAAGTTCGAATGGGTTGCTACCCGTTCCGAAGTCATCAAGTGCAAATCCACAATTAAGATCCTGTAATGACTTTGCCAGTTCAGCGGTATATTTTAAGCTGGTAACAGCGACACTTTCTTTTACTTCAAAAATGAGACTGTTTTTAGGCACATTATATTTCTTTAGCTGTTCTTTTAGCCAGGACATCAGACTGGTGTCTTTTAGTGAGTTAGCAGCAAGTTTAACGAAAAACAGTGTGCGTTTACCATCTTTCCAGCACTTGGTGAGGGTTGTGATGGTGGTGAGTAATACCCATCTGTCTATAGCGATAGACATGCCCGTGCGGTCAGCTGCCGGTAAAAAGTCATTAGGCATGACGATATTACCCTGTTTGTCGAGCATTCGAACAAAGACTTCATATCGTTCATCTGTATCACCGTGCAAACTAATGACGGGCTGAAAGTTCAAAATAAAACGGTTGTTCGTAAGTGCTTCTTTTAGATCCGCAACCACTTGAGCATCAATTTCTTTTTGCGTTAACTCGCCTTCTTTTGGCTGGTATATGATGACAGAATTAGGTCCTTTTTCGGTAGCTTCTTTTACTGCCCGTTCAGCGCGTAATAAAATTTCACCGGTATCCGGCGTATTAGTATCTAAAAGACTGACGCCTATTGTGCAGGTGGTATTAATAGACTGGTCTTTTATGTTGGCAATAAAATCATGTGATACAGCACTGATTTTTTTTGCGTATGCTGTAATAGTTTCTAAAGTTTGGTTATAGGCAATAATTGAAAAAGTATTACCTTCAAAGTGAGCTAATACGTCATCTTTTGAAATTGATTCTTCAAACTTTCTTGAAATCTCATTTAAAAATTGATCAGCACCAACCACGCCAACGCTCTGTTTTATGTCATTAAAACTGTCGAGATGAATGAGAAGGGCAGCAGCTGTGACTTTACCCTGTTTTGCTTTTGCTGCGGAATCTTCTATGGTGTCTAAAAAGAACTGGCGGTTATAGAGTCCGGTAACGGAGTCGGTTTGGCTCATTAAGGCTAACTGCTGTTCTAGTTCTTTGTTATTAGTCTGGGTTCTAATAATAACCTGAATACAGGGTTCACCTTCAATGCTGGCAGGAGAAAATTCCATTTCGCCTTTGAACTCAGTACCATCAGAATTGCGCAAACTAAGCTCTAGTTTTTCAGCTTCAGGATTCTCAGATTTGCCGTTATCACGTAAAAAAGATTTAAAGTTATCCCGGGCGTCTGTGCCAACCATGTCCAGTATGGGCATACCTTCCAGGTCTTCTGATTCATCAAAGCCAAATAATTTCAGATAAGACTGGTTCGAATATACGTGCATGCCTTCATGGATGTATGCAATGGCATCACGTGAAGAATCTAGCAGGGCTTCACATCGTCTTTCAGTTTCTTTTACTGCTTTCTCAAGTTTAAACAGTTTTGCTATGCTTGAGTGCGCCTGAACTTCTCTATGGATAACCATTTCAAGGTGTGACGGATTATCATATGAAGTTAAATCTTTTGCGCCTGTTCTCATTGCTTCAATGACATCTAATTCGTGTCCTGGACGATTTACAGCTATAACGGGTACAGGTTCTCCCGCATTTTTTTCAATGCACTTGACTGTGTCCTGCAGTGAAATTAACTCCATTCCGTTAGAATAGAGAAGTATATCAGGTGTTATTTTTTTGATGGCGTCTATAAGGTCTTCGTCATCTTCTACTCGGGTAGTATGTGCTGCGTATCCTGAGCTGCGCATCAATTTAACAATGTTTTCTTCATTGTTAAACGAGTCATCAATAATAAAAATATTTATTTTTTTCTTTTTATCCACAGCTTAATATTCCAAGGTGATCTGGTTAATTATAATGAAGACCAGATTGAGTCAAAATTATCAGGTTCTTTTTTATTAGAACCTGATTTGTTTCCACTATCATCTTCAGGTGTTTCTTCTTCATTAATTTGTGAGAATTGAAATTGAGTAAATGAACCAGTATGTTCACGTACAGTTCCCAGTTTTATTTCCATGTCACGTTCGTATACATGCATATTTAATGTATTTCCGCGACGAAATGCATGCGCAGGTAAAAGTAAAGTTGAAGGCTGTTGAATGGGTTTAATCCCGGGAAGCATCAGACAATTAAAAGGTTCTTCATTTTTACGTTCCAATCTTCGTACCTGACATGAAGTGACCTTGGGCGATAAAACCTGAACGCCAATTTCCAGGCCGTGTTCCTGACTAAACTGCATCCAGCGAATCACGCCTACTCTCCATTGGTAGGTATGATCAGGCTCTTTTTCACGAATACTGATTAATTCTCCAACCAGTGCGCGAGATGGGAGATCTGAATCCCAGAAAAGGCAATACCCCCCAGCACTTACATTGGTTATCTTCCAGTGTATATCAGGTTCTTCTTTGTATAGCTCGCCAAGATTGTTGTCATGGTCCTGCAGTTCCTGTGCATAACTTTCAGTTAATGTGCGTCCTTTTGCTACCATATCCCACGCGCCTGCAGAACGGTCTTTTTCACCTTTCATCTCAGGATGTGTAATGAAAAATGCGGGGTCCTGTTGAGAAAATAAATCTTTGTTTGCTTTCTCGTTTTCTGGAATGGATTCGAGAGAAAACATTTTATTGGGTTTTCTAGATTTAGGTGCAGGCGGAGTAACTTCTGTATTCAGGGCTTTATGGATAGGGTTTAAACCAATTGACACCCGAATATCATCTTTACGAACAGCGCGTGAAAAGCGACGTTTCGCACAAAGGCTCCATGATGAAACTAATGTGCGTATTGTTTCCTGTGAAACTTTGTCGCCAATTGAAACAGCAGTTAGTAAATCATCAGAGTCATTATCCATTTTTTGAAGATGCTCGACCAGTTTACTTGTTTCAATTGATCTAATATGTTCGAGGTTTTTCAGGTCGTTTTCGGAAACGCAGTTTGGAGGCAGGTCACCATCAAGTTTGCTGACAAAATAGCGGTTTAATTTATTCTTAGACGGGTTGTTACCAATTGATGTTAATTTGGCCCATTCATTTATAGATTTAAACAGACGTTCTGCATCACTTTGACGTAAGGCATTTGGGCGGGCTAATGAAAAAAGTAATATCTGCTTATAATAATCTTCAGGCGTAATGCTCTTAACTGATAACTCTGGGTCTTTAACGCTTTTTTGATGTAGGTTTTTAAGTTCAGAATAGCCGTAAATACGGTGTATATCCCACCATACGCCTTTAGGTAATTCTGTATAAATCTGACTGGAACGTAGTAGCAGTTCAGAGTAATAGTGGAGTGATCGCTCACAGGCAGTTAAAGTTGTTTTAGCGTCAATTTTAGAGAGGTTATTTGATGCTTCAAAGATGAGTATCTTATAACCAATAGCCATTTCATTTAAAAGAGCCTGATTAAGGTGGGTGATTTTGTGGCTTTTTTCGGGTAATGGCAGCGTTCGGTTTATAAAATGTTTGTTTAGTTGATTGAAAATATGTCGTGTTGGTTCACGCAGGATTTCCATATTTTCCAGACGATGCTTAGGCACCATAGCCTGACGGTTCAGATTAACCAGTCCATTATATATCTGGCGAGTAAAGTCCCCCATATTGGCACGCTTTAAGCTGGCCAGCCATTTTTTTACTTTTCTAGGATGGTTTGGAAAATCATCCTTATCTGGGGTTGTTTGTTCCGGTACGTTTAATTTCATATTGTTAATCGGCTTATATTATATCCATCTTCTTGCCTGGCGCCCTATGCGGATCTCAAGTCTATCCTATTTAGAAATATTATTTAATAAAAACAGTCAGATAGTGGGGCTTTTTAAGCCACAACATGCAATATTACATGATTTATAGCTCATTAGCCGGTGTTTTGCTGGTTTCTCCGGCGATTTCACGTACCAATTTAGGTACTAAAAAGCCGGGTAAGTTATTCTGCATTTCGGTAATAAGGTTTAATGCGTCAGATAGTTTTACGTCAAAATGGGCAGCACCCTGAATCGGGTCAAGTAAGTGCAGGTAATATGGGAGCACGCCGGCGTCATATAGGGCTTCAGATAAGTTAACCTGATCTTTAAGAGTATCATTTACATTTTTAAGCAAAACTGATTGATTGAGGAGGAGGACCCCCCTTAATTTTAATTCATTTAAAGCGCTTATTTCAGCGCCAGAAATCTCATTTGCATGGTTCGCATGTATAACAAGGCATACATTAAACCGACTATTTGCTAATCGATTAACCAGTTCGCTTGTAATTCTATCAGGTAAAACTACGGGTAAACGGCTGTGAATACGTATGCGAGACAAGTGGGGGATGCTTTCTAGCTGTGTTATTAAGTGGTCTAGTTTGTTGTCAGATAATACCAGTGGATCACCGCCGCTTAATATGACCTCTTTGATACTATTATCATTTTGTATATAAGTGAGTGCATCTGTCCATTGATCACGTCCTGCATTTTGTTTCTGGTAGGGAAAATGACGTCTGAAACAGTAGCGGCAGTGCACAGCGCAGGCACCTGTCGTAATTAGCAGGACTCGTCCCTTATATTTATGTAACAAACCAGGTGTTTTATTCGCATTTAAGTCTCCTACCGGGTCTGTGTTGTAGCCATTAACATCAAGTGTTTCCTGTGATTGAGCCATAACTTGCAGCAATAAAGGGTCAAGTGCATTTCCGGCTTGCATTTTATTGACGTATGCATGGGGTACTTTAAGGCTAAATTGTTGTGTTGCAGGCAGGTAGCCTTCAAAATCTTCAGTTTTTAAATTTAGTGTCTTGAGCAGTTGAGTGGAATCAGTAATGGCATTAGCCAGTTGTTGCTGCCAGCCTAATTCTGGTGATTGTTGGCGTGTGCTTTCTTTTATGAGATTTACAGGATGCATATACATTACATTTTAAGTTAATTTCAAAAATACATCACCTGATCTTACGGTGCGCTTAATCTTAAAAGCCGTAAATTATCAGTTTATTGGCATATTTGAGCCATAATCGTCTTATTTATTAGTTAATTTTTTGGCATTAAGGCTAGTAACTAGTATCATACGCTCTGCTTTAAGCTTCGAAGTATCTGCTATTTGGTCGGTTGGATAATTAATTCGAGCATAATGTTTACAAAAAAGGTTATTTACACATGGCATCATACAGTACTAATGATTTTCGAGGCGGTCTTAAGCTAATTTTAGATAATGATCCGTGCTCAATTATTGAAAACGAGTTAGTTAAGCCCGGTAAAGGGCAGGCTTTTAATCGCGTTAAATTGCGTAATTTGAAAACAGGCCGGGTGCTCGAGAAAACGTTTAAATCAGGTGAATCTGTAGAAGCCGCAGATGTGATTGACGTAGATATGGAGTTTTCATATAACGATGGTGAATTCTGGTATTTTATGGACCCAACTACATATGAACAGATTGCTGCACCCGATTCTGCGATGGTTGATTCAGGTAAGTGGATTAAGGCTCAGGAATTATGCACGGTGACGCTATGGGATGGTGCACCGTTAGTTGTAGCAGCCCCTAATTTTGTTGAGTTAGCGGTTACCGAAACAGACCCCGGTTTAAAAGGTGATACGGCACAGGGCGGAACCAAACCGGCTACGCTTGAGTCAGGTGCTGTGGTTAAAGTTCCTTTGTTTATAGAAGAAGGTGAGCTGTTAAAAGTTGATACACGTAGCGGAGAATATGTGTCGCGCGTAAAGTCCTAATGACTCATAACTGGCAACCTTCAGCTACACTAGAAACACTGAAAAAAAGGGCCCTAATGCTGCAAAGTATTCGGGCTTTTTTTACGCAAAGAAATGTGCTTGAAGTTGATACGCCTGTACTGTCACGGGCTGCAATTACAGATCCGCAAATAGAAAGTTTTTCTACTTTTTATAATCGTAAAGAATATTTTTTGAATACCTCGCCCGAGTTTTATATGAAGCGATTGTTAGCTGCTGGGAGTGGTGATATTTTTCAGGTCGCTAAAGTTTTCAGAGATGATGAAAATGGTCGTTTTCACAGTCCAGAATTTACAATGCTTGAATGGTATCGTCTGGGATTAGATCACCACCAGTTAATGGATGAAATGGAAGCGCTTTTAGTTGAGTTAATGCAAGACAGGAAAGTTGCAATTGATCGATTAAGCTACCAGCAAGTATTTCTAAATCAATTAAATATAGATCCTTTAGAAGCTGATTTTGAAGAATTAAAAAAGTGTGCAGAATCGAAGAGTATAGAAACGCCTCAAGGCATGATTGATGACAAAGATATATGGTTAGACTGGTTAATGGTGTCTGTTATAGCTCCGGGTTTTGCAAAAGAAAAATTTACCTTTTTGTACGATTATCCGGCCTCACAAGCTTCTTTATCACGTTTAGATAAAAATGATTCGCGTAAAGCAAATCGATTTGAGTTGTTTTATGGTGAGCTGGAATTAGCAAATGGATTTTATGAATTAACAGATTCAAGTGAACAGTCAAAACGCTTTGAGCATGACAATGAAATTCGACAGCAAAGAGGCCAGAAGTTAATGCCTGTCGATGAGTGTTTGCTAGATGCTTTGAAATCGGGTTTACCTGAGTGTTCTGGAGTGGCGATTGGTATTGATCGGCTTATGATGGTGGTAATGGGGGCTGATCATATTAATGAGGTTATTAGTTTTGGGGATGAGTTTTAGGTTTTTTTAATTATTAGAGTATTTGCAAGTCCCTGACTTCAGGGAACTTGAATTCTGTGTAGTCGCCGCGCTGGCGACTTACTTTTCTTACAACAGCGTAAGAAAAGTAAGCAAAAGAACGCCGCCCTTCACTCGCTTGTTCTCATTAAAAAGCGAATGAGAATTCCCAAAAATTGTACCGACAATATAAAATTTTATTTTCGCCTGTTAATTCATTACTCTGTTGCCGGGTCGCCCCGGTAAGCCGTCCTGGCTTATCGTGACTCAAATTCACATCCCTGTGAATTTGCCCCTACTTGCATACAATTTTTGGCAAGCTCCAGAGGAGAGGGAAATCAAAATCGATATAAATTGGCATTTCAAAGCAATACACTCTAATTTTTCTAACTTGTCATTCCTGTGAAAACATAATGATAAATCCAGCATGTAATTAACAACCAGTTTACTTCTTTGTTTTTCTCTTTTATTCTGTTGATTCCCATTACCCAAGCTGATGAATGAGTTATTTTTGTGGGGCTTTCTGCGAGGATGTTTGAACGAATTCGCTCTTTAATTCGTGAGTTCCGCAGCAGCCACAAAAATGGGGAATGAAGAAGGTACTTTTATTTCGTTTTTTAAATAAAAGCTTGGGTTAAGCGGGGCAGCGTTTCTTTGCCTACTTTCTTTTCGCTGTTGAAAAGAAAGTAGGTCGCCAGCGCGGCGACTACACAGATTTCATATTCCCATGAAGACTAAAATGAGCAAATCCCCAGCAGGCAAAATAATAGAAATTACATTTCCATATAAAGATACAGTTGATGATAATAGTTCAGTTGCTTAAAGTTTTGAGCTTATCAGTTCAAATAATGAAAACTATCAAATATTATATGAAGCCAACTTCTGTCCAAGAACAACCGGTGCATCATGTTTAATAGCATCATCAAGTGTAACTTTATCATTCATTAACAGAACAACAGTCGATCCAAGGTTAAAACGGCCCATCTCGATACCCTTTTTCAGGCTAATATCAACATTCTCATAAGTGGTATGAATGATTTTGTTTTTGCTAGGCGGAGTAACCGAGCCGGCCCAAACCGTATCTATTGCCGATACATTTACCGCGCCTACTAGAATCATAATCATGGGGCCGTGATCGGTTTCAAATTTGCATACTAGTCGTTCGTTTCTGGCAAACAATCTAGGTACGGTATTAACCGTGTGGGGTGCGACACTAAACAGGCGACCAGGCACATATACCATATCAGTCAGTTTTCCATCAATTGGCATGTGTATTCGGTGATAATCACGGGGTGATAAATAGATAGTTGCAAAACTGGCATTGGTAAAATCTTCAGCGAGTTTATCAACTCCGCCGACCAGCTCTAACAAGCTGTAGTCCTGTCCTTTAGCCTGAAATACACGTCCGTTTTCAATTGCTTGAGCCTGACTAACTTTTCCATCAACGGGGCAGACCATTGTATTTTCTGAATCGTCAATTACACGAGCACTCGGCTTTAAAGCACGCGTAAAAAAAGCATTAAGTGTTTTATAAGCATAAGGGTTTTCTTCAACTGCCTCTGACATATTAACTTCGTGCAGCGATAAATAAATTTTTAAAGTGAAATTTTTTACAGGTGCCCATTTAACGCGAGCAATTTTAAATACCACGGCTGAAATCAGGTGATGAGGTAAAAAATAAAAGGGTGTTGATTTTAAATAGTCGGTAAATGATGCTTTCATAATTGATTTCTTATGTAGTGCCTGGTTACATGCCGCCGCATTTGCCGGCTGCACACTTCATGGCGCGAGATCTGGTTTTTTGAATTTCCACTTCAAGGATAAAACTTTCTTTATTTGAAAGCGTGAAATTAAGCTTAACTTTTTCACCTTCTTTGAGCCACTTTGCAGGTTGAATTAACATTAAGTGATAACTGCCAGGTTTCAAAATTAATTTACCATTAGCAGGGATGCTGAGCTTTTTCTGAGGAAGCATTTTTGCGAAACCATCAACTTCTTTGGAAAGATGCATTTCGACTGATTTAAAAGACGGGCTATTAATATCAATAATATCAATTTGTTTATTGCCTGTATTATTGATCTGCATATATCCTGCCATAACACTGGCACCCGGAGGCGCTTCAGGCACCCTTGCATTGGTGATATTTAGATTGTTAGCCGCATAAGAATTCAAACTCATTAGCAGGGTGAGGGTAAAGAACATTAGCTTCATTATTTTAAGTTTCTATATAAATGATATTTAAGGCTCGTGATTATATTCTCCACAGGTTAATATTTAAAGTATATATATCAATCAACATCCGTTAACAGGCTTTTTAATCATGTCTACGCAAGCGCCACCTGAAGAACTGAAAACCATAAAAGATTATATCCGTTGGGGTGTCAGTCGCTTTAATCAGGCTGAATTGTATTATGGTCATGGTATGAGCAGTGCGCTGGATGAGGTTGTTTATCTGACTTTATTTGCTTTGAATTTGCCCCATGATTTTCCTGAGCGATATTTCGATAGCGCCCTAACGCAAGAAGAAAAACAGGCTGTTTTTACATTATTACGTCGACGTATTGATGAAAGATTGCCGGCATCATATTTGACGGGTGAAGCATGGTTTGCAGGATTGCCTTTCATGGTAAATGAAAACGTTCTGGTCCCCCGGTCACCTATTGCGGAGCTTATTGAAAAACGATTTGCCCCCTGGGTTGAAGCAGAGTCAGTGGAGAATATTCTTGATTTATGCTGTGGTAGCGGGTGCATAGGCATTGCTTGCGCTTATGCTTTTGACTGGGCATATGTCGATATGGTGGATATTTCACCTCAGGCTATTGACGTGGCAACAGAAAATATTCAACGCCATCAACTTGATGAGCGTGTTAGTGTTATCGAATCGGATCTTTTTCAAAATGTGCCCCAGCGGCATTACGATATTATTGTCAGTAACCCGCCTTATGTTGACGCTGAAGATATGGCGGATTTACCTGAAGAGTATTTGCATGAACCTGAGTTAGGGCTAGCGGCAGGTGATGACGGGCTTGATCTGGTTGTTCCTATGTTACAACAGGCCAGAAAATATCTGACCGACCAGGGTGTTATTATTGTTGAAGTAGGGAATTCCCAACATGCTTTGCAGGCGGCTTACCCTCATGTGCCATTCTACTGGCTTGATTTTGAAAAAGGCGGCTCTGGTATTTTTCTGTTAACTGCAGAGCAGCTGGATGAGTTTGAGTTTTAGGCGTTAAACAGGCTTAAGTTTGAATACAGGCAACTTAAACCAGAAACGGGTTCCTTTGTCGTTATTATTCATGGCGTCTATTTCACCATCATGTAAATCGATAAGTTGTTTGCAAATAGATAAACCCAAACCAGTGTGAGGTTCATTGTTAGTTGGTTTATTGCTTAACTCGGCATTTTTTACAAATAACTGATCAAAGTCACT
>Ga0316205_10002958_pt1 | contig 16700 bp, 16 predicted proteins | sample 3monthpyrite_MG_FD_204941 | JGI IMG/M metagenome (GOLD analysis project Ga0316205, IMG submission 204941) | Microbial mat bacterial communities from mineral coupon in-situ incubated in ocean water Damariscotta River, Maine, United States -... | ecosystem: Environmental > Aquatic > Marine >... | reverse complement strand
ATTCATGCAACCAAATATCAAAATATCCCTAACCACTTCTTTTTACCATGCTTGTTAAGATAATCAGCCAGATGGTTATAACCGGCATGGCGCGCAAGATCTTCAGCCGTATATTTATTTTTATTTCGTATTCTCAGCTTTGCACCATGTTTTATGAGTAGCTCTGTCATGCGCTGATTTCCCTTTTCAGCTGATAACATAAGTGCCGTGTTGCCAAAACGATTACGTAAATTAATATCCAGCTTTTTATTCAAAAAATATCGTGCCAGATTATCGTTACCGACCCTGGACGCAACCATTAACGCATTATCACCATCATCTGTTGTTGCATTAATATCTGCACCCGCCTCAACCAGCAGACGAACTGACTGGATATTATTTCGCACAACCATTTCTGTGAGCAACAGATTTCCATCAGAATTCTTTTTGTTCAGATCCATTCCTTTTAATGGCAGTCTCCTTGCAGTTGCAACATGACCTTCCATTAATGCATACCAGAGCGCATTCTGGTTTCGATTATCAACCAGAAACGGATTTGCGCCATGCTTTAATAAAACAGCAACAACCGCAGTATCTCCTCTTGCCGCTGCCAGCATAATTGCCGACTTTCCATCCTTTCTTCTTATATTAATAATTCGATTATCATAACGACTCAGCACACCCGCACTTTTTGAATTCCTCGCCCTGCCGGCATAATGAAGTGCTGTCTGGCCTCGCGCATCAATCAAGCTGGCTTTTGCTTTTTTGTCAATCAGGTGCTTAACAATTTTATAATGACCTTCTCTGGCTGCAAGCATCAGGGCTGATAATTTCTGCCCTGACTGCTTATTAATATTTGCGCCTCTGGAGAGCAATGCCTTTAGCATCGACAGGCGCCCTTTCCATGCAGCACGCATTAACGCAGTATAGCCATCCTTGTCCACAGCATTGACTGTATTTTTCGTGTATAGAAGTTTATTAAAAAGCGCTTTGTCATTAGACCATACAGAAACCATTAGTGGGGTCCAGCCCTTGTATGGCCCCTTATTTATCAACATCTCCCGCTGCCTTGCAATATCGGCATGGGTTAATTTTCGTGTCTGACGTCCACGTCTGGAAAAGTCTATAGCTCCTCGCTTTATTAACATCCTTGTTATATCTGTATAACCTTTTTTTTGTGCTATTGATAAAGCTGTCTGTTGTTTTTCATTTTTATAATTAATATTCCCTTTTGCTGATAGCAACTGCCTGACTACCGGACGAGAACCCTGTTCAACAGCAGACATCAATGCCGTCATTTGCCGGTGATCACGGATACCCGTATCAATATGTAAACTCAATAATAATCGCACCAGCGCCAGGTCTTTACGTGTAACAGCATAATGCAGCAGACTTTGCCCTTGCCTGTCTACAACATTAATATTTGCACCCTTTTTTACTAGCGATCTAACCGATGAAAAATTACCCTTCCTGACATTACTCTCCAGTACTCGCGTTACATCTTCTCCGCGTCTTGCTGAAGAACCACCTGGGTTTTGATCGAGCTTTTTAAGTGCCAGTCGCGCTCTTCGGTATTTATTTTCAGCCGCTTTCTTATACCAATATCGCGCTTTCATTCTATCCGATTTAACACCCACACCGTTTTGGTATAAAACACCCAGTTGATATTGTGCTCTGGCGTAATTCTGTGCTGCTGATTTTTTAAACCAGAAAAATGCCTGCTTATTATTCTGCTTAACACCTGTGCCATTTCTGTAGAAAGCTGCTAACTTGTATTGCACCTCTTTATCATTACCTTGTCTGGCCAGGCTCAAACATAACTGGTAAGCACGTACAAATTCCTTTTCACGTACATATTGATTTACATCTTCCAGACCTTGTGCAGCAACAACGCCACCCGGAAGTATAAAAACCAGCGCAAGCACCAGTGCAATTAATTTACTCTGTACCATATTTTGTCTCTACTTCTATCCCTATCTCTTTCAGCATGGGTGTGGGTAAAACACCGCCTGCACTGATAATAACGCCATCATTTTTAATATTGAGCAGTTCCCCCTGATGATCAATTGTTACACTGCCTACATTAATTTCCTTTACATTGGACTTCATCAGAACCTTCACCTGACCCGCCTTTTCCAGACTCTCTATTTTTTTACGATTCTTGTCTTTTGCCCTTGAGAAAGCTTCACTCCGATATGACAGCGTAACTTCCGAGCCATCCTGTTCTGCAATACTGATAGCGGCTTCCAATGCACTGTCACCGCCGCCCACAACAAGAACTTTTTTATTTATATATTGCTCCGGGTCAATCAGGCGATAAACAACTTTAGGAAGTTCTTCACCCTTAACACCCAACTTTCTGGGAGTACCCCGACGACCTATCGCAAACAAAACACTGCTGGTTTTGTATATACCTTTATCTGTTTTGATCTCAAAGCCATTTTCAACAGGTACCAGTCCTGTCATATTTTCTCGATAATTAATCGTTATACCTGTTTTTCTTTCTACATCCTGCCAGAGTTCCAGCAGTGCTTCTTTTGTTGTTTCACGTATTTTAATCTTGCCTATAATTGGCAGATTCATCGGCTGGGTCATCACAATCTTTCCTCGCGGAAAATTAAACACTGTGCCTCCGAGACTCTCTTGCTCAATTGTCACGTATTTCAACCCGGCTTGCTGTGCCGCAAGTGTCGCAGAAAACCCTGCCGGACCTGCCCCAATAATAACAACATCAAGTGGACAGGTTTTTCTTTTTACCTTGATAATGGAGTCCATCGCCTGACGACCTTGCTCAACCGCATTTCGAATCAAGCCCATCCCACCAAGCTCACCGGCGATATAAACGCCTTCAACATTGGTTTCAAAACGGTCATTAACAGTCGGAATATCTACACCTCGTTCTGCAGTACCAAACACCAGTGTAATCGCATCAATTGGACAAGCTGTCTTGCAGGCACCATGGCCAATACAGTGGGTGGGGTTTATCAGGTGTGATTTGCCGTTTATAAGACCCAGTACATTCCCTTCTGGACAGGCGGTCACGCAGGTACCACAACCGATACATTTATGAACTTCGATAACCGGGTGCAAAGTTGCAGGCTCACCAAGGCCTTCTGCAATCGCAGCATCAAGCATTGCAATCGCTTTTTTTTGTTTCAGGTGTTTATATACCGCATACAACCCTATCAACACGACGGGCATCAGATATAAAGACCATTCGATCCATTCTGTTTCCATTCAACCTTTCCCGATATCTGGTTATTTCTATTGTATATTAGCTTATTTTAAAAGCTGGATAACAAGGTCACACTGTTAAACTTTATTTAGTTGTTATCCCTCTTTTACGGTTAGTTTGCCAGACATGGCTGAAACCACTTAATAACCCTATAAGATACTGTAAATAAAGCAATTACAGGCATTTATCCTTATTCTCATACATGCTATCCTTGTTTGCCGAATTAAGCAAAATCGAACAGTATGAATAGTGGACAAACATCTACCCTTTCCCTGAAGGCTGACAAGCTCGGTTGTGTGCGCAATGATTTTGAGCTTTTTAGTCAACTGAGCTTTAATCTTTCCCCAGGAGAGCTCATACAGATCGAAGGGACTAACGGCAGCGGCAAAACAAGTCTATTACGAATACTGTGTGGGCTGAGTATGCCCGCTGAAGGTCGCGTACTCTGGAACGAACAAGCCATTGAAAGTTGCCGTGCAGATTTTTATGCGTCTATGGCCTATGTGGGCCATCAAAATGGTCTTAAAAGTAATTTAACCTGCGAAGAAAACCTGCGTGCAAGTGCTATTAATAACCAGCTTAAAACTGATTATGATATCGAAGATGCACTCGCGGTCATGCATGTTGATGACCTGATTGATGAGTACGCAGGCAAACTGTCAGCGGGTCAGCAACGACGCGTTGCATTAACGAGACTGCTTATCACCGAGGCTCCGTTGTGGATACTTGATGAACCCTTTACTGCAATAGATCATCATAGCCGCGAAAGACTCGAACAGCTGTTTGATCAACATTGTCAACAAGGCGGTATGATTATTCTGACAACCCATCACCAGCTTAACATTGCAAACACACCGGTTAAGTTAATCAGGATAGATACATGAGCCGCACTGTTTCACAATCCAGCAGCCGGGCTATGCTGGAATTATTCCGACGTGATCTGAAACTCGCCGGGCGCAACAAATCAGAATGGCTGAACCCGTTGCTGTTTTTTATCTTTGCAGCCATATTGTTTCCATTAGGCATCGGCCCCGATTCAGCAGTCCTGACCCAGATTGCACCGGGTATTATCTGGGTAGTGGCATTACTTGCGGCATTACTGTCGCTGGACTCCATGTTTCGTTCGGACTATGAAGATGGCAGCCTCGAACAGGTGGTGCTCACACCTCACCCTTTTTCACTGCTGATACTGACCAAGATCAGTGTTCACTGGTTACTGACCGGCGTACCGTTAATTTTATTGTCACCCCTGCTTGCCACTTTTTTTCATCTTGATGCGGGCGCAACTTTTATACTGATGAAAACCTTGCTGCTCGGTACTCCGGTACTCAGCCTCGTTGGTGCGATCGGCAGTGCACTGACCGTTGGCTTGCGCCGTGGCAGCATGTTGCTTTCATTGCTGGTGCTGCCCTTATATGTCCCGGTTTTAATTTTTGGTGCCAATGCCGTTGCTGCATCGACAGCCGGACTGGATATCGGCGGTCACCTAATGATTATTGCATCACTACTGGTTTTATCTATTACTCTCGCACCGCTCGCAGCGGCTGCGGCTTTACGTATCAGCATAGGATAAGTTATGTTTAAAGCGATTACGAAACTCGCCTCATTACGAAATTTTTATTTCTTTGCAGGTAAATTAATACCCTGGTTCGGCTGGCCAACACTCATCTTGCTATTGGTCGGGTTATACTGGGGTCTGGTTGTTGCACCACCCGATTATCAGCAAAAAGACAGTTATCGCATCATATTTATTCATGTGCCTGCGGCATGGATGTCACTGTTTGTTTACATGGCAATGGCCTTCTCAGCTGCCACCTCTCTGATATGGAAGACAAAAGCTTCTGAAGTCTTTGCCAACAGCTGTGCACCAATCGGCGCTGCGTTTACATTTCTGGCACTTGCAACCGGCTCACTCTGGGGCAAGCCCATGTGGGGTACATGGTGGGAATGGGATGCGCGCTTAACCTCAGAACTGGTGTTGTTATTTCTCTATCTGGGTTATATCGCACTGCAATCTGCAATCGAAGACCGTCGCACCGCAGCACGGGCAACTGCTATTTTGGCAATAGTGGGCGTTGTTAACATTCCTATCATTCATTTTTCGGTAGAATGGTGGTTCACTCTGCATCAGGGGCCAACAGTCACCAAGATGGGTAAAGCATCAATGGATTCAAGTATGTTGATTCCTCTGCTTATTATGGCTGTTGCATTTAAAACCTATTTTTTTACAGTTGCATTCATGCGCAGCAGGAACGAAATACTTGAACGCGAGTCTCATACTAAATGGGTTCAAGAGGAGAAAGAAAGATTATGACACTTGAAGAATTTTTTTATATGGATGGTTACTACCTGTATGTGTGGGTATCGTATGGCCTGGCGTTTGTTGTCATGTTAGCCACTTTTATAGCGCCAATGATTCGTAAGCAGGAACTGTTAAAACAAATTGGTCGCAAGAAAAAACGAGGTCAACGAAGATGACACCTACACGCAAACGCAGAATGATGATGGTCTTTCTGATTATTCTGGGCGTGGGTACTGCTGCCGCATTAGCTGTCACTGCCTTTAATCAGAACCTGATGTTTTTTTTCAGCCCCAGTCAGGTCGCTTCAGGTGAAGCACCAAAAAATCGCTCTTTCCGCGTTGGAGGCATGGTTAAAAAAGGCTCACTGAGACGAGATAAAAACGGAGTTACTGTGCGCTTCGAAGTCAGTGATAATGTAAAAAGTGTTACCATCGTTTTTACGGGCATCCTGCCTGACCTGTTTCGTGAAGAACAGGGCATCGTTGCTGAAGGCAAGCTTGGTAGCGATGGCACCTTCCTCGCCACCAAGGTACTCGCAAAACACGATGAAAACTACATGCCACCTGAAGTAGCGGCTACATTAAAGCCCAAGGGTATCGAAAATAATGCTAAAGGGAAATAACTCATGATTCCGGAACTTGGACAACTGGCGATAATTCTGGCCCTATGTATGGCGCTGGCACAGGCTATCTTCCCACTGGCAGGCGCTCAACTAAACAGGGCTACCTGGATAGCCATTGCGAAACCTGCGGCACGCGCACAATTTAGTTTTCTGCTCATTGCTTTTGCCTGCCTGACCTACGCATTTATTGCCAATGACTTCTCGGTTGACTATGTCGCCAGGAACTCCAATTCCTTACTGCCCATACAATATCGCATTTCAGCTGTCTGGGGTTCACATGAAGGTTCACTGTTACTTTGGGTATTAATTCTTGCTCTGTGGACGCTGGCCGTGACCATCTACAGTAAACATCTTCCTGATATACTGGTCGCACGTGTACTGGGCGTAATGGGACTCATCAGTATCGGCTTCCTGGTGTTTATGATATTTACTTCCAACCCGTTTGTGCGTTTGTTGCCAGCAGCAATGGATGGACGTGATCTTAATCCGCTACTGCAGGATATTGGCCTTATCATACATCCTCCCATGTTATACATGGGTTATGTTGGCTTCTCGGTTGCATTTGCATTCGCAATTGCTGCACTGCTGGGCGGGCAACTGGACAGTGCCTGGGCGCGCTGGTCTCGCCCCTGGACAACACTGGCCTGGTGCTTTCTGACCGTCGGTATCGCTCTGGGTAGCTGGTGGGCTTATTATGAGCTTGGCTGGGGTGGCTGGTGGTTCTGGGATCCGGTTGAAAACGCATCATTCATGCCCTGGCTGGTTGGCACGGCATTAATCCATTCACTCAGCGTGACCGAAAAACGAGGCAGCTTTAAAGGCTGGACAGTCATGCTTGCCATACTTGCATTTTCACTGAGTTTGTTAGGTACATTTCTGGTTCGCTCGGGCGTGGTTACTTCGGTACATGCATTTGCATCAGACCCGACACGTGGTGTATTTATTCTGGCATTTCTCGGTGTGGTTATTGGCGGTTCATTGCTTTTATACGCACTTAAAGCTGGCAAAATTTATAACGCCGGCAAGTTCAGCCTGTTATCACGTGAAACCTTGTTACTCAGCAACAATATCATTCTGGTTGTTGCAGCAGCCATGGTGTTATTCGGCACACTTTACCCGCTGATCAAGGCAGCAATGGGGGGTATGGCTTCAGTTGGCACACCTTACTTTAACTCTATGTTTACACTAATCATGCTGCCGTTGCTATTTTTACTCGGCATTGGCCCAATGACACGCTGGAAAAAACATTCCCTGGTCAGTTTGATTAAAAGCCTGCAACCACTGTTTATCATTTCATTACTTGCAGGTGCTGCATTCTATTTAATATTAGGTACAATTTCCTGGGCTGTTGCACTGATCATTTCTCTTGCCGTGTGGATTGTTGGCAGCAGCTTGCTTAACTTGCTGGAACGCGTCAAAAACAAACCCGATCGTTTGGGCGCATTAGGTTCTGTGCCACGCTCTTTTTACGGTATGTTTTTCGCACACGTAGGTGTAGCTGTTTTTCTGCTCGGCGTCACCTTTACTTCACACTACAGTGATGAAAAAGATATCCGTATGAAAGTAGGAGACACCGTCAAGGTGGGTGGATACGACTTTACCTTTAATGGCGTTAAGTCGGTCAAAGGACCCAACTATCAGGCCAGGCAAGGCTTGATCACAGTCAAACAAAATGATCAGATCATTACCACATTACACCCACAAAAACGCTTATATCTGGTTCAACGCAGCCCGATGACAGAGGCCGGGATCGATGCCGGACTGATGCGTGATTTGTTTGTCGCTCTGGGCGAACCACTAGGCAATGGGCAATGGAGCCTGCGCATTCAACATAAACCACTGATTCGCTGGATCTGGCTGGGTGCTCTCATTATGGCACTGGGTGGACTTATCGCCCTGAGTGACAAGCGCTATCGTACCCGCAGCGGAAAAAACAAGGCTGCACGTACATGAAAATGAAAGCTGTCATTCCTCTGCTGGTTTTTATTGTCCTGGTTATCCTGCTTGGATATGGTCTAACCCGTGACCCGAAAGAAATACCTTCACCACTGATTGGAAAACCGGTTCCTGTATTCAAGCTGGCCAAGGTTCTAAAACCCAACGAGAGTATCAGCAACCTGAACTTTATCGGGCAGGTCAGTATTTTAAATGTCTGGGCATCCTGGTGTGCATCATGTCGCGTGGAGCACCCGATTATTGTTGAATTTGCAAAAAAACACCCACTCAACATTTATGGATTTAACTATAAAGACCAACGCAGCGACGCAATACGCTGGTTAAAGTACTTTGGTGACCCCTATATTGCCAGTGCCTATGACGTCACCGGGTCAGCAGGAATAGACTGGGGAGTTTATGGTGTACCGGAAACATTTATTATTGATAAGAAAGGTATCATTCGCTACAAAAAAGTCGGCCCTATGACAAAAGAATTTATGGAAAATACCTTGCTTCCATTACTGAAAAAACTGGAAAATGAGTCATGAAAAAATCACGCATCTGCCTGACCGGGCTTTTGTTCATACTACTCAGCTCAAACTGTCTTGCAGCCATGAACCTTTACCATTTCGAGGACGAAACAAAAAAAGCCCGTTTCAAGACATTAATACATGAATTACGTTGCACTGTCTGTCAAAACCAGACCATTGCTGACTCGAATGCAGATCTGGCCAAGGACTTGCGTGACAAGGTGTACAGGATGATTCAGGATGGTAAAACTGATGAGGAAATCAAAGACTTTATGGTCTCACGATTTACTGATTTTGTTTTATATAACCCACCATTGAAACCAGGAACCTATGTGCTCTGGCTAGGCCCGGGTATCTTGTTAATTATTGCTATCTTTTTCCTCTATCGAAATATTCGCAGGAAAGACCTTGAACAGCAAAACGATTTTAATGAGTCCCAGAAAAAACGCATTGCCAATCTTCTGACTGAAAATACTACTGACGAAAAACCAAAAGGACTCGACAAATGACCAGCTTCGCAATCATTGCCGCCCTGTTTATTCTGGCTTCTATCATTGTTCTGATACGCCCGTTACTTAAACCACCTGAAACCAGTCACATCGACCAGAAACAGGTTAATCTCGAGATTTTCAAACAGCGTCTCACCGAACTGGATCTGGACTTGCAACAAGGACAAATTGATCAGGATAATTACGATGCCACGCGTCAGGATCTGGAAAAACAATTATTAAATGATATCCCGGAAAATGAAGAAATAAACATTGCCGACAATAGCAATAACACCAGCAGTTTACTCATTACCCTTACTACAGTGCCATTACTCGCAATTGGCCTTTATTTGTATCTTGGCTCTCCAGATGCAATCAATCAGCCTGCGCCCAGCAAAAAAGCGAGTACGACTAACCCGCATGAAGCAAACCAACCTCCAGCTCAGGCGCCCAGCATTGCCGAAGTTGTCGTCAAACTGGAAAAGAAATTAAAAACAGAACCCGGTAATAAAAAGCTCCTGTTCCTGCTCGCACGTTCTTACACCCACCTGAAACAATTCAAAAATGCTGAAAGTGCATATGAACGTCTGACCAGACTCGTCACCGATAATGCAAGCTACTGGGCAGACTATGCAGATATTGCGGCTTTCAACCAGAAAGGCAATCTGGCTGGAAAGCCCTACGAACTTATCAAGCACGCGCTATCTGTTTTACCCGAACACCCCAAGGCAATCTGGCTTGCTGGCACCTATTACTACCAGCAAAAAGAATATAAAAAAGCGATTCGTTTCTGGGAAAAATTACGCGCATTACTGCCACCTGAATCCAGAAACATGCAATCTATTAATGCCAGTATCGCCAGCGCTGAAGCGAAACTGGGTATTAAGCCGACTATGGCAACTAAAACACCTGCACCCCAGAGTACACCCTCTGCAGCCAGTGTCAGTATCACGGGTGTTGCCCGAATTGCAGATAATCTGAAATCACGTGTCCAGCCTGGTGATACCGTCTTCATCTATGCAAGAGCCAGCAAAGGACCTCGCATGCCGCTTGCTGTCGTGCGAAAACAGGTCAGGGATTTACCCATCTCGTTTACATTAAATGACAGCATGGCGATGATGCCGCAAATGAAATTATCCAGCTTTAAAAATGTTGTTGTCAGTGCGCGAATTTCGCGTAGTGGAAATGCGATCACTCAAAGCGGTGATTTAAGCAGCGCCAAAATCAATGTAACGGTTGGGGATATGAAAAAATTAGTACTGGAGATTAATCAGGTGGTGCCTTAAAGAATAAGGTGGCTACCCTAACAATAACCCCATAGCATGGACAGGTTCAACGGAATGCCTTCCTTAAGCCGGGTAACTTCTTTAATGCGATATTCTTCCAACTCACAATCCCTGACAAGAGGCCGTGCATAGGGGCCTCCTCGCGGGCTGATAATGCTGTTTACTTTTGGCCACATACTGTCTTTTATACGGTGCGTTACTATTGCAACCTCACCATTGACCAGTTTGACCGGGGTTCCTGGCGGCCAGATACCCAGGTCTTTAATAAAAAGCAGGGTCATCGCCTCGTCGCAATGTGCACACCTGTCCTGAAAAAATTGTTTTAATGCCTCGCTGGAAGGTTTTGCATTTCTGTATTCTCGCCCGGATACCATCGCGGCATAGCGATCTGCAATACTGACCAGTTGTGCTTCACGACAAACCATTTCACCCTTTAGCCCTCCTGGATATCCATTGCCATCAGGTCTTTCATGATGCTGCATGACAATTTCCAGCAATTTGGCATTGTACACACGGTTGGCGACGAGTAACTTTACAGACTCGGACGGGTGTTGTGTGATTGCTTGCTGTTGTTCTGGTGTTAAAGGCTTTTCCTGCTTGTATAGCTGATCCTGCAATTCCAGCATTGATATATTTGAGACCAGAGCGGCTGCCAACACAAGCGCTCGTTCTTGTTCTGACATACCGAGACGCTTACCTACCAGCTCAGATAAAACAGCAACATGAACAGGATGGTAATAAATATACTGAGTTGTGCGTTGTATATGCACAGCACCGATCATTGCATCGGCATCCTGCTCACAAAGCCCCTGAATACTTGCAACAAGCTTCATGATTTTTTTTTCTACATTGCCTTGCCGGGCAATAATCTGCTCAAATATTTCGGGTAGCTTGTGAATTAATTCATCCAGAATACTGAGAGGGCTGGCTTGTTCCTCAAATGGAGCTACCTGTTCTTCGTCCGCTGAAGTGGATACTGCATCTTTTTTTCGTCGGTACAGACCTCTACTCACCAATGCTTCAAGCATACTTTGCTTTTCAATCACCGTGCCTTTTTTCAAAAGCAAGCGGCCTTCGCTATCGAACATCGGCCAGGGCAGAGCCTTACCAACAGCAATATCATCAGCTTGTACTTTTAAGTCACTCAATCTTGTTTTCCTGTAAAACAGTTTTGCTTAGCGCATCCTGATCAATATAACGACCAGAATTGACAAATCTTTACAATTTCAAGGCTTCAAAACAGGACTATAATGTATTCTGGGACGCTAGCCTTATATACATATGAAAAAGAGAGGAAAATAGCTCTATCTATGCTTTGCATAAAACATTCTTGAAAAGATGCTAATTCGTGAACTCTATAAATAGTTGTTTTACAAGGATATATGTAACAAACTGAATAACAAAGAAATATATTAGAATATACTAATTTTATGCTATTCTTAATAATCTTGATTGGCACTAATTGTTGCATACCAGTACAGTATGTTGACTTAATTACCAGGTTAACTCTATGAGCACCACAAAACCCATCCATGATCCGCTCAAGCAACCCGACAGCGAACGAATCGAAGTTAAAAATACCACTTGTTATATGTGTGCCTGCCGCTGCGGCATTCGCGTCACCCTGCGAGATGGTGAAGTACGCTACATACAAGGCAACCCGGACCATCCACTTAATAAAGGTGTAATCTGTGCCAAGGGTTCTTCCGGCATCATGAAGCAATACTCTCCTGCGCGCCTGACCAAACCCCTGCGCCGCAAACCCGGCAGCGATCGCGGTGCAAATGAATTCGAGGAAATCAGCTGGAGTGAAGCCTTTACACTATTAGAAGAGCGCCTCGGCAATATTCGTAAAACAGACCCGAAGAAATTTGCACTGTTCACCGGACGCGACCAGATGCAGGCACTAACCGGCCTATTTGCCAAACAATATGGCACGCCAAACTATGCAGCCCATGGTGGTTTCTGTTCCGTCAACATGGCCGCTGGTATGATTTATACAATTGGCGGTTCATTCTGGGAATTCGGTGGCCCTGATCTTGAACGTTCCAAACTGTTTGTAATGATCGGTACGGCAGAAGATCACCATTCCAATCCGATGAAGATGTCACTATCCAAATTCAAACGTCAGGGTGGAAAATTTATTTCGATTAACCCTGTGCGTACCGGTTACTCTGCGATTGCTGATGAATGGATACCAATAAAACCCGGTACTGATGGTGCTTTATTAATGGCGCTTAATCACGAGATTGTTAAAACCGGATTGTATGATCGTGAATTCCTGGTTGAGTATTCCAACTCGGCTGAGCTGGTAAACATGGATGAAAGCAGCACTGAATATGGCATGTTTGTCCGTGCAGAAGTACCGAAAGAGGAAGGCTGTTTCGACCCGCAGAATAAATTATGGTGGGATCGTGAAACTGATCAGGCCGTACTTGCACAACGTGAAAAAGAACACGACCCTTTCCTGCTGGGCGAATATAAATTAAAAGATGGCACGCCGGTTAAAACAGCATTTCAGTTATTACATGATCGTCTTGAAAAATTCACCCCAGAGTGGGCAGAAAACATTACCGGTATACCTGCTGCAACAATCCGTCGCCTTGCACACGAAATGGGGATAACGGCACGAGATGAACGTATCGAGTTACCTATCGCATGGACAGATGTCTGGGGACGTGAACACGATACGGTCACGGGTAACCCGGTTTCATTTCATGCCATGCGTGGTCTGGCTGCACATTCCAATGGCTTTCATTCTATCCGTGCGATGTCTATTTTAATGAGCTTACTCGGTACCATAGACCGCCCGGGTGGTTTCCGTCACAAGGCACCCTTCCCGCGTCCTATTCCCCCTTGTGCAAAAACACCCAAGGGCCCGGAAGGCGTTAAGCCGAATACTCCTTTAGATGGAATGCCTCTGGGCTGGCCTGCTGACCCCGATGATTTGTTTGTCGATGACAAGGGCGAGCCGGTACGGCTTGATAAAGGCTTCTCCTGGGAGTTCCCGCTATCCGTTCATGGCCTGATGCAAAATGCGATTACCAATGCATGGCGCGGCGACCCTTACCCGATCGATACCCTGATGATCTTCATGGCCAACATGGCATGGAACTCCAGCATGAATACCGAGCAGGTTCGCAATATGCTTAACGACAAGGATGACAACGGCGAATACAAGATCCCGTTCCTGGTTGTTTGTGATGCATTTCAGTCAGAAATGGTCGCGTTTGCTGATCTGGTACTTCCCGACACAACTTACCTGGAACGACACGATGTTATGTCAATGCTGGATCGCCCCATCTCTGAATTTGATGGCCCGGCTGACTCTGTCCGCATCCCGGTTGTACCACCTACAGGTGACTGCAAACCCTTCCAGGAAGTATTAATTGAACTGGGTTCACGCCTGAAACTGCCAGCATTTACTGATAAAGAAGGTAACCGTAAATTCCGCGACTACCCGGACTTTGTTATTAACTTTGAGACCGAACCTGGCTCGGGTATTGGCTTCCTGTCCGGCTGGCGTGGCAAGGGTGGTGAAAAGTTCATGAAAGGTGAACCGAACCCGAATCAGTGGGAAATGTACGAAAAAAATAACTGCGTTTACCACTACAAGTTACCTCGTTCTTACCAGTACATGCGGAACTGGAACAAGGGATATCTCGAATGGGCGCAGGATCATCGCCTGACGCGTTATGCTGAACCTATTAATATTCACATTTATTCTGAGGTGCTGCAAAAATTCCGCCTTGCTGCACAGGGCAAAACCGATGGTAAACAACCACCGGAACATTTGCGTGAGCGCATCGAAACCTACTTTGACCCATTGCCATTCTATTTTGAACCACTGGAATCGCAGTTAACTGACAAACATAAGTATCCTCTGAATGCGATCACACAACGCCCGATGGCAATGTACCACTCGTGGGATTCACAAAATGCCTGGCTACGTCAGATACATACCTATAACTTTATGTATATCAATCCCAAAACAGCACGCGCACAAGGTATTGATGATGGTGACTGGATCTGGGTTGAATCGCAATGGGGTAAGGTGCGTTGTATGTGTCGCTTTAGCGAAGCGCTCGAACCCGGCACTATCTGGACATGGAACTCCATTGGTAAGGCCAGCGGTACCTGGAACCTGACGCCTGAAGCAAATGAATCAAATCAGGGTTTCCTGTTAAATCATGTTATCTCGGAAGAGTTACCTAAACATGCCGCGGGTGATCATATTTCCAACTCTGACCCGGTAACCGGTCAGGCGGGCTGGTATGACGTACGCGTCCGGATTTATAAAGCAGAAGAAGGGGAGCCAAAAGTGACCTCACCGCAGTTCGCAACAGTCAAGCCTGCGCCTGGACAAACAAAACGTAAGTCATGGTTAAGTTATTTTGCCGGAAAAAAACAGTAACGGAACTTTGATGCCAAGAGTTAAATACGCAAAAGGTAATCCTGTTTTGATATTGACAGCTGTCAATATCATTTCTTTACAATCTTTGCGTCTTCGTGCCTTTGCGTTAAATTTAAATAGTCTAATGAGTAAGCCTATATGACACAACTAGCATTAGTAATTGATTTAAACGTCTGCGTTGGCTGCCATGCCTGCGTGACCAGTTGCAAGCAATGGAACACATCCGGCCCTGCCGGTTCCATGTGCGACGACAACCCCTATGACCAGGACCCGAATGGAACTTTCTTCAATCGTGTGCAGTCATTCGAGATTGGTCAGTTCCCTAATACCGAACTGGTTCACTTTCCTAAAAGTTGCCTGCATTGCGAAGAACCACCCTGTGTACCTGTTTGCCCGACCGGGGCCAGCTACAAACGCGAAGAAGACGGCATTGTACTCGTTGACTACGACAAATGTATTGGCTGCAAATACTGCTCATGGGCATGCCCGTACGGTGCACGTGAACTGGATGAACATCAGAAAGTCATGAAAAAATGCACATTATGTGTTGACCGTATTTATGATGAAGAATTACCCGAAGAAGAACGCAAGCCAGCCTGCGTTCTGGCCTGCCCGACCAGCGCACGCCTGTTTGGTGACGTACATGACTCTGAATCAAACGTGTCTGTCATGATACGTGAAGAAGGCGGTTACCAACTGATGCCTGAATGGGGCACCAAACCATCAAACCATTATCTGCCACGTCGCAAGACCCGTATCAAGATACATGATGATGAATTAATCCGCGCTGATAATCCACTGAAGAAAGAAGGTGTCAAGCCTTCGAAAATTATCGACGATCAAACACTGGACGATGTTACCAGCTGGTAACTTCAGGAGCTTACGACATGCATCCCGCATTTTCTGTTATATTTTTAACGACCCTAATTGGCACCGGCCAGGGTTTGTTTCTGGCACTTTTCACAGCACAGAGTTATGCTGCCGTTGATTTTGTTACCATCAATAACCCGAATCAGTTTTATGCTTATGGCAGTGGCATTGCAATGGTTCTGCTGATTGCCGGCCTGATATCATCAGTCTTCCACCTCGGACATCCGGAACGTGCCTGGCGCACTGCCGCAATGTGGCGCACATCCTGGTTATCACGTGAAGTCATAGCGTTACCGTTATTTATGTTTATCGTATTTATTTACGGCATGATGCATTACTTGCAATGGGACCCGACCGTACTGGTTACCAAACAGCCACTGCAAGGCCAACTCAGTTTATATGTCGGTATTCTGGGTACTGTTCTGGGTTTTGTCTTGTTTATATGCACCGCCATGATTTACGCCTGCATTAAATTCTTACAGGAATGGCATAGCCCGCTAACCGTGATTAATTATATTCTGCTGGGCACCGCTTCCGGGTTCACACTCGCGACGGCTTATTCAGCTATCATAGAACCGGAACTGGTTACCTTGTATGGCACCTGGGCAACCATTATCACACTCACTGCTTTTATCAGCCGTGCGGCGTCATTGATTCGTAACAAGCGCATCAAACATAAATCATCCATACAAACAGCCATTGGTGTACGCCACAGTCACATCCAGCAAAAATCCATGGGCATGATGGGAGGCTCTTTCAATACACGTGAATATTTTCATGGTGCAAAAACCTGCTTTGTACGCTCCATGAAATGGATTTTTTTATTAATGGTATTTGTACTGCCGGTAATTTTAATCACCACGGGCATGAAATCAGGCAATATAAATATTCTAATTTTCGCATTTATTGTTCAGTACATTGGCTTACTGGCCGAACGCTGGTTCTTTTTCGCACAGGCGAATCATCCGCAAAACCTGTATTACCAAACTGTTGGGTAGATAATAACCAGTAGATACAGAATAGATGAAACTCATTCTGT
>Ga0316205_10002957_pt1 | contig 16701 bp, 17 predicted proteins | sample 3monthpyrite_MG_FD_204941 | JGI IMG/M metagenome (GOLD analysis project Ga0316205, IMG submission 204941) | Microbial mat bacterial communities from mineral coupon in-situ incubated in ocean water Damariscotta River, Maine, United States -... | ecosystem: Environmental > Aquatic > Marine >... | reverse complement strand
AAATTTAAAGAAGGGAAGAAAACTATTTACAGACCTATGCCACGTGATCGGGATCAAGCGTTTTCAATTATGGCCGATGGGTCACTGCTTGGTTTTGCAACAAAAGTGGTGCCGGCGTTACGTTTAATGCAGTCTTATAGTGAAGAACTAAAAAGTACTAAGTGGTTTAATTTGGAGCCTTATCCCTTAGATATGGCATTGATTAATCAATCTGATAGAGCGGTTTGGAATGCTCAAGTACAGCATTTAGTAAACAATTTATCAGATGCTGTAATAGATGAAGCTTTTACGCATTTTCCTGAAGAAGTTAATGATGAAATGGTTCAAACCATTAAACGAAAACTAAAAGGAAGACGCTCAAATTTACAATTAATCTCAAATAGTTATTACGAGCAAATAAATAAATATACCATTATTAAAGGTACAGACAAAGACGATTGGTTTGAGGTAGAAAGACTAGCTAGTACAACCAAAATCACAGGTTATCGTATTCAAAAAGGAAAAAAAGGAGATATATTTCATCAAAGAGAATACTCATTTATGGATACCAAGGAAATTTGGATTTACGGTCTCGACGATGAAGATACGTTTAAGGTTTCAGGTAAAGGGCGTAATTTGATAAAAGTAAGATTAATTGGTGGGCAAAATAACGATACCTATAATGTTGAATATGGTAATAAAGTAAAGGTTTATGATTATAAGTCGAAGAAGAACACCTATGCAACAAACAAAGGAGGCAAGAAGTTGACGGATGATTATGAAACTAATGTTTACGATTATAAAAAACCAAGGTACAACTCAAACCAGCTGATTCCAGCAATAGGAACCAATCCAGACGATGGTTTTAAAATAGGATTTGTAAATACTTATACAGCGTATGGTTTTGAGCGTAATCCATTTTCATCGAAGCATACATTTGCGGCTTCTTATTATTTTGCGACACAAGGCTTTGATTTTGGTTATAACGGAGAGTTTGCAAATGTCTTTGGTAACTGGAATTTAAATTTGGACGCAAAATTTACAAGTCCTAATTATGCTATGAATTTCTTTGGTTATGGTAATGATGCCCCAAATCCAGAAGCTGATGAAGATGATGGTTTAGATGTAGATTTGGACTATAATAGAGTTAAATTAAGACAGTTAGTGTTTAAACCTGCTCTAGTTTGGCGAGGGCATTTAGGAGCAATGGTTAAGATTGGTTTATCTTACGAGTCTATTGAGATTGAAGAAACAGAAGGGCGCTTTATTAATACGATTATTGGAGATAATATTGATGTGAATAATGATTTTATTGGAGGAGAGTTGTTGTATAGTTTTGAAAATAGAGATAACAAAGCGTTTCCAACACTTGGAATGGAAACTAGTGTAAAAATTGGTTATAAATCTAACTTAAAAGAATCTAAAGGGTTTGGGTATATTATTCCGTCTATTGCTTTTGATTATAAGTTGGTATCCAGTGGGCAGTTGGTACTGGCTACAAAAATTAAAGGGCATGTTAATTTGGGAGACGAAGATGACATTGAATTTTATCAAGCTGCAAGTTTAGGGGCTAGTGACGGACTTAGAGGTTACAGAAACCAACGTTTTACTGGGAAGACAGCGTTTTATCAAAATACAGATATTAGATTGAATTTTAGAAAGATGAAAACAGGAATATTGCCTTTTAATATCGGAATTTATGGAGGCTTAGATTATGGGAAAGTTTGGATAGATGATGAAGATTCAGATAAGTGGAATAGTTCTATTGGCGGAGGTGTTTTCTTTAACGGGGCAAATATGATTACCGGGAATCTATCTGCTTTTAATAGTGATGATGGTTTACGTTTAGCGTTTAGATTAGGGTTTGGGTTTTAACTAGTTTTTTTGTGTTTGATTCAATTTTAATTCATACAAATTTCCACCACTGCCATATGCCTTTTCATCAGTGACTAGGAGCGTATTTTTATCTTTAAAACACACGCTTTCTTTTTGTGACTTAAAACTAAAATCATGTTTAGTAACGGTTCCATTAAAAAAATCATCTGATTTAAAATTGCTTAAAACCCAAACAGCTGTTGGGCTTAAAATTGCGATTTGCTTACGGTCTGCGCTTATATCGGCAGATGTTACCCAACACTGTATATCATCACAAGTTTTAAAAGAGGTCATAAATTGAGCTTCATGGTTACCTCGTTTTGCTGGAATCTTATACAAGTTTGTTTTTCCAAAATTGTTACGCTCTCGACTTTTTGTAAATAGGTATAGGCTATCGTTAAAATGAAAAAACGCTTCGCAATCAAAATGCATTTGTTTTCTTTTGGGAGGAAATTTTTTCTGGTTTGGATAATAAAACGAAATCCGTTCAATGTAAATTTTACCAGTATTATTTAAGGAATCTTTACTCACTTTTAATATGGCTAAGTTTTTGCGTTTGTTCTGGTTGTTACCGAAATCACCGATATAAATATTGCCATTTTTATCTGTAGTTAAATCTTCCCAGTCGTTGTTTTTAGCTTTGATTTTTAAGGTTTTTACAATGTCGCCATTGTTGTTTAAGCCAAATAATTCTGGCTTATTACCTCCATCGTTGAGCATCCAAATTAAATCAGATTTCGGAATAGTTTCAATACCTGAAGCTTCATAAAGTACATGGGGTAAGTTGGCTAGAACGGTTAAATTGCCAGTGTCGCAATTATAGCAAAGGATAACTAATATTAAAAGAATTCTTTTCAATGTAATCTTGAATTTAATTAGTGCTAAATTTACGCAGATTTTTAATTTATATGAAGCACTATGATGTTATAATTATTGGAGGAGGTGCAGCTGGCTTTTTTGCAGCTATAAATATTGCTGAACTAAACCCGAAGTTAAAGGTTGCTATATTAGAACGGGGCAAAGAAGGGTTGGCCAAAGTTAAAGTTTCTGGTGGTGGTCGTTGCAATGTTACTCATGCTGAGTTTATTCCACATGAACTTACACGAAATTATCCTAGAGGCGAAAAAGAACTATTAGGACCATTTCATACATTCATGACAGGAGATACTATTGAGTGGTTTGAGAAACGTGGTGTTGCACTCAAAATTGAAGAAGATGGCAGAATGTTTCCTTTATCTAATACTTCTCAAACTATAATTGATTGTTTTTTAAATGAAGCCAAAAAGTATGGCGTTGAGGTTTTATATAATCATTCGGTAAAGCAAATCGAGAAGCAAAAAGAACTTTGGGCGGTTTCAACGTCTAAAGGTGATTTTACTGCTAATAAAATAATGGTTGCTACAGGGAGTAGCGGTAAAGTATGGAGGCTTCTTGAGGGATTAGGACATAGTATTTCGAAGCCAGTACCATCTCTCTTTACATTTAATATAAAAGACGAGCGCATAAAAGATATACCAGGAGTTGTTGCACAGGATGTTATTGTAAAAGTTATAGGTAGTAATTTAGAATCAGAAGGGCCTTTATTAATTACACATGTAGGTATGAGTGCTCCCGCTATTTTAAAACTTTCTGCATTTGGCGCCTTAGAGCTAGCAAAACGAGAGTATAACTTTTCAATAGCTATTAATTTTATCAAACAAGAGATTGAAGATTGTATCGCGATTTTAAAAGAAGTTAAGCAAGCCTCTCCAAAGAAAATAGTTTTAGGGTCAACACAATTTGACTTGCCAAAACGATTATGGCAACAATTAGTTCTTGCAGCTCAAATTGACGAAAACTTACGATGGGCTGATATGAATAAAAAACAATTAGAAGCATTATCTACACAACTCACTAATGCTATTTTTAAAGTTCAGGGAAAAAGCACATTTAAAGAAGAATTTGTAACCGCAGGAGGTGTAAATTTAAAAGAGGTAAATTTCAAAACTTTTGAAAGCAAACTTCATAAAAACTTATATTTTGCCGGAGAAGTACTCAATATTGATGCTGTAACAGGTGGGTTTAATTTTCAAAATGCTTGGACTGGGGGATATATTGCAGCGCAGCATATATCTAGTTTTTAAATACTTCAAATTTTTAAAAACAATATATTTTATATATATTTGATATATATTATTTATATATGTTATGGGAAAAACTAAAAAGCTAATTGAGTTAGATGATAAGGCCATTAAAATTCTTGAGGCACAGGCAAAACTTCAGAAACGCTCATTAAAAAATTATATTGAGTATATGTTAGAAGATACAGCTTTACGTTTTAGTGAACCGTCTGAAGAGTATAAAACAATGATGGACGATATGATAAAAAGAGATGATGAGGGAAAGCTTAAAACCCACTCCGTTGATGAAGTTTTAAAACAGTATGGAAAAAAACTATGAATTTTCTAATGAAGCGAAATTAGAACTTCATAGAGCACAATGTTATTTTAAATTAATTCAAAAAGAAGAAGCGTTTTTAGAGGATTTAATTAATCAATTAAGATTAATTATTTCAATGCCACAAGCATTTCAAGTTAGATATAAGAGTATTAGAATTATTAATTTTGAAAATTTCTATTACTCAATACATTATAGAATTAAAAAAAATGGAGTGATTATAATTTATCATATATTAAATCAAAAGCAAGATTTTTAAATCATAGCACATGAAAAAGGTAACCCTTAAGGACATAGCAGAACATTTTAATGTGTCTATTTCAACAATTTCAAAAGCATTAAAAGACAGCGAGGAAATTGGGGAAGCGACACGATTAAAGATTCAGGAATATGCTAAACTTATTAATTACAGACCTAACCTTAATGCGTTAAGTTTAAAAAATAGAAGAACAAAAACTATTGGGATTATCATTCCTAATATGCTGGATTATTTTTTGGCACAAGCGCTTAAAGGGATTGAGAAAACAGCTCTTGAAAAAGGCTATAAAGTGGTCATTTGTATTACTAATGAATCATACATTAAAGAAGTTGAAACGATAGAGATGCTTTCAAACGGCAGTGTTGATGGATTCATTATATCAATGTCTCAAGAAACTGAATTAAAAAAAGAGTTCGCTCATTTTAATGACACTTTAGCTTTCGATTTACCAATAGTGATGTTTGATAGGGTAGCAAATGGTGTGCAATGTGATAAGGTGATTACAAATAATTATGAGGCTGCATTTGAATCTGTAAAAAGATTAGCTGCAAGTGGCTGCAAGCATATAGGTTTTGCATCTTCAATTAATCATTTAAAAGTTAGTCAAGACATGTTAAAAGGCTATGTTGCTGGGTTAAATGAGGTGAGTTTTGATGTGAATGAGGACCGCATTGTAAATGGAAGGGAAGACCATTATAGCAATTACGAATCCATGTTAACACCACTTTTTAATGATGGAAAAATGGATGGCATTATAGCAACTAATGAAGAAGTGGCTTTAGCAACAATGAAAATTGCGCTTAAAAAGGGGCTTAGTATTCCTAAAGATTTTTCTGCTATTGGATTTTCTAATGGCATTTTAGCACGACATTCCAATCCAAAATTAACAACAATTAGTCAGCATGGTGAACTTATGGGGGCCACAGCCACCGAAATGCTCATTAACAAACTTGAAAACATTGAGCAGAAAGAAAATATTAAAACTAGGGTGATTAAAACTGATGTTATAGAGCGTAACACAACTCGCCCAATTGGTGTAGGTATATGATGGTATATCTAGCACTACTTAGAGGTATAAATGTTGGAGGTCATAAAAAAGTGTCGATGGCAGAATTACGAGAATTACTTTCTGATTCTGGGTTAAAAAATGTAAAAACCTACATTCAAAGCGGAAATGTCATTTTTCAATCTAAACTTTCAGATATTTTAAAATTAGAAAGTAAAATTAAAAAAGCCATAATGGCTCATTTTGGTTTTGACGTTCCTGTTTTAGTTAAATCTTTTAAAAACTTCCAAACTATTTTTGAGGAATGCCCTTTTGAAAAAGAAAAGAAAGAAAAAAGTTATTTCGTTGTACTTAATAAAATTCCTGAAGTCGAATTAATTAAAGAGGCACAAAAATTAATCTATGAAAATGAAGAATTCATAATAAAAAACCAGTGTATTTATTTTTTCACTTCAATGGGTTATGGACAAACCAAATTCAATATGAATACTTTTGAACGCAAACTAAAGGTAATAGGAACGTCTAGAAATTATAATACTATGGTGAAGTTGCTATCTTTGTCGTCAGAATTAAATTAGAATGACTGAAGAACAATTTATTCCTGATAATTACACAATAAGTATAGAAAATGGAAGCTTTACTTGGTCTTCACCAAGTAATATTGCATTGGTTAAATATTGGGGAAAAAAGGAACATCAAATTCCAGCAAACCCATCCATTAGTTTTACTCTAGATGCTTGCAAAACAACCACGACTTTAAAATTTAAAAAGCAGACAAATAACGATACATTTTCATTCGATATCTATTTAGATGGTGATAAGAAGGACGCTTTTAAACCAAAAATAGAAGCCTTTTTTAAACGTATTGATGTCTATGTGCCGTTTTTAAGAGACTATCATTTTGTTATTGAAACATCAAATACGTTTCCACATAGCTCAGGTATTGCATCTTCAGCATCCGGTATGAGTGCATTGGCATTATGTTTAATGAGTGTAGAGCGTTCACTGAGCGGAGTCGAAGTGATTGATGATAATTATTTCAATCAAAAAGCATCATTTTTGGCAAGATTAGGTTCGGGAAGTGCATGCCGAAGTATTGAAGGCGATTTAATTGTTTGGGGAAATCATAAAGAAATTGAAGGAAGTTCTAATCTATTTGGTATAAAATATCCTTATAAAGTACACGATAATTTTAAAAACTATCATGATACCATTTTGTTGGTTGATAAAGGTGAAAAACAAGTTAGCAGTACAGTAGGCCATGATTTAATGCACAACCATCCATTTGCAGAACAGCGTTTTGCACAAGCTCATGATAATTTAAGTCAATTGATTACCGTTTTTAAATTGGGAGATTTAGACGCATTTATAAAAATTACAGAAAGTGAAGCCTTAACGCTTCATGCCATGATGATGGCAAGTACGCCTTATTTTATATTAATGAAACCCAATACACTCGAAATCATTAATAAAATTTGGAGATTTAGACAAAAGACAGGGTTACATGTGAGTTTTACATTAGATGCAGGTGCAAATGTCCATATACTCTACCCCGAAAGTGAATCAGAGCCAATTTTTGAATTCATTAGTAGTGAGTTAGTTGCATATTGCCAAAACGGTCATTATATTTGCGACAGAATTGGTTTTGGAGCTGCATTAATTAATAGTTAATAATGAAAAATTAATAATGTTTACATTTAGATAAATATTAAATTTATTCATTATGAAACAAAATGTAATTAAAGATAAAAGCTTTGATTTTGCTGTAGATATTGTAAATCTTTACAAAAGATTAGCATATAACAAAAAGGAGTATGTCATGTCTAGGCAATTATTAAAATCAGGGACTTCAATTGGAACAAATGTTAGAGAAGCTGAATTTGCACAAAGTAGACCTGATTTTACCAATAAAATGTCAATAAGCCTTAAGGAGGCTAATGAAACGGATTATTGGTTGGATTTACTTCACGCAACAGAATTTATTGATGAAGCTGAATTTAAAAGTTTTAAGCCAAAATCGACCGAAATGTTAAAATTATTGGTTAGTATTGTTAAGACATCGAAGCAATAATTATTAATTTTAAATTATTAATTTTTCACTTAGAATGAAAGGCCCACTGTTTTACTCAAAAATATTACTCTTTGGTGAGTACGGAATTATCAAGGACTCTAAAGGCTTGTCAATACCTTATAATTTTTATAATGGTGCTTTAAAGATGGACGAAAATTCATCGGATGAAGCAGTTAAGTCAAATGGTAATTTAAAATCATTTGCAAATCATTTGGAAACATTGGATGTTGCGTTGGTAACTTTTGATTTAGGTAAACTAAAATCAGATGTTAACACAGGGATGTATTTTGATTCTTCAATTCCCCAAGGATATGGTGTTGGCAGTAGTGGTGCTCTAGTAGCAGCTATTTATGATAAATATGCAAAAGATAGAATAACAGTTCTTGAAAATTTAACACGAGAAAAATTATTAAAATTAAAATTGATTTTCTCAGCAATGGAATCCTTTTTCCATGGGAAATCGTCTGGTTTAGACCCATTAAATAGTTACTTAAGTATTCCAATTCTTATTAATTCTCAAGATAATATAGAAGCTACTGGTATTCCATCGCAGAAAAGCAAAGGCAAAGGCGCCGTGTTTTTATTGGACAGTGGCGTTATTGGTGAAACCGCACCTATGGTTGGTATTTTTATGGAAAACATGAAACAAGAAGGTTTTCGTAAAATGTTAAAAGATCAATTTATTAAGCATACCGACGCTTGTGTTGAAGACTTCTTAAAAGGTGATATAAAATCATTATTTAGTAATACCAAGCAACTATCTAAAGTGGTTTTAAACCATTTTAAACCTATGATACCAAAGCAATTTCATGAGCTTTGGAAAAAAGGTATTGAAACTAACGAATATTATCTAAAACTTTGTGGTTCTGGCGGAGGAGGTTACATTCTTGGGTTTACAGAGGATATTGACATAGCTCAAAAAACGCTTTCTGAGTATAAATTAGAAGTCGTTTATAATTTTTAGTAAATTTATAAGACTAAAAATATTTTCATTATGGATACAGAAGCGTCAAAAATAGCATTGGTAAAAATGATTCTTAATATTGAGAATGATACTTTTATTCAAAGAATTGCAAAATTTATTAAGAAAGAAAAAGCGGATTTTTGGAATGAGCTATCTTCAAAAGAGCAAAAGGAAATTCTCTTAGGTTTGGAACAACTGAATAGCGGAGAACGTGTTTTGTACGATGATGTTTTGAAAAAAATATCATAATGCAAATTTATTTATCGCCATTAGCCGAACAAAAGCTTCTTGCACTTACCTCATACTTATTAGAACATTGGAATAAAAAAATCCGTGATAAATTTATTGATAAATTAACAGCTAAGATTAAACAAATTTCTTCTCAACCTCAAAGCTGTCCAAAATCAAAGGCCCAAAAGGGACTTTTTAAATGCGTAGTATCTAAACAAACCACGTTCTATTATCAATTGAGTATCGATAAAAAAGAGATTGAAATTGTTACTTTCTTTGATACAAGGCAAAATCCTAAAAAACTTAGTAAGGATTTAAAATAATAACCTTATGCTTTCCCGACGACAAAAACATATTTTACTTAAATTTTTCAGCATGTTCTCGGTTGTGCGAGGTTATAATATCTTAATTATTGTAATTGCGCAATACTTATCTTCAATTTACATTTTAGCACATGACAAATCTTTAAGAGCAGTTGTATTAGATTTAAATTTATTAATGCTTGTTTTAGCGTCGTCTGTAACAATTGCAGGAGGTTATATTATCAATAATTTTTACGATTCTGAGAAAGATTTAATTAATCGACCAGAGAAATCAATGCTAGATCGATTGGTGAGCCAGAATACAAAATTGGTATTCTATTTTGTGCTTAATTTCTTAGCGGTAATTATGGCTAGTTATGTGTCTTTTAAGGCTGTAATATTTTTTTCGCTCTATATATTTGGTATCTGGTTCTATTCGCATAAGCTCAAAAAATTACCTATTATTGGTAACTTAACATCAGCTGTATTGACTATTACACCTTTCTTTGCGGTATTTATTTATTATAAAAATTTTGAAACTGTAATATTTGTACATGCTATGTTTTTGTTCTTAGTTTTGTCAATGAGGGAGTTGACCAAAGATTTAGAAAATATTAAGGGCGATATGGCTCTTAATTATAAAACAATTCCTGTAGTTTATGGCGAAAAATCATCAAAAGTAATGCTGACTATTTTAGTGATTTTGAGCTTAGTGCCAACTTATTTATTGACTTTTAGATATCAAATAGGGCAAATGAATTACTTTTTTTATGCAAGTGTAATTCTGCTCTTTATTTTTCTACTAATGTTGTGGAAATCGAATAAAAAATCACAATATCTACTGCTTCATAATATTTTAAAATTTATAATTGTTGTAGGGGTGTTTAGCATTATGTTAATTGATGTAGATTTACTTTTAAACCGAATTTTATAATGGAGAATACACTTAAAATAGCCATGGCCCAAATTGCTCCAGTGTGGTTAGATAAAAAAGGAACAATAGCAAAGGTTGAAAACACCATTATTGAAGCAGGAAAGGAAAACTGTGAGCTTATCGTTTTCGGTGAGGGTTTAATCCCTGGCTACCCATTTTGGTTAGCATTGACTGGAGGAGCAGAGTGGGATAAAACAGTAAATAAAGAATTACATGCACACTATGTTCGGAATGCTATCCAGATTGAAGCTGGAGAATTAGATAGTATTTGTAAACTTGCTAAGGTGAATCAAATAGCCATCTATTTGGGGATTATTGAACGTGCTCAAAATAGAGGTGGGCACAGTATATATGCGTCATTGGTTTACATCAATCAAGATGGTGAAATAAAATCGGTGCACCGTAAATTACAGCCAACTTATGATGAGCGTTTAACTTGGGCGCCAGGAGATGGCAATGGCTTGCAAGTGCATCCTTTAAAACAGTTTACTGTTGGCGGTTTAAACTGTTGGGAAAACTGGATGCCATTACCAAGAACAGCGTTATATGGTTTAGGAGAAAACTTGCATATAGCTGTTTGGCCAGGAAGTGACCATAACACCAAAGATATAACACGCTTTATTGCAAGAGAATCGCGCTCGTTTGTAGTTTCTGTGTCTAGTTTGATGAATAAAGCTGATTTTCCGAAGGATACACCTCACATAAATCAAATCCTTGAAAAAGCGCCTGATAATTTAGCCAATGGTGGAAGTTGTATAGCTGGCCCAGATGGCGAATGGATTGTTGAACCAGTATTACACAAAGAAGGTTTAATTATACAGACAATAGATTTTAATCGCGTGTTTGAAGAGCGTCAAAATTTTGATCCTGTTGGCCATTATTCGCGCCCAGATGTTACTAAACTGACAGTCAATAGAGAACGTCAATCTACCGTAGAATATAATAGTTAATGTAAACTATTCTCTTACCTTTGCAAAAATTTATAGAGCGATGGCAAAACAGAGAGAAAATAAGAGCAAAGGAAAACCTTTAAGAAAAGGTAAAAGTACTTTTCAAGGGAAAAAACATGCAAAAGGTTCTGATAGCTATCGGGATGCTCCTGTTAAAAAGAAAGCACAGCCTAAAGTAAGCTCTAATCCAGACGAAATTCGTCTAAACAAGTATATTGCTAATTCTGGAATTTGCTCCCGTCGTGATGCTGATATGCACATTTCTATTGGAGGTGTAACAGTAAACGGTAAGATTATTACCGAAATGGGATATAAAGTGAGGCTAGATGACGAGGTTCGTTTTGATGGCTCTAGAATTAATCCAGAAAAGAAAGCATACGTATTACTAAATAAGCCTAAAGGTTTTGCTACAACCACAAGCGAGGGTAAAGGACGAACTGTTATGGATTTGGTAGCTAATGCAACATCTTCTAGAATAAAACCAATAGGGCGTTTGGGTAGAAACTCAATGGGCTTATTGCTGTTTACTAATGATGAAGACATCCATAAAAAATTCACGAACTCCAAGCATGGAGTGGCTCGTTTATTTCAAGTTGAGCTTGATAAAAACTTAAAATCCGAAGACTTAAAAGCCATTAGAGAAGGCTTTAAGATTGGTGGTAAACAAGTAACTGTTGAAGAAATAAGTTATATAGATGGTGCTCCCAAAAAGGAGATTGGACTAAAAATAAAAAATACAGGAAACATAATTATTCGTTCCATTTTTGAACACTTTAAATACGACATCATTAAACTTGATTGTGTAATGATTGCCGAACTCACCAAAAAAGATATCCCTCGAGGTCATTGGAAACATTTAACCGAGCAAGAGGTTAATAATTTGAAGATGCTTTAATTTTTGATTTTTGTTTAACGATATGATATGCAACGTTTCAATGTTTTATATCAGACGTTAAACGAAGTTAGTTGTTTTTTCTCACAAAGTCAAGTTGACTTGAAGAGGAGTTCTTTATAAACACCTCCCAAATAAACACTCCGTAAACCACAAGATATTCCAAGCCAATAATCCATAGGTTTTCAGATTTATCTGCTTTATTAATATTGATGTATGCCAAGTAGCTAAGTATAATCACAAAACTCCACACCAATGGAAATTTGTACTTGGTAAATACTGAGAGCGCTAAAAGTGTTGCAATGTACCAAGGGTGAACAGTGGTTGTTGTAAAGAAATAGAATGATAAGGCTAACAACATTGCAGTAACGAGCTCAGTCGTTGTTTTGTTCTTTCTAAAAAATGTTAGTATTAAAACAAATAGTATTACGACTAGAGGAATAACCTTACCTATAACCGCAATTTCATTATAGCCTCTAAATAGATAGCCAACCTCACGAGCTAAATAATAAATACTAGCATTAAATTCAAAATTTTGAAACCACAGCGCCACAGTTTCAGTGTAGTTATTTATAAATTCTGAAGAATAAAAAGGCGCAAATAGCAACAATGTTATTATGCCAATAATTGTATAAAATGTAATTAATTTTGTCATTCTTAATACGTCATTACGAGGAGGTAACGACGAAGTAATCCCTTCCTTTGAAACAGATTGCTTCACGTTGTTCGCAATGACGTTACGTCTCATGAACCACTGATAAAACAAAGGCAAAAACAATAACGGGATTAATTTTACAGAAATAGATAAAGCTAACACCACTGCGGCCCATTTCCATTTTCCAGAATGTAACAAATACAAACTCCAAACCAGAAAGAAAATCATTACGCCTTCAAAATGTAAATTACCTGTAAGCTCAATAATAATAAACGGATTTAAGATATACCAAAAGATATTATACTCAGGTAAGTTGAGTTTTTTTAGTAATTTTTGTCCAAAATATAGTGCCCCAAAATCGGCTGCAATGATGAGTAAACGCATAACAAAAACAGAGCCTAAAATACTTTTCCCAGCGAACAACCCTGCAATAGTAAAGCACAATTGATTTATGGGAGGATAATTGGTAAAATGACCAGCGTTTAGGCTTCCCATACCCTTATATAGTTCCTGAGCTTGCGCTACGGGAAACCCATTATTAGAGATTAAAGATTCTACTGTGAATAGATAAGGATTTAGGCCTTCAAGAATCATCCGTCCGTCCCAAATAAAACGATAAAAGTCTTGTGATAAGTTAGGGATTGCCAAAAGGAACACAGCTCTAAAACCAAAAGCAATCCAGGTTAAAAACTTTAAGTTATGTTTTGAGATTTGAACCAGTTTATAAAACAGAAAGAACAAACCAATATATAGCGAAATCAACTTTATATAATCTGTTCTTAACAAGTCGTATGCGAATGAAGTATAGAATAGAACACTCAAAACCGTTAATAAAATAGGAATTCTATTTAGCTTAAAAAAAGAGGTATTTAACATAACAGTAAAAGCAAGATTTTTATGCTTTTGAAGTTAACGATTTAAAAAACACAAAACCAAAACCTAAAAATAACATAAGGTGAAAAGGAAATAGACCAAAGTCACCACCTTTGTCTCCAACCACAAAAGCGCTATACATACCAAAAGCAAAGTAGAGCGTTAACAGGCCTTCAAAAACTACATTTATAGAAATGTTTTTACTGAGGTATTTATTGTTTTTCCAGCTGTCAGTTAAAGTATTGATATTGAATTTAGGTGTGCGTACAAAGTCACTACGTTTTCCTAAATGACCTTCTAAAACGGCAATAGAATTATGGAGTGAAAAGCCCATGGCAATTGTAAAAAACGTTAAAAACATGATAATATACTGTACAAAGCTTTTAATACCACTGCCGTATATTTTCTTGTACATGTACCAATAGCAGATAAAGAAAATGATAGAACTAAGCACAAAAAAGCTCATTACATAAAAGTACATTTTAAGGTGCGCATATTCATTTTTTATGTAGAGCATCGGGATGCTTAAAACGGCAACTATAAGGATGCAAAAAAACATTGAGCTATTCAATAAATGTAGTAAACCATGCATTTTTGTTTTAGCCGATATGTTTTGGTTCTTTAAGACCTTCCACATCATTTTTCTAAAATTCTCAGCGCCACCTTTATTCCATCTAAATTGTTGTGTACGTGCGGCACTTATTACTACTGGAAGTTCGGCAGGGGTTTCAACATCTTCAAGGTATTTAAATTTCCAGTTTTTTAATTGTGCTCTATAGCTTAAATCCAAATCTTCAGTAAGTGTGTCTCCTTCCCAATTACCAGCGTCTATAATGCAGGTTTTTCGCCAAATACCAGCGGTACCATTAAAATTAATGAAATGCCCCTTGCTGTTTCTCCCAACCTGTTCTAATGTAAAATGTGCATCGAGAGCAAAGGCTTGTATTTTGGTGAGTACAGAGTAGTTTCGGTTTATATGCCCCCAACGGGTCTGTACAACACCAATCTCATCATTTTTAAAAAATGGAATCGTACGTTTAAGCCAGTCTTTTTTAGGTAAGAAATCGGCATCAAAAATGGCAACGAACTCACCTTTTGCAACTTCTAACCCTTCTTTTAATGCTCCGGCTTTAAAACCACTTCGGTCAGTACGTGTGATATGAACAATATCTAGACCTGTTTGTTTTAATTTGTTTATTTGTTGGCAAGTGGTTGAAACGGTTTCGTCTGTAGAATCGTCTAAAACTTGAATTTCTAATTTGTCTTTGGGATAATCTATAAGCGCGATATTATCTAGCAAGCGCTCCATAACATACATCTCATTATATACTGGAAGTTGTATGGTTACAAAAGGGGTTTCGTTAGTGTTAGAAAGGTCAAATTGTTGACAATTGACTTCTTTTTTTTGAGCAGAAAGATAGTTGAACAATAAGTTGAGTTGCGCTAAAGCATACATAAAGATGAGTATCAATGCAATAGAATACACTATAATAATTGTTATTTCTATAATCATTATTTAAAACTGTATTTAAAAATCCAACTTAATATTTTAACTCCTGCAAAGATACTGCCTTTAAAGGTGCCAGATACTTTAGAAACACCAATTCTATTTCTGTAAGTCATGGGCACTTCAACATAACTTAATTTTTGCTTTAAAGCTTTTAATTGCATTTCTACAGTCCAACCGTATGTTTTGTCTTCCATGTTAAGCGCTAATAACTTATCATACTTAATGGCTCTAAAAGGGCCTAAATCTGTAAATTTTGCGCTAAAAAGAAGTTTCATTAAAAAGGTGGCAAGCCAATTTCCAAAAACTTGTTGCGGGGTCATAGATCCTTGTTCACGTAGTCGTTTTACACGTGCTCCAATTACAAAATCTATATTATCTTTTATAATAGGGTTTACTACTTTAGTAAGTTCTTCGGGGTAATCACTATAATCACCATCGAGAAAAACTACAATATCTGGTTTTGTTTCTTGTTCTGAAATATATGCCATGCCTTTTAAGCATGCATAGCCATAACCTTTTTGAAGTTCTGATAAAACTTTGGCTCCAGCATTTTTTGCATTGATTTCTGTGTTATCGGTAGAATTGTTATTTACCACAATAACCTCGTCAACAATATCTGGGATATCCTTAATAACTTGAGCAATAGAATCAGCTTCGTTATAAGCTGGAATGATAACTTTTATGATGGTCATTTATAATAGTTGATGCGCAAAAATACGATTTTACTTTTGCCTTAGACGACCTAAAATTTAGTTACTGACAACATGCGAAAAAAGAAATCCAAATTTTGACATTTCCATCTTCTGAATATCATTAATTACTTGTCTTGTTGAAGATTCATGTAGATTATTGACTGCAAACTGATTTTTACTTCTGATTCACCAAATCTATCAAATCAACATCATTACCAAGTAAAAGATCTGTTGGGTTGATACGTCCTTTTTCTGGACCATTTTCAAGTTTAAGCACGCCTCTTGGGCATACTGCAGAGCAAACACCACAGCCAACACAACTGGCACGGACAATATTTTCACCTTTTTGCGCATAGGCTCTTACATCAATTCCCATTTCACAGTAAGTGGAACAGTTACCGCATGAGATGCATTGACCTCCATTAGTAGTGATTCTAAAGCGTGATTTGAAACGTTGTACAATTCCTAAATAAGCGGCTAGAGGGCAACCAAAACGACACCAAACACGATTGCCGAAAATTGGATAGAAGCCCGTACCAATGACCCCTGCAAAAAAGGCTCCTATTAAAAGGCCATAAAGATCTTGTATGGTCTGTGTTTTTATGCCTAAAACAGCTTGGGCTCCCGAAAAGTAAGAATATAATGTGAATCCGGTCATTACTAGTACAAAGACCAAAACACTATGCACTAACCAACGTTCCAATTTCCAAGACTTCAATGATTTGCTAGATAATTGACGGTAAGGGTCACCTAGGGTTTCGGCTAAGCCTCCACAACCACAAACCCAAGAGCAGTACCATCGCTTTCCAAAGAAATATACCATCACAGGAACAATAACTATGGTTAAAACAATTCCCCAAATCAAAATGAATAAACCTAACCCACCACTTGCAATAAGTTCGTCTAAACTCCAGCTATAAAAGAAATCGTAATCTAACGGAAAAATATTTTTAAAATCGTACCAAGGTTTTTCAAAGCGCACCAATATTTCAGGGATTAAAAAGGCAAATACAATTTGAAAAAATAGCACTGAGGTTGTTCGTAATATTTGGTATTTATTATGGCGATATTT
>Ga0316205_10002956_pt1 | contig 16703 bp, 15 predicted proteins | sample 3monthpyrite_MG_FD_204941 | JGI IMG/M metagenome (GOLD analysis project Ga0316205, IMG submission 204941) | Microbial mat bacterial communities from mineral coupon in-situ incubated in ocean water Damariscotta River, Maine, United States -... | ecosystem: Environmental > Aquatic > Marine >... | reverse complement strand
CTAAACCATTAGATTTGGATAACAGAAGAATGAAATACCTGGCCGAAGATCGGAGTTATCATTATTTTGGGTTGGCAATGCTATGAGACGAACGGGCCGACATACGCGATTCAAGAGATTTGTTAAGGATGTCTCTGTTCACACTCCGTTTACGAAAATGGTGCTTTTATTATTGGTGCTGTGGCTAACGTTTTCTGCTGGCTTTTACTTGGCAGAGCGGGGCATTGAAGGAACATCTATCGATTCGTATGGAGATGCATTATATTGGGGGGTAGCCGCATTTTCTACGGCTGGAATCGCTGATGCGCCGATTTCCGGAACCGCTCAGTTATTTGGCGGTCTATGGATAGTCCTTGGATCAGTGTTGTTCTTCGGAACCATCGTCGCAACTGTTACAACCTATTTTATGAGGCCAATGCAGGGCCCGCATAAGAAGATAATCGATACGATAGAGTACAACCTTGAGCAGTTAGAAGATCTGACGGTCGACGAGCTCGATTTATTGAAGGAGACGGTTGATGCGCTTATCGTCCACGTTGAGCACTTAAAGGAAAAACAATCAAGAGGATAGTCGAAATCTAACAATGGCTTTGACAATGATTGGTTTTTCTCTGGCGCTTCAAATCCAGGCTCTCAAGCCAGACGTTAGGCGGTTGGCGTAAACGACATAGAATTAGAAGGAGTGCCTGGATGAAAATACTCATTGTACTTACCTCACACAATCAACTCGGCGACACGGGGCAAAAAACCGGGTTTTGGCTAGAGGAGTTTGCTACTCCTTACTATATATTCAAAGATGCAAATGCAGACGTCACACTTGCCTCACCTAATGGAGGACAACCACCTCTAGACCCAAAAAGTGATGAGCCCGACTTCCGAACAGAAGCAACGGAACGTTTCAAGGGAGATGCTGACGCCCAATCGGTGCTGGCAAATACACAGAAACTATCAGACATTACACCTGATGATTACGATGCAGTATTTTATGCTGGTGGGCATGGGCCACTGTGGGATTTAGCGGAAGACCGCAAGTCTATAGCCCTGATTGAGACAATGTATGCATCTGGAAAACCAGTTGCCGCAGTATGTCACGCACCTGCAGTTCTCCGCCACACCAAAGCCCCGGATGGTACCCCCTTGGTAAAAGGAAAGTCTGTCACTGGTTTCAGCAACACAGAAGAAGACGCTGTTCAACTTTCAGAGGTTGTCCCATTTATGCTGGAAGATGACTTAAAAGCGAAAGGGGCAAACTACTCAAAGGCTGATGATTGGCATCCATATGCCATCACTGATGGCAACCTGATAACTGGTCAAAATCCAGCGTCATCTGATCCCATAGCGAAGGCGGTGCTAGAGATAATCAAGCAATAAATGCCTGACAAAACATTACGGCGTAGTAAGTCGCTTAATGCGGCATTACGTTTTCTTTCCACCAGCAATATTTATGGGGGCAATATAGCTAGTGAAAAAGTCAACGAAAGCAGCCCTGTTATCAGCTTTTGTGTTTCCTGGTGCCGGGCATATTTACTTAAAGAAGTATACGGCTGGAGCCTTATTGGCAGGAACGTCTTTTGCTGCGATATATTATCTGGTTTCAAATGCCGTAGAGAGAGCTTTTGAAATCAGCGAAAAAATCCAAAGTGGTGATGTTCAACTGGATATCAACGCAATTACAGAATTAGTATCACAACAATCAACTGGCACCAACGTTCAACTCCTGAATATTGCTACGACCGCCTTAATCATTTGCTGGCTAATCGGTATCATTGACGCATATAGAGTAGGTTGTATGCGAGACAAAAACGATGAAGTGTTGGTTAATAGGTAAACATAACACGCGCGTCGAGTACGCCCGACTTTTGCGCAGGCACAGACCTTGCTTACGGGAAATCTCTCACGCAAGGCGTTAGGTTTATTGCCGGGGCAAACCGCTTAAACAAGGGGAAGGAAATGCCTCAATACTTTATTACTTATCTAGGCGGCGCTGTTGATCGCAAAGGCGTGCCCTTTTCTTGCTATTGGCGGTTCACTTGAGGTGTCAGAGTTGATGCAGATGCCTGGTTAGAATGAACATCACCATCGGCTGGTGAGTAAGGCCTGGCATTTGAAAATCAAGTGTTGTCGCGGCCTTAGTGCCGCGACGGCAGGATCGAGAGTCTGAATAAACCTTCAGTTGCTGAATCGCTGGTGAAGTAAAGCGCACCGTCCGGACCAATCATTACGCCCACGGGACGTGCGAGGCGCTTGCCGTCGGCGCGTTGAAAGCCACTGATAATATCGAGAGCTTCCAGTGTGTTTCCGTCCTCGAAACGCACCATCATCAAACGTGGTGGTCTTCGCGTGGCCGGACTGCCGATGAAACCACCCGTCGGTTTTGTACCCCACGAACCCTTGAAGGCAACAATCGCATTGTGCGTAAAGCGTGCATCAAGCGCGTTTTCTGGAACAAAGGCGACACCCATCGGTGCGTTGCGTGCCGGAAAGGTGGCAACTGGAAGCGTCACCTGTTCAGCGGGTCGAGGTGGTGGGGTTGCTATACAGGCATCCCGTTGAAGCCTTTTGCCATCGTATTGAAACCAGGGCATGCCGTGAAAAGAGTCTGGCTTTAGCGCCGAAAAATATTCCGGAGGTTGTTCAAAGCCCAGGTGGTCCGGGCCGTTATTGCTCGCATGCAATATTTTGCTCACCGGGTGCCAGTCCATGCCGACCGGGTTGCGCAGGCCGGTTGCGAACGGTAGCAGTCGTTTCTTTGCAGTAGATTCGTCGAGCACCATGACACCGCCACGCTGGCGGTCAAAGGGGTAGCCACCACTTATATACTCGTCGCTGCAGTTGCCGCTGATGCCGAGTGAAACGTAGACACGCCCGTCGGGTCCGATGGCCACGGTACGGCTGTTATGGCCACCACCCATGGGGAGTGGTGCTATAAGATCAACATTGTCCTCATCAATGCCGGCCTGCCCGGGTTGATAGGGTGTTGAATAGAGACCGTCAGTTTGTGCTATCAGTAGCTCACCGTCCCGGTAGGCAACGCTATGCGGATAATCAGGCAGGTGAACCAGAACCACTGGATCGGTATAGGGTGGAACCACCCGGTAGATGTTGCCGGACCGCGAACCGACCAGCAGGTCGCCATTTGGCAGGAAGGTCATCAGCCGGGGGCTGTCCATCTCTGTGGTCAGCAGCTCGAGTTGCGTCCCGGAAGGTATATTGAGCACCCAGCGTTGACCGTCGACACTGAGTGCCTGGGGCTGAGTGTTTAGAGCTGCCGTGCTGCCTGGCATGGATACCATGCAGCCAAGCGACCATGCTACACAGATTAAAAGTATGCGCGTCATATCATTTGGCCTGGTGACAGGCTGCACGCCAGGTGTGGAAAATGGCGCGCCCGACAGGATTCGAACCTGTGACCCCCGGTTTCGGAAACCGATACTCTATCCAACTGAGCTACGGGCGCTGAGGGCGTGTAAGAGTATCTTCTTGAAGGGGATTCGTCTACGGGCAATAGCCTTTTGTTAACTGTTTCCAACCTGTACTTAGCGGTAGCACAAACAGGGTGCTGGCAACATACCTGTTAAATGGGCCGGTAAAAGCGGAATTATAATTGCATTGCTGGTGGCAGTTAGCTCGCCAACCAGTGAATGTGATTGTGGATATCAGCAAAATACCAGGCATTATGCGCGAACCGGAGGGCTTCCTGCCCAATAGCCTGGCGCTTGGATATGCCTTAACTGCGCAGATTATAGGACTTTTTCTGATAACACGCAGTTCCACCGCGGCGATTGTGCCGGGCATTCTGTTGACCGCGCACAGTATGGTGATCGCTTCTTACCTGATCCATGAGTGTGCACACATGACCCTTTTCAGGGCGCAGGCAGTGAACCGGCGGGTCAGTGAGCTGATGGCCTGGATCAGCGGGGCATCCTATGCCTCGTTCGAACGTATCCGCCATTTTCATATTCGCCACCATCGCGATCGGGCCGACGTGGCGCGTTTTAATTACAAGGATTTCCTGCGGGCGCGGTCACACGTGTTGCTGCGACTGGTGTATGCGCTGGAGTGGGCTTACATTCCGGCTATCGAGCTGATCATGCATGCCCAGGTTATGCTGCGCCCGTTTATCGACCCCAGGGTCCGGCAGGAGCGTCGACGAGTACTGGTCATGCTTGCGAGCCGGGTCACTTTGTTCGCCCTGCTGTTCACTATCCAGCCGTTGTCGTTGCTTTGGTTTGCCGTGGCGTACCTGCTGTTCGTGAGCGTGATGAGTTTTTTTGATGCATTTCACCATACCTTTGAACAGTACTATATCGATGACGATGAAGCGCCGTTACCCATGCAGGGCAAAGACCGGGTATACGAGCAGGCGAATACCTATTCCAACCTGGTGTCTGTGCATCACCCATGGCTGAACTATCTGACACTGAACTTTAATTATCACAACGCGCACCACGAACGCGCCAGCACGCCCTGGTATCGCTTGCCGGCGTTACATCGGCAGCTTTATGGCGCTGAAAATCGACAACTGATCACGTTCACGGAGTTGTTACGCACCTTTCATCGCAACCGCTTGCGGCGCATTCTGGACGACGATTACGGCTCGGTCAGCGAGGGCGCGAATCGCGCTGACCAGTTCGCGGGTGCGCACGGCGTTTCCCTCCTGACGGTCGTTTAGGACCGGTGCCCATATCATGACGCAGGTAACCCGCTTCTGGCCGCTGCTAACCGGCACGCACCGTTACGAAAAAACCCTGTCAACGCGAGGGCGCGGCGAAGGTGTATTCATCCAGGCACCGATACTGGCCTACCTGATCGAAACGCTTAACGGCCGCATTTTGTATGATGTAGGTTGTGATTACAGCAAGATCACCAGTCCGACGCTGCGCCAGCAGTACTACGAGAACGAGGCATTTCCCTTTGGCCCTCCGGAAATGACCGAGGAGCAGCGTTTGCCCAACCGGCTGGCGCAGCTTGGCTTGAAACCGCAAGAGGTGGACCTGGTGTTTGTCGGACACCTGCACTTTGACCATGGCGGTGGCCTGTGCGACATGGCGCATGCGGAAATTCATGTGCACGAGAAGGAGATGGCCGCAGCGCTTGAACCCGCTGATGAAGCTTATTTCGCCAATGACTTTACCGGCGACTATCGCTGGAAGATGCAGGCTTCCGAGTACGATCTGGTAGGGGGTGTGCGTGCGATTGAATCGCCCGGTCACACTGCAGGCCATATGTCGATGCTTATCGAGTTACCCAAAGGGCCGCCGATCCTGCTTGCCGGCGATGCCGCTGATCTGGAGGAGAATCTCCAGGATGAAGTAGCACCGGGGCTATGCTGGCATGACCGCGAGGATATGGCGTTGGCCAGTATTCGCAAGCTCAAGCAGCTTGCGGCCGACACTGGAGCGCATTTGTGGCCGAATCATGACATGGCTTTTTATCGTAATTGCCGGCCGTTTCCGAAGTTCTACGAATGAGGGCAACCTCGGCGCCCGTGCTGGTACTGTTTTTCAGCTCCATCGGCTGGGGGCTGACCTGGCTGCCACTTAAATACCTGAATGGACAGGGTATGGAAGGGCCGTTCCTGGTATTGCTGGCGTTTGGTGCTGCCGGCTTGCTGTTGTCACCCGTGTTCTTCAAACAGCAGAGCCACTGGCGCGGGAAGCTTCATTACCTGGCGCTGATAGCGCTGTTCGGTGGCTTCGCCAACCTGGCCTTTCAGATCGCGCTCTACGAGGGCGATGTTATTCGCGTGATGATTTTATTTTACCTGCTACCGGTGTGGAGCGTTCTGGGCGGCTGGCTGTTTTTGGGTGAGCGTATCGATGCCATGCGCATTGTTACCGTTTGCGGCGCACTGGCGGGTGCATTTCTGATTCTGGGCGGCACCGCTGTGTTCGCAAGCTATCCGAGCTGGATAGACCTGTTGGCCATTGGCTCGGGCATGGCATTCGCCGCGAACAATATCGTCTTTCGTGCCACCCAGTCAGTTCCCGTGGCCAGTAAAGTCACCGCAATGTTTGGCGGTTGTGCGCTGCTTATCGGTATCTACCTTGTGACATCGTCGGCGGTTATACCGGACTATCCACCGCGCACCCTGTTGTTGACGATGGCCTACGGTATTTTCTGGCTGACGGTTATTACCTTTGGTACACAGTGGGGGGTTACCCGGCTGGAAGCGGGTCGTGCCTCGATCATTATTATCATGGAGCTGGTAGCTGCAGTGGTCTCGGCCAGCCTGCTGCTGGGTGAAACGATGGCAGCAATGGAGCTGGTCGGCGGCACACTGGTTGTTGGCGCAGTACTGGTCGAAACGTTCAGAGAACCCGGTATGCAGCATCCGGTCCAGGAGCCTTCCTGAGGCCGTTATGCACTGTTTTGTCGCACCAATACAGAACAAGCGGCACCAGATAGGCGCGTGGCACTATCAGGCCGGGCCTGCCTGCTTTCAGGTAACCAACTGTAATATAGCTCTATTCTTCAACGATAATTTTTGGCACAGCGCTTGCTCACGGGATATTACCTGATTCTGAAATCGTAATACCGACCGGAGCGCACAATGAAAACGACTGTTCGTAAAACCCTGGGCATGCTGATCGGAGCAGCACTGCTTACCCTGTCTTCACTCAGCAATGCCGAGCCTTTGAAAATTGGATACAGCGACTGGCCTGGCTGGGTGGCTTGGGAAGTCGCTGTTGATAAAGGCTGGTTCAAGGAAGCCGGCGTCGACGTCAGGTTTGAATGGTTCGATTACGTAGCCTCGATGGACGCGTTTGCCGCCGGGCAGCTGGACGCGGTCAGCATGACCAACGGTGATGCCCTGGTGACCGGCGCCACTGGTGCCAAGAGTGTCATGATCCTGATGAATGATTACAGCAATGGTAACGACATGGTTATCGGTGCGCCGGGTATTGGCTCAGTCAAGGATCTGAAAGGCAAGAAAGTGGGTGTGGAAGTCGGCTTTGTCGGTCACCTGCTACTGTTGAATGCATTGGAAAAAAGCGGCCTGACCGAGGCGGATGTGGAGCTGGTTAATGTACCGACCAATGAAACGCCGCAGGTGCTGGCCTCAGGTGAGGTTGACGCGATTGTCGCCTGGCAGCCAAGTTCAGGTTCTGCACTCGACCTGGTACCTGGCTCCAAGGCCATTTATACCAGCGCCGATGAACCTGGACTGATCTATGACCTGTTGTGCGTGTCACCGGCAAGCCTGGCTGCGAATCGCGATGACTGGAAAAAAGTGGTCGACGTCTGGTACCGCGCTGTTGACTACATCAAGGACCCCGCAACTTTTGATGATGCTGTGAAGATCATGGCTTCACGTGTTGGGCTGCCACCAAAGGATTACAAGAAGTTCATCGCGGGCACCAATATTCTGACCCGCGCCGAAGCGAAGAAATTCTTTGCCAAGGGTGATGGCTTTACGTCCGTATACGGCTCTTCAAAGATCTCTGATGACTTTAATGTCGCGAACAAAGTCTATGATTCACCGCAGGATATTGACGCCTATCTTGATCCTTCATTGACGGACTGATCGTTTCTGAACCACAGAAGTGTACCCGTTACCTGAATCAGCAGTTGCCAGGATAGTTGCGCATGTCGTCGAGTCAGTGGTTTGCAGTACGCAAGGAATTACGGCCAAGGTCGCGAGTTGCCATTACTGTCATGAGTTTTATCCTGCCACTGCTGATCTGGTCGCTGGTCAGCTACGTGCCGTGGATATGGCACCCTAAAGTCGATATCAGTGATCCCGGCAGTGTGCCCTACTTCAAGGAGGGCATGCTGGTTGACCGGGAAGTGTTCGACAAGGAATCCGTAACTGCCAGTGAACAGGGTGCAGCCCTGCCACAGGGAGCACCTGCCAACCCGATTTACCTGCCGGCACCGCATGAAGTTGCCGCGGCCTTTTACACGGCATTTTCCACTGAACCGAAACGGCGTAACGAAAAATGGTTGCACGAAAGTCTCTGGGACAGCATCCAGGTTATTTTCTGGGGCTTTTTTCTCTCCTCGCTGTTCGGTGTACCACTTGGAATTCTTGCCGGTACTTATGATTTTGTTTCCCGGCTGTTCGAGCCCTTCGTGGAATTCTTCCGTTATTTGCCGGCTCCGGCGTTTGGCGCGCTGGCGGTTGCTATCCTGGGTATTCACCATGCACCCAAGATCGCCATTATTGTTATCGGCACCTTCTTTCAGCAGGTGCTGGTGATTTCCAATACGACGCGAAAACTGGATCCGTCCCTGCTCGAAGCTGCACAGACACTGGGTGCGAAGCGCCTTGCATTGCTCTTCAAGGTGGTTGTTCCCGGTATCATTACCGACCTCTACAAGGATATGCGCATTTTGCTGGGCTGGGCCTGGACTTACCTGATTGTCGCCGAACTGATTGGCAGCAGCTCCGGTATTACCTGGTTTATCACCCAGCAGGCGCGCTATAAAAACTTCGATAACGTTTTCGCAGCCATCATGATGATCGGCATTATCGGTTTGACCACCGACCTGATTCTCGGTTGGCTGGGCAAGCGCATCTTCCCCTGGCAGCGACAGACTGCGCGGGCCTGACGGGTATCACTATGCATCATCTTGAATTACCCAGTTACCTTGAACAGTCCGATGAGGTCAAAGATCGCTTCACCCGTCTGAAGCAGCGGCCCGTGGTGCTGGAGGTCAAGGGCCTGAACAAAGACTTCGAAGGCCATCAGGGTACGGTGACGGCGCTCAAAGATATCAATTTCAAAACACACAAACGCGAGTTTGTTTGTGTTATCGGTCCTTCAGGTTGCGGCAAGTCGACGTTGATCCGGATTCTGGCGGGCTTGGAAACGCCGACTTCCGGGCAGATGCTGCTGGATGGAAAAGAAGTACACGGGCCGGGTCCGGACCGTGGCATGGTATTCCAGGGCTATACACTGTTTCCCTGGCTTACTGTCAAGAAGAACGTCATGTTCGGCGTGGAAATGGCCGGTCGCGGAAAGATGGCAGCAGAAGAAGAGGCTATGCAGTGGATAGAACTGGTTGGCCTGACCAAGTTTGCCAAAAGCTATCCACACGAGTTATCCGGTGGTATGAAGCAGCGTGTGGCGATTGCACGGGCCCTCGCTAACCAGCCGCGTATCCTGCTGATGGACGAGCCGTTCGGCGCGCTGGATGCCCAGACGCGCGCCAAAATGCAGAACTACCTTCTGGAAATCTGGAAGAACATCGATATTACCGTTCTGTTCATTACCCACGACCTCGATGAAGCTATCTACCTTGCCGACCGTATCCTCGTGCTTAAAGCGCATCCTGGTGAGGTGGAGGAACTTATTGAGGTTCCGGTGCCGCAGCCGCGCTCGCCGGAACAGTTTCTTTCACCTGAATTTCTGGCAACCAAAAAGCGCCTCGAAGAATTGATACACCCGGTGGAAACCGAAGATGACAGCAACGGTGACCACCTGAACATGGTGCGCATGGTTTCGGTGGACGATGATGTGGAGAGCGTGTTTTGACCTCGACTCACTGGCATCAATTAACCTGGGAGGAAATTGGCGCTCTGCCTGCCGGAGGCATGGATGGCGTGATCCTGCCTGTAGGCGCTACCGAGCAGCACGGCCCGCATCTCGGCTGCGGTGTCGATACAGAAATCGCACAGCAGGTATGTCACAAGGCAGCCGAGCTGAGTGGTATCCCTGTGCTTCCGGCTTTACCTTATGGCTGCTCAATCGGACATTCGCAACGATGGCCGGGAACGCTTGCCTTGCAACCGAAAACACTTATCGACGTCGTCAAGCAGGTTGGTGACTGGGTCTATCTGTCCGGTTTTCGCCGGTTGTTCATTATCAACAGTCATGTAACCAATCTTGCCCCGTTACGTTGTGCGCTGGAAATGCTGCGTGCCGAACACGATGATCTCAAAGTTGCATTGATTAATACCGGCACGATCAGCCAGCGTGTACGTGACCGGCACTTCGAGGATGCGGATGACTGGCACGCCAACGAGGCCGAGACTTCCTTGATGCTCTCGATGGCACCGGACATGACGCGGCCGGAACGCTTTGCCGATGCCGACGACCCCGATCGCACCGGGGGTTGCGTGTTTTCTCACCCGGTTAACAGAACCAGCAGTAATGGTGTGACTGGCACGCCCAGCCTGGCAAGTCGCGAGAAAGGCGATGAGCTGTTTGGCTGGATGTTGGATGATCTCGTGGCCCTGCTCAAGAGTGGGCTTGAAGAGCAACCGCCGCTTACACATTCCTATTTTATCTGAGCGGGCAGTCAAAGAAGGTTTTATGAAAAGCGCTGAAGAAATCGGACGTATTCAGAAACAGCTCAAGGACAAGGGCGTTAAGTACTGCCTGGGTGCCTACGTGGATATTCATGGTATTCCCAAGGGCAAGTTTGTGCCCATTGATCATCTGCAACATATGGCGGAAGGCTCGGAGTTGTATACGGGTTACGCACTCGATGGTCTCGGCCAGGCACCCAATGATGATGAAATAGCCTCGGTACCGGACCTGGATCACATCATCCAGTTGCCCTGGCAGCCGGAAGTGGCGTGGATGCCGGCGGATAATACCTATCACGGCGAGCCGTATGAAATAAACACGCGTGTAGCTCTTAAAAAGGTACTAGCGCAGGCGGCAGAGCTGGGTTACGGCTTCAACGTCGGGATAGAAGGTGAACTGTTTGTTTTGAAGCAGCACGAAGATGGCGGCCTGACGATACCGAACCCGGATGACCGTCTGGTCAAACCCTGTTACGACGTACGCGGTTTTCTTGACCAGTTTACCTGGCTGGACAAGGTGGCGACCTGTATCAATGATCTCGGCTGGGATCTTTATTCGCTTGATCACGAAGATGCCAATGGCCAGTATGAATTTGACTTCCAGTACAGTGATGCACTGACTTCGTGCGACAGGTTTATATTCTTCCGCTACATGACCAAGCATTATGCCAAGGAGGAAGGCTTGCTGGCGACCTTCATGCCCAAGCCGTTTGCCGACCGCACCGGTAATGGCGCGCATTTCAACATGTCCCTGTGCGATATTGAAACGGGTGATAATTTGTTTGCCTGTGATCCTGCAGACGATCCAAAGGGCCTTGGCCTGACTGAGCTGGGTTACCAGTTTATCGGTGGAATCATCAAGCATGGAAGGGCACTGTGCGCCGTCTTTTCGCCAACAGTAAACAGTTACAAGCGCCTGGTGCGCCAGGGTGATATGGCCACTTTCTCCTGGGCGCCGGTGTTTAATTCATTTGGTTCAAACAACCGGACCAACTCAATACGGGTGCCGATGAGTGGCGGCCGCTGCGAATCACGTAATGCAGACGGCGCCGTGAACCCCTATCTCGCAGCAACACTGGCGCTGGCCGCAGGTCTTGAAGGCATACGCGAGGGAATCGATCCGGGCAAGCCACAGGACGACAACCTTTATGAGTTGAGTGAGCAGCAGCGGCAGGAGCGCGGTATCGAGTTTTTACCGCAGAGTTTGATCGAAGCTGTAGAAGCGTTTGCGGCAGACCCTTTTATCACGAAAGTGCTGGGTAAAGAATTACGCGACGAGTTCATCCGTTACAAGGTTAATGAATGGGAGTCCTACCACCAGAGCATTTCCGACTGGGAAGTCGAGCGCTACAGCCACCTGTTCTGATATGAATGCCATGGTCAAACCCGGTGTTAGCCGTATCAGTATTTCACTACCGGAGCCGCTGCTTAACCAGCTCGACAGCATGGTATTCAATCGTGGTTTCGAGAGTCGTTCCCAGGCCATTGCCGAGATGATCAACCAGCAGCTGGTCGAACACAGCCAGGAAATGGGCGAAGAGATCATGGCCGGCACTATTACACTGGTTTATGATCACTCGGCCCCCGGTGTGCAAAAGCAACTGGCGGACCTGCAGCATGCGCACCTGACAGAGGTAATCAGCTCGCTGCACGTTCATCTCATGCACGCGCATACCATGGAGGTCATCCTGGTGCAGGGGCCTGCAGCGCGCCTGCAGTTGATCGCTGATAAACTGGTCACCTGCCGCGGGGTAATTACCGGGAAGCTGCAATTGACGACTGCCATTATTCCCCAGGTCCACCCGTTGCCGGAAACCAGGAACCAGAAAATTGAAACACCAGGAGATACACAATGTCAGAAACCTTAACCGATACGCTTGATCCGGAGCAGGTGCTCTGGGAAGAGCGGGTGCCGGGTGGCGCTCACTGGTCAGGGGTATTGCGACGTGGCAATACACTGCGTGTAACCGCAGTCGAAGGTGGTGCCAACGTATCCATGCTTTTCTATAACTATGAAGAAAAGCTGGAGCGCTATAACATGGCCGATACGTTGAAGGGGCAGCATACCGCTGTTCTTACCCGGGGACATGTGTGTTACTCGGATATGGGACGGGTGATGTGTTCCATTACCGAAGACACCTGTGGCTGGCATGACACCATCAGCGGTGTGTCCAATGCCAGTATGGTTCGGCGCAAGTACGGTGAAGCGCGTTACCAGGAGCAACACGATGATTACTACAAAAATGGCTATGACAGCCTGCTGAATGAGGTTGGAAAATATGGGCTGGGTAAACGTGACCTGGTATCCAACCTTAACCTGTTCAGCAAGGTGATTGTCGATGATGCCGGGAACTTGTGCTTCAAGGAAAATAATTCCTCTGCCGGCGATTACATAGACCTGCGCTTTGAAATGAATGCGCTGGTGGTGCTGTCCACTTGCCAGCATCCGCTGGATCCTGGCGACACCTATGACCCAAAAGATATTATTCTTTCGGCCTGGCATTCGGGTACGGCAGCCGGGGATGACGCCTGTCGTAATGCCTGTCCCGAAAATCAGCGGGCATTTATCAACACTGAGCGGATGTTCGCCTGATGAGTACTGATTTGTCTGAAAGCCGGCTTCTGGCTGAAAATGCGGCCTTCCGTGAAGTGGTTCCTGCAGGCGAGCCTTTTATGAAAGTGATCAGCAAGGACCAGGTCGTAAGGATTCTCGACCTTGAGGGTAACCAGGCTGTGGACACATTGTTTTACAGTGCTGCGGATTCCGAAGAGCGTTACGACGCCAACACCACCATTCGCGAGCAGGGTAATATTTACCTGACTACCGGGACGGTGCTGCGGAGTAACGAAGGCAATCCCATGTTGAGCATCATCGCGGATACCTGTGGTCGCCATGATACCCTTGGTGGTGCCTGTTCGGCGGAGAGCAACACGGTTCGTTACGCGCTGGAGAAACACCACATGCACAGTTGCCGGGACAGTTTCCTGTTGGCGCTGGCGAAATGGGATAACGGTCTCGACAAGCGCGACCTGTCCAGCAATATCAATTTCTTCATGAACGTACCGGTGACGCCCGAGGGCGGACTGACATTCGAGGACGGTATCTCTGAAGCCGGGCGTTATGTAGAAATGCGGGCGGAGATGGATGTCATTATTCTGATTTCCAACTGTCCCCAGTTGAACAATCCATGTAATGCGTATAATCCTACGCCGGTCGAGGTGCTGGTCTGGGATCCGCAGTGATCGTGCGCGGTGAATCGTTTTTGAATAATACTCGGCGGGACGACCCGCGCGAGTTGATCCTGAGTGGGACGACCCATCAAGAGGTGTTGCACTGACGCCGGTCACACCAGGAGCGTCGGTCCAATTGTCGCATATGTTCAAGAAAGTTCTGATTGCCAACCGCGGTGCAATAGCTTGCCGCATTATCCGCACACTCCGGCGGCTGGGTATCAGCTCGGTTGCTGTCTATTCCGAAGCTGATGCGCATTCGCTGCATGTCAGCCAGGCAGACGAGGCTGTTTGCATCGGCCCTGCACCGGCCGCGGAAAGTTATCTGGATAGCAAGCGTATTCTCCAGGTCGCCTTGGAGACCGGTGCTGGTGCGATTCATCCGGGTTACGGGTTCCTGAGTGAAAACGCCGAATTCGCTGAAGCCTGCGAGGCGCAGGGTGTGGTCTTTATCGGGCCTACAGGCCAGCAGATGCGTGATTTCGGTCTCAAGCACACGGCACGAAAACTGGCGCAGGAAAACAACGTGCCCTTGCTGCCGGGGACAGGCCTGCTTGACGATCTCGCGCATGCACAAGCCGAGGCATTGCGCATTGGTTATCCGGTGATGCTCAAGAGCACCGCCGGTGGTGGTGGCATTGGTATGCAGTTGTGCTGGGACGAGTCTCAGCTGGTAGATGCCTTCCATTCAGTCGAGCGACTGGCGCGAAGCAACTTCAGTCAGGGTGGTATCTTCCTCGAGAAGTATGTCGAGACCGCGCGACACATCGAAGTGCAGATCTTCGGTGACGGCGAAGGACGGGTAGTTGCGCTCGGCGAACGCGATTGTTCGGTACAGCGTCGTAACCAGAAAGTGATCGAGGAAACACCGGCGCCGGGTATCAGCGATGCCTTGCGCGAACAGTTAATGGCGGCGGCTGTAAGTCTGGGTGAGGCGGTTCGCTACCAGTCGGCAGGTACAGTTGAGTATGTCTATGATGTACAGACGCGTGCGTTTTATTTTCTGGAGGTGAATACACGTCTGCAGGTCGAGCACGGTGTCACTGAAGAGGTCACCGGTGTCGATCTGGTTGAGTGGATGGTGCGGTTGGCCGCTGGTGAGAAGGAATTTCTGGAACACTATCAGCACCAGCCGTCAGGCCACGCCATCCAGGTGCGCCTGTACGCCGAGGATCCCGGAAAGCAGTTCCAACCGGTGGCCGGCGTATTGACCGAGATGTGTTTCCCGGACGATGTGCGCGTTGATACCTGGGTAGAGCAGGGCAGTGAAGTGCCACCCTACTACGATCCCATGGTGGCGAAAATCATCGTGCATGAGAATGATCGTGCGGCTGCGCGCAACAGGCTGTCAGCAGCGCTGGCAAAAACGTCATTGCACGGCATTGAGTCCAATCTGTCTTATCTGCAGCAGGTGCTCGATGACAAGGTATTTATAAACGGCGAACATTACACGCGTTACCTGGATCAATTTGAATATTTCGCGGTGACGATCGATGTCCTGTCGCCGGGTACACAGTCAATGGTGCAGGATTATCCAGGCCGTACTGGCTACTGGGATATTGGCGTACCGCCATCAGGCCCGATGGATCACCTGTCGTTCCGGCTTGCTAACCGGATTGTGAATAATCCGGAAGGTGCCGCAGCACTTGAGCTGACTGTGACCGGGCCTACGCTGAAATTCAATACTGCCACAGTCATTGCTTTGACAGGAGCGAAGATGGGTGCGCTACTGGATGGCGACCCTATCGATTACTGGAAGCCGGTATCTGTAAAGGCCGGCAGTACTTTGCGGATGCGCAATATAAGCGGCACTGGCAATCGTACTTATCTCGCGGTAAAGGGCGGCTTCGACGTGCCGGATTACATGGGCAGCAAAGCAACCTTTACACTTGGACAATTCGGTGGTCATGGTGGACGGACCTTGCAGGTCGGTGATGTGCTGCGGCTTAACCAGCCGGCAGCAGACGCGAGTGACTGTCATGCACTACCGCCAGCACTGATACCTGACTGCACCAGGCACTGGGATATCAAGGTTCTGTACGGACCACATGGTGCGCCAGACTTTTTCACCATCACCGATATCGACACATTTTTCTCCACCGACTGGGAAGTTCACTACAATTCCAGCCGCACCGGCGTGCGACTGGTTGGCCCCAAGCCTGAATGGGCGCGTACTGATGGCGGAGAGGCGGGCCTGCATCCTTCCAATATTCATGACAATGCCTACGCAATCGGTTCGATCGATTTTACCGGTGACATGCCGGTTATTCTCGGCCCGGATGGTCCCAGCCTGGGCGGGTTTGTCTGTCCCGCCACCATTGTCCAGGCTGAGCTGTGGAAAACGGGACAACTGAAGCCCGGCGATACCATTCGTTTTCATTGCATTGATATCGAGGAAGCCAATGCGCTGGAGCGGGCGCAGGATGCTGTTATTGACCAGCTCGCCGGTGACTATCATCAATTACACACGCCGTTATCAGCCGGAAATTCAACGCAGGCAGTACTCGCACGAATTGATGCATCGGGTGAGCAGGAGACGGTCTGTTATCGCCAGGCTGGTGATCGTAATTTGCTGATCGAATATGGTCCGCTGGTGCTGGATCTCAACCTGCGCTTTCGTGTTCATGCGCTCATGGAATGGGTGTCGGCACAACACCTCGAAGGTATTCTCGATCTGACGCCGGGTATCCGTTCGCTGCAGATTCATTTTGATAGCAGGGTCATTACCCAGCATGTGCTGCTGGAAAAATTGAAGGCAGCAGAAGCGCAGTTGCCAGCAGTGGAGGACATGGAAGTACCCAGCCGCGTTGTTCACCTGCCACTGTCCTGGGATGACCCGGCGACACAACTGGCAATTGATAAATATATGCAGTCAGTGCGCCCTGATGCGCCCTGGTGTCCGAGCAATATCGAGTTCATCCGTCGCATCAACGGGCTGGAGTCGATGGAAGCGGTTATGGATATTGTGTTTAACGCCAGTTACCTGGTGCTGGGACTCGGGGATGTGTACCTGGGTGCGCCGGTGGCAACGCCCATGGATCCGCGCCACCGTCTGGTCACTACGAAATACAACCCGGCACGCACCTGGACGCCGGAAAACGCAGTTGGCATCGGTGGTGCCTATTTGTGTGTCTATGGTATGGAAGGGCCGGGTGGTTATCAGTTTGTCGGACGCACTGTGCAGATGTGGAACCGCTATAAACAGACTGCCGAT
>Ga0316205_10002955_pt1 | contig 16703 bp, 19 predicted proteins | sample 3monthpyrite_MG_FD_204941 | JGI IMG/M metagenome (GOLD analysis project Ga0316205, IMG submission 204941) | Microbial mat bacterial communities from mineral coupon in-situ incubated in ocean water Damariscotta River, Maine, United States -... | ecosystem: Environmental > Aquatic > Marine >... | reverse complement strand
CAGACAGCCATCGTGGCGGCCTGCCGCACCCATGGTGTGTTGCCCGTGGACGGCCCCTTTGGTGATTTCAGCGATGATGAAGGCTATCGCGCGCAGGCCAAACGCGCGGCCACATTGGGCATGGTGGGCAAATGGGCGATTCATCCCAAACAAATCGCGCTGGCCAACGAGGTGTTCACCCCATCGACGGAAGCCGTTGCAGAAGCGCGCGAAATCCTTGCCGCGATGGAACAGGCCAAGGCGCGCGGCGAAGGGGCGACCGTCTATAAAGGTCGCCTTGTTGATATCGCCTCGATCAAGCAGGCCGAAGTGATCGTGCGTCAGTCCGAAATGATCGCAGGCTAAAACCCCTGGCCTGCAAGGGTCAGCCGGCCTGCATCAAAAGCGGTTCGGCAATCTGTGGCGTCCCGCATGATGTCAGCCGACAACAGCGGCGTCGAGGTCATCCCCGGCCCCTCAAAGCGCATGTCATCGCATTCGCCATCGTTGGACCATTCACCACTGTCATTGCCAAAGTCGATACGCCCCTTGCCGTCAACGCCAACCAGCGCAAGGTTGCCGGAGATGAACGCGATGCTGCAATCTGTGGCATCCCGCAGCACGTCATCCGACAGCAGTGGGGTCGTCGTCATGCCGGCCCCCTGAAAGCGCGGATCATCACACTCGCCATCGTTCGACCATTGACCACCATCATTTCCAAAATTGATACCGCTGACAATCAGGTCAGGCTGTGGGCTTCCGCGCAAGGTCAGGCGACCTGCCTCAAAAGCCTTGCGGCAATCTGTGGCATCGCTGCGAATGTCCTCATCCAGAAGCGGCGTCGCGGTCATGCCCGGCCCTTCAAACCGCGGATCATCGCATTCACCGTCATTCGACCAGGTGCTGCTGTCATCACCAAAATCAATATCCTCCGCCAAAGCAGGCGATGAAAGGCTAAGCACCAGTGCGGCGATTATGGTCAGGAAACGCATATTTCTATCCTTTGGCTGCGACATTCCGCCTCAGTCTTGCGCGATTTGTGTCCCGTTGCAAATGGCAATAATGTGGCAACCCACCGCCGTTGCACTTGCCCCACCCTTCCGCCATATATCATTGAACGCATGCAAGAGGCCCATTGCCATGACCCAATACCTCGACTTCGAAAAGCCGCTCGCAGAGATTGAAGGCAAAGCCGAAGAGCTGCGCGCGATGGCGCGCGAGAACCCCGAGATGGACACCGCCAAAGAGGCCGCGTCGCTCGACAAGAGGGCGTCTGATCTGCTGACCTCGCTTTACGCCAATCTCACACCCTGGCGCAAATGTCAGGTGGCCCGCCACCCCGAACGCCCGCATTGCAAAGACTATATCGATGCGCTCTTTACCGAGTATACGCCGCTGGCAGGCGACCGGAATTTTGCCGATGATTTATCTGTCATGGGTGGTCTTGCGCGGCTTGATGATACTCCGGTCATGGTGATCGGCCATGAAAAGGGCAACGACACGAAATCCCGAATTGAACGGAATTTTGGCATGGCCCGCCCCGAAGGATACCGCAAGGCGATCCGCCTTATGGAACTGGCCAACCGCTTTGGCCTGCCCGTGATCACGCTTGTGGACACACCGGGCGCCTATCCGGGCAAAGGCGCCGAAGAACGTGGCCAGTCCGAGGCGATTGCCCGCGCGACCGAGACGTGCCTTGGGTTGAAAGTGCCCCTGATCAGCGTTGTTGTCGGCGAAGGTGGCTCTGGCGGTGCGGTCGCATTCGCCTCTGCAAACCGTGTCGCGATGCTGGAACATTCGGTCTATTCGGTCATCAGCCCCGAAGGCTGCGCCTCGATCCTGTGGAAGGACGCGGAGAAAATGCGCGAAGCCGCCGAAGCCCTGCGGCTGACCTCCAAAGACCTGCATGAACTGGGCGTCTGCGACCGGATCATCCCTGAACCGGAAGGCGGCGCGCACCGTGACCGGGACACCACGGTCAAGGCCGTCGGAGAGGCATTGGTCAGCATGCTGAACGAGTTGCGCGAGTTGTCTGGCGAAAAACTGCGCACGGATCGGCGCGAAAAATACCTTGCTCTGGGCTCCAAGGGGCTCGCGGCCTGATATTGCGCATCCTCAAGGGGCATTGGCAACTTCTGGCGCTCACCGCCGTCGTGTTTGCCCTTTGGCAGACGCCAGCGGTCCTGCCTCTCAAGGTCTTGGTTGTCTTTTTTCATGAGGCATCACATGCCGTTGCCACGATCCTGACAGGCGGCAAAGTCTTCAGCCTGTCGATTTCGCCAGATCAGGGCGGTTCAGTGCTCAGCGGTGGTGGCAATCGTTTTATCGCGCTGTCAGCGGGCTATCTGGGCTCACTTCTGATTGGCGTGGCGCTCTTGATTGCCGCGACACGCACATCTGCGGACCGTGCGGTCATGGCGGTCTGCGGTGCCGCGATGCTGCTGATCGCGGCGCTCTACATCCGCGAGCCCTTCGCCCTCGTCTTTACCCTTGGCACAGGTGCAGTCATGCTCTTGATGGCCCGGTATCTGGGGCATCACGCCAATGATCTGGCGCTGCGCCTTATCGGGTTAGCCAGCATCATCTACGTGCCTTTCGACATCTTCAGCGACACGATCGCGCGCTCCAGCCTGAAATCAGATGCGCGCATGCTGGCCGAGGAATTTGGCGGCGCAACTGTTATGTGGGGTGGGTTTTGGCTGATTATCAGCCTTACAATCATCGGCTGGTGCCTGCGCTACGGGCTGGGGCGCAGCAGTAATTTGCGCTTGCGCTAGCTACCACATCGTCTTGGCGGCGCGATCAGCCCAAGCGGCATCGTATTCCGCACCATCAAAAGCGTCTTCCTGCTCTGCCAGCAATGCCCCGATGGTGGGCAATCCTTCACTTTCATCGTCAGAGGTCCAGACACGCGCGCGCATCAACGCCCGCGCACATTGGCTGTAGACCTCCGCAATGGTGATCACGACGAGGCTGCGAGGCTGGCGACCTTTCTGCGCGAACCGCCCTAACAGGTCAGGGTCAAGCGACACGACTGCTGTGCCATTCACCCGGATCACGTTATTCGAACCGGAGACCATGAACATCAAACTGATACGGCCATCGCCTACGATGTTGCGCAGCGTATCCATCCGGTTGTTGCCGCGCCAATCGGGTAGCAAAAGGGTCTTTTCATCCAGCTCTTGCACAACCGGGCCATCGTTACCGCGTGGGCTGCCGTCGGTGCCTTCTGGCCCAACGGTTGAAACAACACAAAGGCGCGATGCCATGATCCATTTGCGGTAAAGCGGGCTCAGTTGCGGGGCGACCTTGATCAACGATGCTTTGCCGGGAACACCATAAAGCGCCTCCAATTCCACCACATCCTTGACGATGTGATCAACCATCAAACCCAGCCTCTTTGTTCAATCGGTCAGATGCGGTTTCGATATCATGCTCCAACCGCTTCATGAAAACAGTCACATCCAGACCCGGCTCGATCCGCGGCAGAAATTCAAAGACAGCCGTTCCGGGTTTGCGCAGCACGCCGCGCTTGGGCCAGAACACACCAACATTGGTAGCGACCGGGACAACCGGCTGACCCAATTCGCGATAAAGCGCGCCGGTCCCTATCTTGTACGGTGCCTTCACCCCGGGCGCGATGCGCGTCCCCTGTGGGTAGATCGTCAACTGGCCCGGCCGGGCGCGCCCTGCCTTGACATCGGCAATCATTTTCTTGATCGCCTGACCACGCTTGCCGCGATCAACTGGGATACAGCCGATGCGCAAGGCAAACTGGCCCACAACCGGGGCGTATTTCAGGATCGACTTCAAAATGAACCTGCTGCGCGGCAATGCACCATAGATCACCAGCACATCAAAAAAGGACTGGTGCTTCGCCGCCACCATGACTTGATCTGTTGGCGGCTGGCCGCGAACCTCGGTTTTCAGCCCGATCATCCATCCGGCACTCCACCGGACATAGCGGCAATAGGCGTGACAGCCCGCCACAGCCCCATCTGCCGACATGATCGCCGCAGGCAGATAGATGATCCCCACGACCAGAAGCGCAACATACATCTGTGCGTTAAAGATCAGCGAGCGGACCCATTGGATTGCAGTGCTCATGTTTGCTCCCTCAACCTGCGAAACGCCGCAGTACGGGTCGCAAAGAAGGCTACACTCGCAGCCAGAAACGGGATCAGCAAGGGCCAGACCCATTCCGCCCCCTCAAAGCCCACGCCCAGCAACAGGCTGTCAGTGCCATCGCCCTGTGGCATGACAAGCACCACAATGACGCCAATGATCGCCCCAATGACCGCCCCGGCGCCGGCACGCAAGGTAAAGCGGCGGACAAAGGCGCGGGCGATATAGGCGTCTTTTGCGCCTACCAATCGCAAAACGCGGATGACCTGCACATTGGCCGCGAGTGCGGCTTGGGCGGCCAGCGTGATCATCGCCGCAACAGTCGCACCAATCAACACGATCACCGACCAGCCAATCAGCCGCACCCGGCTGGCAGCTTTCAAAAGAGGCGCGCGCCACGCAGTATGATCGTCCAGAATGGCCCCGGGCACCTGCGCACTCAGCCGCGCGCGCAGCCCATCGACATCCAATCCATCCCTGTCTGCCACAATCTCGATCAACTGCGGCATCGGCAATGCATCAAGCGGCAGATCAGGCCCAAACCAAGGCTCCAGCAAGGCCCGCTGCTCATCCTGCGACAGGGCCCGTACGCTGTTGACCCCCGGCGTGGTCTGCAACACATCCAGTGCCGACAGCAAAAGCGCATCCGCCGTCGCCGGATCAGCCGGCAGTCGCAGCGTGGCCGATCGGGCCAACTCGTCCGCCCAAAGACCGGCGACCCGGTTGGTGGTGAGGGATATCGCCAAGGCGATCACCGCCAGAAACGCCATCACAGCGGCAACAAACACAGTCAGCCGCGCCGTTGTCCCCGTCTGAGGCACCGCACGGTCCGCCTGCGGATCACCGATAATCAGCTCAAGCAAAGGCCTCATAATTCCGCCCCCGCCTGCAAAAGCTGCCCATCCTTGAGCCGCAGGATGCGTGCGCTCACATCAGCCTTTGCCGCCCGGATCATCGCGAGGTCATGGGTCGCGATCAGGATCGTCTTGCCCATCTTGTTGAGCTCAATCAGCAGACCAAGCAGGCGCTGGGACATCTCCCAATCCACATTTCCGGTCGGTTCATCCGCGATAATCACATCCGGGGATACAATCACCGCCCGGGCCAAAGCCGCCCGTTGACGCTCACCGCCCGATAATTCTGGCGGCAATTGGTTGGCCTGCGCGCCCAGCCCCACCCAATTCAATAGCTCTTCCAGGTTGCCCGCCGCTTCACGCCCACGCCCTGAAACCGTCAACGGAAGGGCGATATTTTCGGCGATACTCAGGTGATCCAGAAACTGGCAATCCTGATGCACAACGCCAATTCGTCGGCGAGACATCGCCACCGCATCGCGATCAAGCGCGGCGGCATCCTCTCCAAAAATCCGCACTTTTCCCTTCACGGCACGCAAATCGGCGTAACAAAGCCGCAGCAATGTGGTCTTGCCCGCCCCCGATGCCCCCGTGAGGAAATGAAACGAACCGGGGGCAAGTGTCAGGGATAGTTGGGAAAAGAGCGCATTATCCCCATAGCCATAAGACAGGTTGTCAAGTTCTATCACTGCTGTTCCCCTGCATTTCACCGCTCTTCTGCCCAAATCTGCAACAGGTTTCAATGTCTGCGCGGGGCACATGCGCAAAACCTTTGCGTTTAGCGCAACCATTGTTAAATTGAAGTCGGTGATAACAATAAGTTAGCGGAACCGCCGGGCAGAAGGAATTTTACCATGAGGCTGATTTGCCCAAATTGTGGCGCGCAATACGACGTCGCGGATGATGCGATCCCTCCGGGTGGGCGTGATGTGCAGTGTTCAAACTGCCAAGTGTCTTGGTTCCAAACGGAAAAACCAACAATTCCGGGCCGTGACACATCGAAACTGATCACCCCAAGACAGCTTGACCCTTCCGAAGCTGCCGTGCTTGCTGACACAGGCCCAGAGCCTGAGGCGGCGCCAGAGCCTGCTTCCGCCGTGCCAGGTGATGCAGAACCGGCCAGCCCGCAGGTTGCTGAACCTCAGCGCAAGCCACTGGACGATGCCGTCGCGAGTATCCTGCGCGAAGAGGCCGCTCTCAGCACCCCGGTCGCCGCCGCCACCGCCAGGCCAGCGGTCGCGCCAGTAGTCCCCCCAGTAGCCCCCCCCGTGGCCAGCCCGGTCGCAAAGCCGCCCGCAACGGAAAACTCCAAACCAACGGAAACCGTCACAATCGACGAGACCCGCCAGCGGATTGCGCAAATGACCGCAGATGAGGGCGGCACGCCTACCACGGCGGGCGGATCACCCGCAGTGCGCAGCAGCGCAAGCGCCGATGAGGCGCACCAGCGCACCGTGCCGTCGATCAACGAGATCAACGCGACACTCCGCGCCCGGGCGCAGGCGAATGATGCCTCCGGCCTGACAGAGGCCGAAAAGCAAGAGGCGGTTCAGCGCAAAGGCTTCCGTCGTGGTTTCTTCTGGGTGCTGATTATTCTGGCCATCCTGATCCTGCCCTATGTCTTCGCAGAGCAGATCACCGAAAACCTGCCACAAACACGCGGGTTCATGGCGTCCTATGTCATGACGGTGGACAAGCTGCGCCTGACACTAAGCGAAGTCATCATGGGATTCAGAGCAGGCTAGCACCCGCACCCTGCGCAGCCATATTCGCAGCTGTGGCCCGGGGTCTGTAGACAATCATCTTGACCCGACGAGCACCTGTTCGCTCGCCGGTGCCACGCGCGCAATCTAATCGCGCCATGGCACATCTATCCGCGTCACCGAAAGGCTTTTGACCATGCCACCAGCACGACTAGCGGTGTTGCGGCGGCATACAATCAGCATGCCCAACAAGAAGAGATGCGTGAGGCAGTAGATCAGTTTGACGTGCACATCACAAATCTGATCAAGAGCGAAAGCGCCGGATTGCTGTCCTTGGGACTTGACGGCAGTCAATCCCGCGGCCCACTAATGGCTTAACGAATTTGAATTAGGTCCGAAATATATGAGAATTCCAAGGACTGTTGTCCGGTTTGCTTTGGTAGCTATTGTCGGTGCGGTTGCGGCTTGCGCAACGGTAACCGAAGAAGACCGCGCTCAGGTCGCCGAGGTGCCCGATCCCACCATACCCAAAGAAACCGCAGACACAGTGACGAGCGTGCCCAGCGATGAGCCCGCTCAGATAGTGTTGTATCGAACATGGAACGGTGAAGGGCTTCTTTTCCTAGGTTCGGGCCCCAAGGTTGAAGTCGATGGTCGCGAAGTTGGCCGTTGCTTATTGGGCGATGGACGCGAGATTGAAGTAGCGGCCGGTGAACACGTCATAAGCGCGCCGCATTCTGAGGTCAGCGCGAGACCGTTTCGGATCAATCCGGGTCAAACGATTTATGTCGAATGCAAATATACTGTCGGTGTTCTGGTCCCCAACGTGCAATTCGAATTCAGCGCCGCTCGCTGAGATTTCGGATTTTTTCAACAACGATGCGAATTTGGCAGAGCGCCCCTGATGGGGAGAGTTCATTCCCCAATTTCTTGACAACTCGCCTTTGCGCTGAAACACTGTGCATTCATTATTTAGTACGTAATTTGACAAAGGAAGTTATCTGCAAATGAATCAAGGTAAATTGAGAGCGTTTTTTGCGGTTTCGCTGCTGACGGTTACAGCCGCGTGTTCTACTACCATGCCAATATCCGGCCAGCTTTCGGACGGATCTGAAACATTCACTGGATCCGCCGAAGCAGGGATGAATGCTGCCGCACCCTTTTCAATGACCTCAACCAGTGGAACGTCCTGCTCGGGAACGTTCGACATGAAGTCGCTTTCTGGCGGCACAGGCGCATTCACCTGCGAAGACGGCCGTAGTGGATCGTTTAATTGGACTTCCGGTGGCGCGAAGCTTTCGGGGACCGGAACGATTGCCGGTAAGCCGATGAGCATAACAATGGGGTAGCGCGCAACCGACTGTTTTTGTCGAAGCGCCCATATGGTCTTGGGGCAAGTGTCTGTACCCAAGACCAAAAAGACGCTGCCAAGCAAGATCAGTCACCATAAACCGCTGCTCAATCATTCAATCCTCCATTTTGGAAGCTTGAACAAGAAATCACACCAAATCTGAATCCTGAATGTCCGCAGACCTTAGAACTGGTCCAGTAGCCTACGCAGATAGTCGCGCTCCAACTCGGGTCGGCTTTGCTCGGCGGACCGGCGGCGGATCTCGCCCAAGAGCTCTTCGGCGCGGCGGTTGATTTCCTCGCGGCCCAGAAGCTGCTGATCTGTGCCCAACTGCCCGGTGTTGCCCATTTCGCGCCCCAGCGGGTCACGCTGACCGGGGATGGGGCGTCCGCTGGCTTCGCCTTGCTCTGATCCTTGACCGGGCTCGACCTGCCGGTTTTCGGCAAGGGCCTGCCCCAATTCGCGCATCCCGTTGCGCAGCGCGTCCATTGCTTCGGCCTGCCGATCAATGGCCTCGGCCAGATCACCGTCGCGCAGGGCTTCTTCAGCGCCCTCCATGGCACCTTCAGCCCGGTTAAGCGACCGACGTGCGATATCGCCAGCTTCGCCGTCAAGGCTGGGCAACCCATCGCGTTGGCGTTGCAGTTCTTCGCGCAGGGCCTGCTGGCGGTCTGCAAGGCTGCGCTGGTCGCCCTCGCCCCCTGCACCGTCGCCACGCTGTTCGCCAGTTTCGTTGTTTTCACCCACGCCCTGACCGCTGCCCTGACGGCCACCCTGGCCGGGTTCATCGCCCTGACTGCCCTGCTGGCCCGGTTGCTGCCCGGGTTGCTGCCCTTGCTGGCCCTGCTCACCTTGCTGACCGGGTTGTTGGCCCGGCTGCCCGGGATTGAACTGCTCTTGCAGGTCACGAAAGCTGTCGTCTGACAGGTCTTCCTGATCGCGCAGCGTCTCGGCAAGGTCCTGCATGGATTGCTCACCGGGGGATTGCGGACCATCGCCACCCTCTCCTTGGGTCACGCGCAGGTTTTCCATCATCTGATTGAGCTGATCCATCAGCTCTTGCGCCTCGGCCATGCGGCCTTCTTGCATCAGCTCTTCAATGCGGTCCATCAGCGCTTGCAGCTCGTCCATCCCAAGCTGCTGGCCCTGCTGGCCGCTGTCTGCCTGATCCGTTCCATCCGATGGCTCTGCTTCTTCGGCCAGCATCCGCAGATAATCATTGGTGGCTTCGCGCAGTTCTTCCATCAGCTCGGCGATTTCCGCGTCCGACGCCCCGTTGCGCATCGCCTCTGCCAGCCGTTCCTGCGCGCGGCGCAAACGTTCGCGAGCGTCCGCCAAACGGCCGTCCTCAAGCTGGACTGCCAACTCCCAAAGCGCCTCGGCAATCTCGGCCTGACCATCCTCTGTCAGGCCGATTTTGGCGAAATTATCCAAGCGCCGAATGATGGTGCGAAGGCGCAAGTAAGTCGTTTCGTTCGAAAACAGCCCTTCCGGCCTGTTCGACACCGCGCGCAAAATCTGGTTCACCCGGCCTGCGTTGGCTTTCGACCACAAAAGGTCGCGGCGTTGTTCGATCACGGCACGGGCGAAGGGTTGGAAAAACCGGCGGCCCGGCAGGATCATCGGTTCTGCCGGGGTTACACCAGTCTGTTCAGCCGCGTCGATCACCTCCAGCTGCATGGTCACGGGCAAATTGGCCAATGGGTGTTTGCTGAGGTTATCAATCAGGAATTCATCAAAATCCGTCCGATCTCCGGTAAAGGGCATCGGCAGGTCCAGCACCAGCGGTGCTATTGGGTCAGGCTCAATCACCAGACCATGCCGACGATCAACCGCCGCAAGATCAAGCGTGATGGTTGCTGTCCCGAACTCGACGCCATAATCGTCAAAAGCCACAAAAGGCTGCGACATCTCGCCCATCGCGTCCGATTCAATCGGACCGGTCAGGTCAACGCCCGGTGCCACATCTTCAATGGCGGTTACTTCCCAGCGCGTCTCGGTCTCGCCACCAATCGTCAGCGTCCCCGATTGCGAAATGGCGAACTCCTGCTGGGCATCCGATGCCGACCCCAGCTCACTGACGCGGCCTGACACTGTTTCGGCCACCGTGAGCGCGCCGACCTCGCCATACAGACGTAGGGTTACCTGACTGCCTTCGGGAACACGCAAAGGACCGGCGGGCACATCATTGAGGTAAATCGAAGGCTTGCCGGTATAGGCCGGGGGTTCCACCCAGCCTTCCCACACAGGGCCGGTGGCCAGCGTCGCCTCACCCCCGGCCACGATATCGCCGACCGAGGAGACCCGAAAGAGCGACCCGAACATCAAGGCCGCAACAAAGAACAACAGCGCGATAAAGCGCAAACCGTAAGGGTCGCGGTCCGATACCCGCAGATCAGGTTCAACGGCACGCGCCGCCTTCGTGCGTTCGGCCATACGCGCCATATGCGCCCGCCACACCGCCTCTGATGCCGCATCACCGCTGCCGATGGCCTGCGTATCAACAATGGCCGCGATCGGCCGGCCAGGCATGGCCGCATCGACCCGCGCCACTGCCTCAGCTCTGGTGGGCAAGCAAAAGCGGCGGATCCCCCAGATCAGCGTTGCCAGAAACCCGATGACCGAAACAACAGCACCGCCCCAGAACACTTCAAGCGGCAGAACGTCCTGCCAGCCCATCATCAGCGGGGCGAGGATCAGAAAAACAGCGGTCCAGAATGGCCAAAAGGCACGCACAACCTGTTCGGCCACCATACCCGCACGGGTGGCAGCAACAGGAAAGCGCAGATGGCGCATCGGGTCGTGCTGGTCTTTCAGCGGGCCTCTCCTATGCTTTGCGGTGCGCGGTGGCTTGGTGTCTTTATGCCAACCACTCTGGCACCGTATCGCGTGCGATCATCTCTTCATAGGTAGGGCGTGCGCGGATAACTGCAAATTGATTCCCATCGACCAGCACCTCGGGGATCAGCGGGCGCGAGTTATACTCCGACGCCATCACCGCGCCATAGGCCCCGGCAGAGCGAAAGGCGACCAGATCATTGGCTCTGACCGCAGGCATTTCACGGCCCCTTGCAAAGGTGTCGCCACTTTCGCAGACCGGGCCCACGATATCATATGTCGCAGGGGCCGTGCCCGGCGCGGGTTCGACAATGGGTACAATATCATGCCAGGCCTCATACATCGCCGGACGGATCAGATCATTCATCGCACCATCAAGGATCAGAAACTCGCGGTCCTCACCCGACTTCACATAAATCACCTTCGCGACCATCAGCCCGGCATTGCCCGAAATCAGACGGCCCGGCTCGATCTCTATCTCGCAGCCCAGATGCCCAACGGTGCGCCGGATCAACGCGCCATAATCAGTGGGCAGCGGCGGGGCTTCGTTCGAGCGGGCGTAGGGAATGCCCAAACCACCCCCCAGATCAAGGCGCGCGATCTCATGACCATCGGCGCGCAATTTTTCCGTTAGTTCGGCAACCTTCAGGTAAGCCATCTCAAAGGGCGCCAGATCAGTCAGCTGCGATCCGATATGCACATCGATCCCCACAACCTTCAGCCCCGGCAGCGAGGCGGCCATCGCATAGACATCGCGCGCGCGGCTGATCGGAATGCCGAACTTGTTTTCAGACTTGCCGGTCGCGATCTTTGCATGTGTCATGGCATCGACATCAGGATTGACCCGGATCGTGATCGGCGCGACTGCATCCAGCGACTGCGCCACCTGATTTAGCACGATCATCTCGGGTTCGCTCTCGACGTTGAACTGGCGAATACCGCCTTCAATCGCGAGACGCATTTCATCGGCGGTCTTTCCGACGCCTGAAAACACGATGCGTTCACCCGGCACACCTGCCGCTTTCGCGCGCAGGTATTCGCCTGCCGACACCACATCCATGCCCGCGCCCGCATTCCCCAACAGCTTGATCACCGCTTGGTTGGACAGCGATTTCATCGCGAAGCAGACAAGGTGTGCGCCCCAGTCCAAAGCCTCATCAAACAAGGCAAAGTGGCGTTTCAGGGTCGCCGTTGAATAGACGTAGAACGGGGTGCCAACTGCCGCCGCGATCTCACTGACAGGGACGTCCTCGGCATAAAGCGCGCCGTCACGATACAGAAAATGATCCAACCTTGCGATCCTTGTCCAAAATCAGCTTCTGGACATAGCAGATCACGGCCAAAGACCAACCCTGATTTGGCGGGGCTTAGACGCGCACAGTGCCAACGTCGGGAAAATAAACGACACGGCTGCGCAGATAAAGGTAAAGTGGCAAGCCAAAGCTAACGCCCACAAGGAATGTCGCAGGGATCGCGATCAGGCTCAGCCAGTTGCGGCTCTTGAACGCTTCAACCAGAACCCAGATTGTCAGGGTGACCGCAGCAATCGTCAAATCCCAGACCAGCCCGCTGGTCGCGGCATTCACGTGCCATGCATCGACCATCGCCATGATGTCCCAGCCTTCGGCCCGAAACCAGCCAACGAAATAATACATCGGATGAATGGCACCCCAGACGGCAAGCAGCAGAAAGACGACCCGCATCAAAGGCCCACCCCGATGGAAACAGTGCCGTTCGACGCCCCGACGCTGGCGCCTGTGCTCACCCCATTGGTGCCCACGCTCAGCCCGACATTCGCCGAGGGTGTGAATGGTGGGCTTTCAGCGCCACAAGCCGCCAGCACGCCCATCGTCAAAATCAATGCAATACGCTTCATTTCAATACCCCTTTCCAATGCGCCACCTGAGCGCGAACCTGTGACGGCGCCGTCCCCCCAAAGCTGGTGCGGGACGCGACCGAGTTCTCGACCCCCAGCACATCAAAGACATCCGCCCGGATGCCATCATGCACCGATTGCATGTCCTCCAGCGTCAGATCAGGCAGATCGCAATCCTTGCCCTCTGCCATCGCCACCAAAGATCCGGTGACGTGATGCGCTTCACGGAAAGGTAGCCCAAGTTCGCGCACCAGCCAATCGGCCAGATCGGTCGCAGTCGAAAAACCGCTCGCGGCGGCGGCCTTTAGGTTCGCGCGCTGCGCCGTCATGTCCGATACCATGCCGGTCATCGCCGCCAGCGCGAGCATCAGGTTGTCGGCGGCATCAAAGGTCTGTTCCTTGTCTTCCTGCATATCCTTCGAATAGGTCAGCGGCAGCCCCTTCATCACCGTCATCAGCGCGACATTCGCCCCGAATATCCGGCCAATCTTGGCGCGAATCAGCTCTGCTGCATCCGGGTTGCGCTTTTGCGGCATGATCGACGAGCCGGTAGACCACTTGTCCGACATCTTCACAAAACGGAACTGCGCCGAGGACCAGATCACCAGTTCTTCGGCCAGTCGGCTCAGGTGCATCGCGCAAATACTGGCGGACGCCAGAAACTCCAGCGCGAAATCACGATCCGCAACCGCATCCAGCGAATTCGACATCGGACGATCAAAGCCCAGCGCCTCTGCCGTCATCTGCCGGTCAATCGGAAAGGAGGTGCCGGCAAGGGCCGCGGCCCCCAAAGGCGAGGTATTCATCCGCGCCCGCGCATCGGCAAAACGCGACCGATCCCGCGAAAACATCTCGACATAGGCCAGCATATGATGGCCCCAGGTGACCGGCTGGGCGGTCTGCAAATGGGTAAATCCGGGCATCACCCAGTCCGCCCCGGCCTCTGCCTGCGCCACAAGCGCCTGGCAAAGCGCGCCGAGCGCCGCATCCGCCTGATCGCATTGGTCACGCACCCAAAGCCGGAAATCGACGGCCACCTGATCATTGCGCGACCGGGCGGTATGCAACCGCCCCGCTGGCGCGCCAATCAGATCCCGCAACCGCGCCTCGACATTCATGTGAATGTCCTCCAGCGCGGTCGAGAACGGAAATGCGCCGGTTTCAATCTCTGACAATACGGTGAGCAGGCCTTCCCGGATCGCCTCTGCATCGTTATCGGTAATGATACCACAGGCCGCCAACATGGCGGCATGGGCCCGTGAACCTGCGATGTCCTGAGGTGCGAGGCGGCGGTCATATCCGATCGAGGCATTGATCGCCTCCATGATCGCGTCTGGTCCGGCGGCAAAGCGCCCGCCCCACATCGTGTTTGCGGATTTGGTCATAAAGGATGTCGCCCGTGCGAAAGTTGCTGTCAGCCCTGCTTTATACGGCCCTTTTGGGTCTTGCAAACATTGGCGCCGCCGACGTGCAGGCCGCCGAGGCGATGCGTCAGGGCGAAATGCGCAAACTGCGGTTCCTTGAGGCGCCAGTGGCCGGCTCTGCCGTGCCTTTCCTGGACGAGGACGGGCAAGAGATGACACTTGCCGATTTGAAGGGCAAATTCATCGTCCTGAATTTCTGGGCCACCTGGTGTGCGCCTTGCCTGCAGGAAATGCCGCTGCTCTCGGCGCTGCAAGAGGCCATGGGCGGCGACGATCTGGAAGTCGTGACCATCGCAACCGGGCGCAATCCGCCGCCTGCAATGCGACGGTTCTTTGAGGGTATCGCGGTGGATAATCTGCCGCTCTATACCGATGAAGCGCAGGACCTTGCCCGCGATATGGGGGTGTTGGGGCTGCCCGTGACCGTCATTCTTGATCGTGAAGGCCGCGAAATCGCGCGTATGCAAGGCAGTGCAGACTGGTCGGGCGAGAATGCGATGGCCATCATGCAAACCCTGATCGGGCCTGAAAGCTAACCGGATTTTCCGCGAAACTCCGCTCGCAAACCCGCCTTAAGGATTTGGTTACGCCCGCCCTGCCGTCGCGGACAGCAAAAGCGGGTCAACCCCGAGCAGCTTCAGCGCAGCCGCCCATTTGCCCTGATTATCCGCACCAAAGAGAATGGCATCATCGGGCGCACAGGTCAGCCAACCGTTCTGGACAATCTCATATTCCAGCTGCCCCGGCCCCCACCCGGCATAGCCCAGCGCCATCATCGACTTCAAAGGGCCTTCGCCTCTGGCCAGATCCTCGAGCACCTGCAAAGTCGCCGTCATGCAGTAATTTTCGTCCACATCAAGCGTGCCGATCTCGGAGGCATAGTCATTGGAGTGCAGCACAAAGCCCCGCTGATGGTCTACCGGACCGCCAAAATGCACAGGCACATCGCGCGCGGCCTGCGACGCAGGGATTTCCATCTGCTCAAGCAGCTTTGCGAATTTCACGTCAGGCTGGGGTTTGTTGACAATCAAACCCATGCCGCCCTCTTCGGAATGGGCGCACATATAGATCACGGTACTGGCAAATCGTGGGTCGGACATCTCGGGCATCGCGATCAACAGTTTACCGACAAGGGTCGAATCTGAAGCGTTCATGGGCTTAAGATGTGTAACCCCGGCCTGCGACGCAAGCGCCATCGTCGCAATGCCTGTCGCAAAAGTGACTTCCCATTCCGAACCTGATGAATAAGTAACGTGTCATGCGCAAGAACATGCTGATCCTCCTCGCCCTCATGGCTTTTCCGTCCCACATCGTCGCACAGGATTTTGGCGGCATGGCCCGGTTTGAAATCCTGCCTGGCTGGCGTACCCCGTCGGGCGATCATATCGCGGCGGCCAAAATCACCCTCGCACCCGGCTGGTATACCTATTGGCGTGTGCCGGGCGAAGTTGGCATTCCACCGCAGTTCAGCTTCTCAAGCGACAGTGACATTGCAAGGATCACTCCACATCTGCCGGTGCCCGAGGTGTTTGACAAAACGGGAATAGTGTCCATCGGCTATAAGGACAGCGTGATCTTTCCACTGACGGTCGATACAAATGGGGTCAGGGGCGACATCCCCCTCACCGGCGCGCTCAGTGTCGGCGTATGTGAAGAAATCTGCATCCCGGTGACATTCACCTTCGACACGCTCCTGCCTCAAAACGGCAGGCGTGACGCAAGCATTGTCGCGGCACTGGAGAGCGAACCCCTGACGGCCGCCCAAGCCAATGTTGGCAAGGTCACCTGCGTCATTGATCCCATTGAAGATGGACTGCGCGTCACCACGCGCATCAATGTCCGCCAATCCAGCGCGTCAGAATATGTGGTGATCGAACCCAGCGATCCAAATATCTGGGTCTCTCAGGCGGACATGAGCCGCACTGATGCCACGCTCAGCGCCACCGTAGAAATGGCGCTTCTCACCGGCGGGCCTTTTGCCTTTGACCGCTCGGGCGTGCGTATCACCGTATTGAACAACAATGGCTCTGCGGTCGACCTGCGGGGGTGCAGCGCAGGTTAGCGCTGCGCGCGCCGCAAACCCTGACCCAGCAACGCCACGACATAAATCACCACGAGCAGCACCAGCAGCGCGGTCACAAAAACCCCAAACGCAGCCCCTGTTCCGGCGCTGAGCATCGGCAATAGCGCGGCGACCGCAGGCAAAGGTGCCCCCGTCAGCAAATCCGGCGCGACCGTCAGCGCAAATAGCCCCAGCGCACCCAAAGCGCCCAAACCCGCCGGCACAAACATCGCCAGCCTGCGCCCGCGCAAGGCCCGTTTGGCCGATTGCACCTGCCGGTAGACATCCGCCTGCATCGCCATCACCGAGGGTACGATCAACAGCACCAGAACCATCCCGAAGGCCAGTCCAAAGACCAGCGTGACCACCGTTGGTTTCAGAAATTCTGCCTGATTGGACCCTTCATAAAGCAATGGCGTCAGCCCCAGCACAGTGGTCAATGTCGTCAGCAAGACCGGACGCAGGCGGTCCACCGTGCCGTCAATGATTGC
>Ga0316205_10002954_pt1 | contig 16704 bp, 22 predicted proteins | sample 3monthpyrite_MG_FD_204941 | JGI IMG/M metagenome (GOLD analysis project Ga0316205, IMG submission 204941) | Microbial mat bacterial communities from mineral coupon in-situ incubated in ocean water Damariscotta River, Maine, United States -... | ecosystem: Environmental > Aquatic > Marine >... | reverse complement strand
CCCTTTGGGAGAGGGCTAGGGTGAGGGAGTAAAAATTAATGTCACTATACATACCCATTTTTAAATCACTTAATGATGCTAACGTGCAATACATTGTTGTTGGTGGGTTGGCGACAGTTCTTCATGGCTATGCAAGATTCACAGCGGATATAGATTTAGTTATAAACTTAAACAAAGACGAAGCTGTAAAAGCAATTAACGCATTAACTGCATTAGGTTTAAAGCCTCGTGCACCAGTTGACCCACTTGAATTCACAAACCAGGAAGTACGTGAGTCGTGGGTCAAAGATAAAAATATGTTGGTCTTTTCATTTTATGACCCAGATAATCCATTAATAATCATTGATCTTTTTATACGTGAACCTTTTCCATTTGATGAAATGTTTAAACGGACAGTACAAATGGGGCTCGGCGATACAAGTGTGCCAGTTTGTGCTATAAATGACTTAATAGAAATGAAAAAAATCGCAGGCAGACCTAAAGATCTGGAAGATATTAAGTACCTGCAAGATTTGCTGGATTCTGAAAATGAAAGCTGAAATAAAACCTGAAAAACTCACCGTTGATGAAAAAGCCCAACTTCGCCTGTGGGCAAGTGCGACTCCCTTGCAACGTTTAAATTGGTTGGAAGAGGCTCAACAAATTGCCTATCAATCGGGTGCTTGGCAAAAACAAGTTCAATTGAAGGTATAGGCCTTGGCCCCCCATGAACACTTATAAAATTTCTGCACACGCAGCCGATTTAGCAAAGGGCCACCCCGGCGCACAAATACGCGACAACGCAATGAGCAAAGCGCGTTTCGAATTCCGTTGGGAAGACCAGTTTAATATTGGTTTAGATCCAGACCGTGCAAGAGAATATCATGATGAAACCATGCCAAAAGACGCACACAAAGTGGCGCACTTTTGTTCTATGTGTGGGCCGAACTTTTGTTCAATGAAAATATCGCAAGACGTTCGCGACTATGCCGCGAAGGAAGGTATTGGGGTAGAGGTTGTAATGGAAGAAGGGATGAAGGCTAAGGCTGCTGAGTTTAAAGAGCAGGGTAGTGAGATTTATACTAAAGCTTAGATTTATCTTTATTTCCAGTAACTTAAAAAGCCCGCGTAAGCGGGCTTTTTATTTTTCAAATTATACAGTTAAGAGATCATTTTCATGTTATTTATCAATTTATTTATCAATATCTATCAATTCTTGAAATATTGATAAATATGCTATATAGTTATAATATATTTATCAATATTCTTAATTCTGATATATATTTATCAATATATGGTTTTTAAAAGATTTGGAGGGATAATATGAAGATACCCTTAAAACCTAGTCGAATGAGCGATTTATTTGATCGTAATTCATCTAGGTTAAGAGAGATCATGGAAGAAGGCATCACTGCAACTCCAAAGGGTGAGTATTTGCATTGGGATAAATTAAGGCATAAAAAACCTATACCAGGAGATTTAAATCATGAAGAATGGTGGTTGGGAATCAAACTTGCTAGAGGTTTATTGTACAAGCAAGTCCCCTTAACTGATGTGGCAGGAAATTACTTTAAGTATGCAATTACTGATAATGTTTTGGAAATGCTACATAAGATTGATAGTAGAGCACATGGTGGTATTGAGCTGGAAAGAAAAGTAGTAAATCCTGAAACGAGGGAACGTTATATTATTAATTCAATTATGGAAGAGGCTATAACATCGAGCCAATTAGAGGGTGCTGCAACTACACGTCAAGTTGCATCTGACATGATACGTTATGGTAGGCAGCCTAGTGATACTAGTGAGCAAATGATTCTTAATAATTATCTAGCTATAAGAAAGATAAGAGAGTTCATTGACAAAGATTTAACAACTAGTCACGTGTTGCACATACATGAAATTTTAGCGAAAGATACTCTTGATGACCCAGATGGAGAAGGTAGATTACAGCTGCCTAGTGAAGAAAGAGTAAAGGTTGTAGATAACAGATCTCAAGAAGATTTGCATGTACCGCCACCGGCGAAACAGCTACCAAAACGTATAAATCTCATGTGCGATTTTGCTAATGGTAATGTAAGTGGCGAAGAGTTTATTCATCCAATTATTAAATCGATTATTCTCCACTTCTGGCTTGCATATGATCATCCGTTCCTTGATGGGAATGGAAGAACTGCAAGATCTTTATTTTATTGGAGTATGTTATCAAATGGTTATTGGTTATTTGAGTATATTTCTATATCAAGAATATTGAAAGATTCGAAGACAAAATATGGTATGTCTTATCTAAAAACAGAAACGGATGAAAATGATTTAACATATTTCATTATTTATCAGCTCGAGGTTATTTTAAAAGCAATTGATGAGTTATTTGAATATATAGATAAAAAGAAAAAGCAAGTACGAAAGATCGAGGAGATGTTAAAGGATAACTCGGGTTTGAATCATAGGCAGGTAGCCTTGCTAAGTCATGCAATGAGACACCCAGGTGCAGATTACACAATAAAATCACATCAAAATAGTCATAACATTGCATATGCAACGTCGCGAGCTGATTTATTTGAACTTTCAAAAAAAGAGTTGCTTATACATAGAAAGATAGGACAAAAAACATCAGTGTTTAGATCACCTATTGATTTAGGGGAGAGAATAAGTAATCTGTAAATATATGTAGAAAGAAAAACGGCCTTGAATAACAAATTAACCTTAGTAAAAGATAACAGAATGTAGTTGTTGTTATCTCATGCTAGATTATATGATTAGAAATTATTTTTAGGAGAAATAACAAATGAATAAACCAGAAAATTATAAATTGCTTGTAGATGGTGATATGTATGAATGGGGCGAGAGCACCATTACTGGGGCGCAGCTGCGTGATTTGGCGGGTATCCCTGATAACGTGGAGATTTTTCAGCATGTCCCGGGGGAACTCGATATTGAAGTTCAAAATAATACGGAAATTAATTTGGAAGAACACCATGGTCTTGTTAAGTTTTCGACACAGTCACCAGGATCACAAGCTGGGTAAGATTTATGTCGTTACTATTAGATGAAGACTATGGCAAACTCGACGAACGAGGGATTACTTTCGAAGAAGATGAGCTGCAACGCTTTTTTATTTTTACACAATTCAATTTGCCGGAAAATTTATATACAGTTGAAATGTGTGATGTATTAGTTTGTATTCCACCAAACTATAACCATGATGGGAATGACATGTTCTGGCCCAATCCGTGTCTGAAAAGAACAGACGGTAAACCTATTCCCCAAGTTTTTGAACCTGGTGCTAGTGATAACCGAATTTGGAATGAGAAAGAATTTTGTAGATGGTCTCGTCATTGGCAATCAGGTCCCGGTTTATGGAGACCTGGTAAGGATGACATAATCTCTATCTATCGTCGTATTGAATGGGCGTTAAGTAATCCGGGAGAACGATGAATAATCCGCGAATCACAATACTTGGCTCATTAGAAGAACAGTTACTTGAGTACCTCCAATCACATCCTGATAGACACGAAAGAGCGGCAGTTGTATTTTTTCGTAGGCTTACAGATTCAGTCGCTGGGCTAGAAAAGTCTGATCGGTATGTTGCTCTTAAGGTTATTCCCTTTGAGGAAGAATGGATTACAGGTAGTTCAGATTCTCATATTGGTTTTGAATTAAAGTATCTTCGCGAGCTATTTAGGCAGTGTGAAGAGGAGTCATTGGTATTCGGGTTTGTACATAATCATCCCACTGGATTTCCAGAATTTTCAAATACTGATGACGACAATGAACTAACATTGCTTCAGGCATTAACAAACCGCAATGGCATCGATATCCACTTAGTAGCAATGCTGTGGACAAATAATGTTTGGAAAGCAAGAATCAGGCATGGTTTGAAACCAGATGTTGCACAAGAAGTGAGACATGTTCTTGTTCATGGTAGGCCTTTAAAGTTATTTGAATATGAAAAATCAACATTTACTGATGATAGTATGTCAGCACGCCATGCAGCTGCCTTCGGTCAACCATTCGTAGACAAATTAAGTTCGTTACGTGTTGGCATCGTCGGTGCTGGTGGAACAGGAAGCCCTACGATTACATTGTTAGCGAGAGCAGGTGTTGGGGAATTAGTCATAATAGATAATGATAAATTGGAGAAAAGTAATTTAAACAGGATGCGCGGCGCGGGACTTGACGATGTAGGGAAAAATAAAGCACGAATACTCCAAGATTTTATTACCGGTTTGCAATTACCTACTAAAGTAGCAGTTTTAGAATCTCTAGTTGATCAAGATCCAGATGCAATTGGTGCACTCTCCAGTTGCGATGTGATTTTTGGATGTACAGATGATCAGGTAGGTCGTGAAGTCTTAAACACTTCATTGTATATGTATGCACAACCATTTATTGATGTAGGTCTTGGGGGACAAATTTCAGAAGATTGTCATGGGCAGCCCTATTTGAAATATCACTTCGGACGAGTTAGCACGATATTACCTGAAAGTGGTGAGTGTCTGTTTTGCCAAGGTGTTATCAAAGATGTTTGGATTCGCCACCAGTATGCCTTAAGGGATAATCCAAAATTAGCAGCGGAAGAGGCAAGAGAACGTTATTTGGAAGGTGGTGGTGAACAGGCGCCTGGAGTTGGTCCTTTCACCAGTTCAATTGCAGATTATGGTGTAGCTACACTATTTGATTTGATTAAGCCGTTTCGGAATTTCCCCGGCGAAATAAGGAATGATTTTTTTACTGTAGATTTTGTAAAAATGGAATTACGAAGCCGCGCTGAAAAAAATAATACAGAATGCCCATACTGTAAAAAGAGAGAGTTTCTTGTAATGCCTGAAAAATACCGTCTCAACCGACCAATATTGGGTAAGCCAAATGTTGCGCTTTAAACAGTTATTAGAATGGCTTAAGTATTTCGATCGTGATGAAGATTTAAATTCATGGTTTAAAGATCAACCACTACCTCCAGTATTATTTTCTACAATACAAACTGTTGGTAAACCACCCCGCATAGAAGAAGTAAAAGAAAGAGCACTTTACTTTGTTTCCGTACAGGATAAGCCCAAGTGGGTATTATTTCAGTGCCCATGTGGCTGTCACGATGTAATTACGTTGTCGCTTCAGAAAACACATCGACCACATTGGTCATTAAGTAAAAGTGAACAAAACCGAGCAATTTTATATCCTTCTGTGTGGAGGGATACTGGTTGTTTGAGCCACTTCTGGATACACGATGGTCGTGTTTATTGGTGTCACGATACAGGGATATCACCATTTAAGAGATCATTTTCGGTCTAATTAAATAATAGTAGTCTGGTGTGAGGTAAGTATGGAAGTAGGATCTGACGATAATAGACCCGAACTGGTTTTTGGATTGGTAGGGCCAGCGGGTGTACCCCTAAAGCAAATGTCGAATGTATTAAAAGAGCACCTAAAAACCTTTAACTATAAAAGCATAGATATTCATTTGTCAGATTTACTTAAAAACTTTAGTGGTTGGACTGACGAAGTTAATAACGGTGAATATGAACGGATACAACATAGACAAAAAATGGCACTTCAGTATCGTAAAATGCTCAACGATGGTGATGGTGCGGCTTTGGCACGATCTGGTATTGCAGAAATCAGAAAACAGCGATCTAAAATCACAAGCAACGAAAATATTCCTGCTTCATCACAGGCATATATAATTGATCAATTGAAACATCCATCCGAAGTTGAGTTATTGCGCGAAATTTATGGAGCATCCTTTATATTACTCGCTGGTCATGCGCATAAAGGTATTCGTATCGAAAATCTTGCCAAACAAATGGCTGAAAGTGACGATAAACGTGTTAATGGCCAATATAATTCGAAAGCAGATGACATTATTGATATCGATGACAGTCAGGAAGACAAGGATGGACTTGGGCAGAATACAAGAGATACATACCCTCTTGCTGATTACTTTGCAGATCTTAATCTTGGCAATGATGCAAATGGCATAAAGCGATTTATTGATTTACTTTTTGGGCACCCATTCCATACTCCTTATCCGAAAGAGCTAGCGATGTATCAGGCGTGGTCTGGATCTCTCAGGTCTTCAGATCACAATCGGCAAGTCGGTGCAGTAATAGCGCGGCATGAACTTAAGTCAGATAGGGTTTCGAATATAGACATTGTTGCATCAGGAGTGAACGAAGTGCCACGACGAGGAGGTGGATATTATTGGACTGAGAATTCTCCAGACACAAGAGATCAGTATTTGGATGCAAATGATGATAATCGTGCAGAAATAATAAAAAGAAGTGCACTGAGGGAATTACTAGAAAGGATTAAGAATTTAGGATGGTTAAATGATGAGAGAAATAAAGAACTGCCAAACAAACTTGCACGTGAGTTGTTACCCAACCTGAAGGGAACACAATTTATGAATATTGGTGAGTTTTCGCGACCAGTACATGCCGAGATGGCCGCGTTAATTGATAGCGCAAAAAGAGGTGTAGCGGTAGATGGTCTTTCTATGTATGTGACTACTTTTCCGTGCCACAATTGTGCGAAACATATTATTGCAGCCGGTATAAAACAAGTAATCTATTTGGAACCATATCCAAAAAGCCGAGCTAATGACCTACACCCTGAAGAGATAGAACTAGAATCTATTAATGGAAAAGCATCAGATGACAAGGTTGCTTTCACAGCATTTACGGGCATAGCACCTCGCCAATATGGATGCGTATTCAGTATGAGTGCCAGAGGTACAAAGAAAGGACTTTCATTAAAAGAATGGGAAGCTAATAAACAATCCCTATCACCTCGGTATGTCATGCGAAATTCATCGGAAGCATATTTTTTATCTGAACGTCAGGAATTAGAGAAACTTCCCATCGAGATATACAAACACGAAAAAAACAAGTAAGAAATTAAAAGGGGACGGAGTCTGAGGTATCCCCACAAAAAAGCGATCAAAAACAATGATTTAGGTATAAAAATAATTGGGTAGACATGCATAGTGTTTTTTGATCTTATGTTAAGTGTCAAATTTAATTCATCGAAAACTTACGGGGTCAAACCTTACATTTGACATCAATAAAAACGGGGTAAGAGAGCAATTGTTTCTAATATACTAAATGAAATAAATTGATTCATTGTTCACGTATTTTGCAGCAAAGTTCTGCTATATTATTTCGTGATTTATGGACAAATTCATACACAAGGAGAAGTGAAATGGCTGAGCATTATTCAACCAAGGGCTCTATAAAAGTGCCTGTAGCCCTTAAAACACATATAAAAACAATTGCAGATGCTTACTATACCGCAACCAAGAAGGATATTGTTGTAACGAGTGGAAAACGTACTGCATGGTCACAAGCCGATGCCTTATATACTCGATTCCAAAAGGGTGGCAATGTAAATGACTACGTCGCTCAAAAACAGGCAAAAGCAATTAAAAAAGCCTATGATGATGCTGTAAAGTTAAAGAAGAATAAGTCAGCAATTATTACAGACATGGAAGCGGTACTTAAAAATCAAATTAAGAATGGAAAATACCTTTCTAAACATCTTAGCTCTAAGGCGCTTGATGTTCGTAAAAAGAATATGAGCAAGATAGAACAAAAAGCTTTCTTAAAAGCTTGTAAGGCTACAGCTAAACGATGTTTGGTTGAAGGTACTCCCGAACATTTCCATATACAGTTTAAATAAAGGAGTATTTAAGTTATGAATAATATTCGCCACATAATGTTACCTTTGATAATAATGATGTTTCTAACAGCGTGTGATTCTGGCAAAGACGCCGCCACAGTCGTTTCGGTTAATAATGCATCTAACAAGTTAGATAAAGTTTTACATGATGATGGAATACTTAAGTTTAATTCAAAAAAAATATATAAAGGTGATAAATTATTAATTAGCTTGCCTGTGCCACATCCGAAAGAACTTGCTATTAAAGCGCCTGATGGGAATTGGTTTTATCTGCATGTTGAAAATGAAGGTGCTAGCGAAATGCTTATGCCTAAAGAGCAGTTTGCAGTATTAACAAAACTAGATTTTGATACAAGTAAACTTGAAGCACGTTTCTGGGATGATGGTAAAGCTAAGCGAGGTAAAGTTTTTACTAAAACTGGGAAGTACCTAATCTACATGGCAAACAATCTTGAAACCGAAGTTGACAATACATTGTTTTTTTCATCAGTGATTCAATATACTGATACAAATAAATAAAAGAAGTATATCGGGTTTGAATTCAACTATTAACTGCAACAATTATTGGTTTTTTAATCACAAGCAAAAGCATGCAAGCAAAAGCATGGGGTCAAACCTTGCATTTGACATTAAAAATATTTGGGAGCAGAGTAAAAACTTTCTAACCCCAATTAACGTATTTTTATATTAATCATCGATACTGCAAAGGAATTTATTAATAGCCTTATAACAAGCTTCAGGTTGTACCTGTAAAATAAAGTGACTGCCCTCCATTGTTACAACTTCCAAATTTGAAAGATTTCTTTTTAAAACATCAATCGCTTTATTGGGTACCATTTTATCGTCAGTGGCAGCTATATATAAACAAGGTATTTTAATTTCGTTAAGTAACCCAGTTACATCAATACTCGCTCCATCGCGTGCACGTTTTGCTAAAACATTTGGCGTATTGGCTTTTACTGCATTACGAAGCATAAGGCTTAATGTTTTATTCGTTGCGCTTCCAAAACAAAAACGTCGAATAACAAAGTCTGGAATGGGTAGTCGTAAAAATAGTGAGAGTGGTAACCATTTAGAAATTGTTTTTAAGAATGATGGAGGGTACTTTGCAAAGGTTGCTACCAGTATTACTGCTTGAATATCGATATCTTTTCGTGAGGCGAGACTGAGAGCAACCGGCCCTGAATAAGATTCACCTAAAATAACTAGTGGCTTGTCTTTTGGTAGTAAGGGAATAATATAGTCTGCAAGATATTCAAATGGGATGTAGCGTTCAAGAGGGTAAGGTATTACGGTAGCACATGATTGATCGGAAAATTGTTCTAGAAAAGGACTGAATAAATTCCCCGTTCCATCCAAACCCGGTAGTAGAACAAAATGTAACTCAGGTTTAGTGTCAGCTTGATTCATTTTATTCCTATATTAAATCAAAAAAGGGATGGAGTTCATTAGGTAGTTTTTGCTTGTGAAATTGTTTTTCCAATATCTTTATTTGTAACGCCCAATGCCAGCAAAGATTTAATTAATAAATCTAACGATACTGAACGATCACCTGTTTCCATTTTGGCCACTCGCGACTGGCTAGAGTCAATTTGTTTGGCAAAGTCTTTTTGGGTTAAAAGTTGTCTAGTTCTTGTTTGTTTTAAGAGATTCGCTAATTGTTGTTTAATTCCAATGTACACAGTTTCTTCTTCAGTTAGCTCTAAAAATTCCGTCGCATTACCTATTTTCCACCCTTTAGCTTTAAGGTTATGTTGTTTGGATGACTTCATATGTCAAATATGACATATGGTAGGCGGTCTTTCAATGGCTATTATTATTCCTTTACGGTAATATTTATGGGTATGTAGCTAATATAGATTTATTTACTCCTGAACGGTAATAATTATTGATATTTCTATATATTGAACTATAATTACTACTGTTCGGGACTATTTATGATGTTTTATACTAATGGATACTAATATTTTACCATACGGGAATATATCTTCACCTAAGAAATTGGGGCTGGCTGTGCGTGCAAAACGTAAAGCCGATGGGCTCACGCAAGCAAAAGCCGCTGCATTATGCGGTGTTGGCGTTCGATTTTTATCAGATTTGGAGAATGGAAAGCCAACGGTTGAGCTTGGAAAGGCTTTATCCGTATTAGTGGGTCTTGGCTTAACTGTAGATATTCGTCCTAGAGGATCTTTGAAACAGGGGCATGTAACCAAGCAAAATAAGTCAGTAGATCTACAAAAGATAAATCAAAAGAAAATGTATGGTTACTTTGATCTTTATAAAAATACTATTTCGGATTTAGCGAGTTCTTATAAAGAAAGTTTAGGTTTAAGTTCTAAAGCTTTCAGTGATTTAACGAGGCATCGTAAGGATTATCAAAGCTTAGGTATACCCATGGACAAATATAATGATATTGCAAAAGGCTATAAACATATTCTTGATTTAAATCATACAGCGGTTTCCAGTTTGAGTAATGTTCAGGCGACTATTGATAAATTAGGAATGAATAAAAATACAAAAAATAATTATTTTGATAATCTCGTAAAGAGTGTAAATGTGAGTAAAGATGCACTGGCAAGCATCGATAAACTACAATCTACGATTGGAGGTTTGGATTTAAATACAAAATTTATACATAGTCTTTATAATAATTATACGGCTAATTTGAAATTATCTGAAAATGCTATCAAAGATATAATAAAGTTAGATAATAAAGTTTATTACCCCAGTACACCAAAGAAAAAATGACAGATATTCTCTCGGTTTATTACCATGGAAGCATTATAGGTACTCTTAGTATAAATAAGGGTCGTCGGTATGTTTTTTCATATATGGATGAATGGCTTCAAAGAGAAGATGCTATCCCGATATCTATATCTTTACCGCTAACCCCAGGGGAATTTGATGAAGATAAATCAATGTCATTTTTTAGTAATCTTCTTCCTGAGTCTACGATAAGAGATAAACTGGCGAAAAAATATAAACTTTCAGAAGATGACTCATATGGTTTATTAGAAATTATTGGTGGTGAATGCGCAGGTGCAATAAGTATTCTTCCTGGCGAAAATGAATTTGAGGATAGTGGGGAATATAAAGAGATATCTAATGATGAGTTAAGCGACATACTTGAAGATATATCAAAACGGCCATTTTTAGCGGGAGAAAAAGGGGTTCGTTTATCATTAGCAGGAGCTCAAGATAAAATACCGATTTATTACGATGAAGGGAAGTTTTTCCTCCCTAAAGGAAATTATGCCAGTACACATATTATTAAAACACCGATACGTGACGATTACCCGTATTCAGTTATTAATGAAGTCTTTTGTATGAAGCTGGCAAAAGAATTAGGTTTTCTAATTCCTGAAGTAACTATTATTAGAAATACACGTAACCCTTTTTATTTAATTGAAAGATATGATCGATTCGAAAATGATAATGGAAAAATTGTAAGGTTGCACCAAGAAGATTTTTGTCAAGCGCTTAGTATATCTCCCGAGCAAAAATATGAGAAAGATGGTGGCCCATCTCTTACTCGGTGTTTTAAGTTACTAGATGAACATAGTGCAAATCCTGCAAAAGATAAACAGTATCTTCTGAAATGGATTATGTTTAATGTATTAATTGGTAACGCGGATTCGCATGCAAAAAATCTATCATTTCTCTATGATGATGGAAGCACTGCACTGTCACCATTCTATGACTTACTTAGTACGAAGGTATATCCTGAGTTAAATGCTGATTTTAGTATGAGAATCGGTGATAAATGGAAAGTGCGTTATTTGTCAGTTCATGAGTGGAAAAAACTTGCTGAGAAAATTGGGGTTAAGTTTTCTATATTTCCTGAGTTACGTAAAGAACTTTTAAATGATCTGAATTCTAAGATAGAGAAAATAAAAAGAATTGTATGTATTAATAAAGAAGAGGAAGATTTTATTCAAGGTATTGAGGATATCATTCAAGAACGTAGTAGGGTGTTATTAAGAATAAAATAATAACTATGGATATTTTATATCAGAGTAAAAACTCTCGGAATAAAAGGGTCGGTGACATTTGATAATCATTTCAAAAACTGAGGCAGATTTATTTAAACCAATTTAATGGACGAATTTGAGAAACCAACCAATGAAATTTAAAAATATAATAATCAGGTTTTTACTAGTTGGTTTATTAAGTATTTTTTTACTTAATGTCTTGTTTTATAGTCAGCAACCTAGCATGGTTTTTTACCCATCTGCAGAGCTAAAGTCTACACCTAACGATTGGGGGATGGATTTCGAAAACATCGCATTAACTACAACAGACAGTGTTCGATTGCATGGATGGTATTTACCCGTAAAAGAATCTAAACAGGCGCTCCTGTTCTTTCATGGTAATGGCGGTAATATTTCTCACCGTGGTGAATCACTCAAAATTTTTCACAGTCTTGGGCTTAATGTATTGATCATTGATTATCGTGGCTATGGTAAAAGTGACGGCGTAATGAGTGAACAAGGGTTTTACCTAGATGCTATGTCTGCTTGGCAGTATTTAACTGCCAAGCGTGGATTTAAACCAGAAAATATTGTAATTTTTGGCCGCTCGCTCGGTGGGGCAGTTGCAACTCAATTAGCAACTCAGGTTGATGAAAAGGCATTAATAGTTGAATCTACATTTAGTTCAGTTAACGACATGGTCTCAATGGTGATGCCGTTAATCTCAAAATTTATTTATTTACGTTATAGTTTTAATACTGAGAAAATAATTAATCAGGTTAAATCCCCCATATTACTTATGCACAGTCAGGATGATGAGGTTGTTCCTTATGAATTAGGCGAGAAGGTTTTTGCTGCTGCAAAATCACCTAAATATTTTTTCGAATTATATGGTGGTCATAATGATGGTTTTATGCAGAACGTGAATGAATACAGACAAACACTTAACTGGTTTATTACAGAAGGCGGAAGTTAATAAAAATTATTTATAATAAAAAGGGTGGTGACAATTGATAATCATTTAGATTTGTCACCGCCCCTTATTTTCTATTGTTTACTAACAACGGTTTTAATTTTATTCATCGCAATCGTTTTTTCTTGCTCAATTTGGTTTTGTTCAACATTTTTTTGTTCACCGGGCGGGTGTAAAATATAACCTGTAACACCGCCAAAAAGTGAAATGATAAAACCTAACGTCCATGGGTCGATTATGCCTCGCATCTTTTTCATTTTATTACCTCTTATTGTTAATGGTTAATTTAAAGATGGCGTAACTGTAAGTGATGCGAGGTTATTTGATAATGTCAGCTTTGTGCATTTCATTTATTCTCATATGGAATAAATTATTTTTTAGAAAAAGATAGCGATTTTTTTATGACTTTAATTTTTCCTGTAAATAATCAAGAAACAAACTGACTTTAGCGGGCATAAAACGCCGTTGAGGATAAACGGCATTGATGTCTAATGCGGTTGGAACATAGTCTTTCATAAGAACTTTCATTTTTCCTTGTGCAATGTCTTGTTCGACTATCCAACCAAGAATGACAGCAATGCCTTGCCCTTGTATTACGGCCTGGCGTATTGCATCGGGGCTGTTTGAAGAAAAGCGGCCACGCACAGAAATTTTTTGTTTGCCATGTTTACTATTAAAGTGCCATTCATTGCGTGTAGTTAATAAGTTGTAAACGATGCAATTGTGTTGTTGTAATTCTTGTAATGTTTTTGGTTCACCATGTCTGACTAAGTACGCTGAACTTGCGACAAGGTAACGTGGAATGGTGCCAATTTTTCTTGCAACGAGGGAGGAGTCAGACAGTTCACCAATTCTTATTGCGACATCGACCCCTTCTTTTATTAAGTCGACATAATTGTCATCAAATCGGGTATCCATTTTTAGGTCTGGATAGGCGTTAAAAAAATCCCATATGCAGGGAAGAATTTTGATGCGTCCTGCCGCTATGGGGATATTAATTCGCAACAACCCTGTTGGGAGGTTTTGTTGATTGCGTATATCGGCTTCGGTCTCATCTAGCTCATCGAGAATGAGGCAACAACGTTCATAATAACGTTGGCCTGCATCGGTAAGATTTAGCTCGCGGGTGCTACGGCTTAATAACTTTGTACCCAAATCATCTTCAAGTGCGGCAATTTGTTTGCTGACGGTGGGTTGAGATAGTTGCATTTCCCGTGATACAGCTGAAAAACTGCCGGATTCAGCGACGCGCCGAAATATCTTCATTGCATTTATCTTATCCATATAGCTTTCCTATTTATTCTTAATTGGAATAAGTATTAGTCATTTTGGCGGTATTATCAAATAAATCGGAATATATTAATGTACTGCTTAAATACACTAACAATGAATGGAGTAAATAAGTATGTCATTTTATATAAGTCGAATTGTTTCTGGTTCTTTTGAAATTGTAACTGAGAAGCTCAAAAACCTGTTGCATGCAAAAGATTATTTGATTGCCGCAGATATTAATGTGCAGGGAGCGTTAAAACAAAAATTGGATGCCGACCTTCCGAAAATAACGATTATTGGAACGAACACACCAAAGGTAGGATTAAAATTATTTAGCACCGATCCAAAATTAGGCACCTTATTACCTTTTTCTATTGTTCTACATGAGCTTAAAGATGGTGATGTTGAAGTGAGTATGATTGATCCTGTGTTTTTGTTTCAGTCCGTTAATAACCCCGAGATTATTCAGCTTGGTGCTGACGTTAAAGTCGTTTTTAATGAAATATTAAATAGTTTGTAAGAGAATAAATGGGGTTGGTGATAATTGGTAATTATTTAGATTTGCCACCAACCCTTTTTATAGTAAACAAACTTGTACTATTACCCCGTTAATGTTTACTAGAAAAGCATGCCACAGCTGTGATTGATTACAATTTAATTAACACCTAATTTTATGATTCGAAATTCGTTGAACTCCATCACATAATTTGTGCTGTGACATATTTGTGACGAAATTGTGAAGAGGAAGTGATTTTTATCAATAAGACTAAGTTTTTAATTTAAAAATGGAGAACTAAAAAAATGAATAAATTTAAATTACTTAGTGCCGTTGTTCTAATGGCTTCAACCGTTACAATGGGAGCGACTGCATACGCAGGCGATCGCACAACTGGACGAGGAACTGGCCCAGTTATTTATGTAACAACTCAAGGTTTATATTTTGACTCAATTATTTTAGCTGATCTTCCTCAAAAGGGTGATTTTCAACAATTAAAAATGGGCGCGAATGGTTTAGAAACAGAATATGGCCCCGGTAGTGTTGGTCACCTTGGCGGTCGTTGGTGGTTAGATTTAAATGCTGATGGTGAGATGAACTCTGGTGATAAATTTTTCCTTTGTCCTTTACTTGGACCTGGACGTGATTCACTTTAAATATTTGTGGTTAGAGTAAAAACTCTGACCACATTTCTATTTTAAAATGATTATTTAATATCTTAATTAAAGGGGGCAGAGTGAGCCGCCCCTAGTTTGACCCCGTCAGTGTTAAATAGAATCCAGCGCTTTAATGATGTCGGTTGGTTCCATTCGTTCGGTATAGTTTTTGTTTAGGTAGGCGGCAAAAATTTTACCATCAGTGTTTATTACGTAAGTAGCAGGAATAGGAAGTTCCCATGTGTCTTCACCATTAAATTGTGGCAGGTCTAATCCCCATTCTAAATATAAAGGGCGGATAATTTCTGGCACCGACATAATTAGGCCGTATTGGCGGGCAAGCTTATTGCCCACATCGCTGAGTACTTCAAATTTAAGTTGGTGTTTTTCAATGGTGTTGAGTGTGCTATCCGGTAATTCGGGTGAGACGCCGATTAGTGTGGCACCACGTTCTTCAATTTGAGGCATGATGTCATGCAATGATTTGAATTCAAGGTTACAGAAAGGGCACCAGCCACCACGGTAAAAGTTTAATACGACGGAGCCTTTTTTGTGTAGTTCGTTAAGCTGGGTTTGCTCACCTTTGGCATTCGGCAAGATGAAGTCTGTGGCTATAGAATCTTCATTTAATGCTTTGGCACCAAAGTCTGACGTCATAATTTCTTCGAAATTTTTCATTACGATAGCCTGTGCTTCCTCAGGTAGTCCTGCCATGAATTCTTGTACAATGTCCTGATATTGTTCTGCGTAAGTCATGTTTATTTCCTTTGTTTTGCAATAGTTAGTGCGATCGTACTTGGCGTGATTGAGATATTAGTACGCATGTACTAAAAATATCAACAAGCAGATAAGTAACTGAAAAATATGACGACACAAACACAAAACAATCGAGAACGTATAATTGAAGCCGCCAACCAGCTTTTTTATACAAAAGGGTATAACCAAACTTCGTTTGCCGATGTGGCGGATGAGTTAGGCCTTAGTAAGGGTAACCTGCATTACCATTTCCCTAGTAAGGATGTTTTGCTTGATGCAGTGCTTGCATTTCGTAAGCAGGAAATCACTGAACTGTTGGCGCAGTGGGATGAAGAATTTTCCGATGCTAAAGACAAACTGAAACGTTATATGCAGATGATGATTGATAATGAGTCTAATCTTGTTCGTTATGGTTGTGCATTGGGATCGTTGAATATGGAATTGGCTAAGGACCAACGTGATTTACAAGCCTCGTCACGTGAAATGTTTGATTTATTTCAGCAATGGTTACAAAAAGTTTTTAAGCCACTCGATAGTAAAAAGAGTAAAGCACGCAGTTTGCATTTAATTTCGATGACACAAGGTGCTGCAACGATGACTTATATTTATTCCGATTCGAAATTATTAAAAGATGAATGTAACGCCATAAATGAATGGATTGATTCTCTATAATAACCAGCGCCCCCTTTATATTATCTATTAAAGATACTCCAGTAGATGAAACTACAAAACCTAACATTCATAAGTTGGATAACGGTTAAAAAAATCCGTCAAACTAGAGGAGGTTCACTCTGCCCCCATTTTTTTTGACAATAATGCCAATCACCAAATGTATGGTTTAATTCTGTAGTGCATTAGTAAGATTCTATTTAAAGAAAAAAGTAGTAATGTAGTTGAGCGTAGAGTGATAAAAGAAAGTGCAGGGAG
>Ga0316205_10002951_pt1 | contig 16724 bp, 20 predicted proteins | sample 3monthpyrite_MG_FD_204941 | JGI IMG/M metagenome (GOLD analysis project Ga0316205, IMG submission 204941) | Microbial mat bacterial communities from mineral coupon in-situ incubated in ocean water Damariscotta River, Maine, United States -... | ecosystem: Environmental > Aquatic > Marine >... | reverse complement strand
AGTTTCGCGCCGAGCTCAACAAAGGCCTCGAGGCCAAAGGCGTTAAGCTTTCGGTCAATGATTTCATCATCAAAGCCTGCGCCAATGCCTTGCAGGAAGTGCCCGATTGCAATGCCGTCTGGGCCGGCGACCGCATTCTCAAGCTCAAACCATCCGATGTCGCCGTAGCTGTGGCCATCGAGGGCGGCTTGTTCACCCCGGTGCTGCGTGATGCCGAAAACCGCACCCTTTCCAGCCTGTCGACCGAAATGAAAGATCTCGCCGCACGGGCCAAGTCCCGCAAACTCGCCCCGCACGAATATCAGGGCGGCAGCTTTGCCATTTCCAATCTCGGCATGATGGGTATCACCAATTTCGATGCCGTTATCAATCCGCCCCACGCCTCAATTCTGGCCATTGGTGCCGGCCAAAAACTGCCGGTGGTCAATGCCGAAGGAGAGCTTGATATCGCCACCGTAATGTCGGTCACGCTCTCGGTTGATCACCGCGTGATTGATGGCGCGCTCGGCGCACAATTCCTCGCCGCCGTCAAAAACAATCTGGAAAATCCGATTTCAATGCTGGCTTAACGGCCGCTAGCCATTCAGCAATTGGTCCATCTCATGGGAAGGCTGGTCACAACCGGCCTCCCCCACCACCTTGGCCGGCACCCCGGCCACAGTTTTGCATGGCGGCACATCGCTTAGCACCACCGAGCCAGCGGCAATACGGCTGCAATGCCCAACATGGATATTGCCCAACACCTTGGCCCCGGCTCCCAGCAGCACCCCGTTGCCAATTTTCGGATGCCGGTCATCGTCTTCCTTACCGGTCCCGCCCAGCGTCACCGAATGCAACATCGACACATTGTCACCCACCACCGCCGTTTCCCCAATCACAATCGAGTGCGCATGGTCAATCATCAACCCTTTGCCAATCACCGCACCGGGGTGAATATCGATGCCAAACACCTCCGAGCAGCGCATCTGAATAAAATAGGCCATATCCTTGCGGCCCTTCAACCATAGCCAATGCGCCACACGGTATGCCTGCACCGCCTGAAACCCCTTGAAATAAAGCAAAGGTTGAATACTGCGGTGGCAGGCAGGGTCGCGGTCCAGCACCGCCACAATATCGGCCCGCGCCGCCTGGCCAAGCTCCGGCGCATCGCGAAAGGCCTCAACGCATACTTCATTCAGCACGCTTTCACTCATATCCCCCGAGGCGAGCTTTTGCGAAATCCGGTATGCAAGCGCCGATTCAAGCGATTTATGGTGCAAAACCGTCCCGTAAACAACGCCGGCCATCGCCGGTTCGCCAGCAATAATCGCCTGCCCTTCAGCCTGAATAGACTCCCAAACAGGGTCTACCGAGCTCAACTGAGGTTGTTTCTGGCCCATAATCACACTCCACCACCGATTTTTCTGGCATTTGGTCACATAGATCATAGCATATAAACCAAATTGCAAGCAAATTGCCGGAGAAATCGTGAAAAGCGACACAAAAAAGCACTATCGAGCTATCTTGCAAAGCCGTTTGCAAGCGCTGCACACCGAATCCCGAAACAACGCAGAATCGCGCAATCCCGTCACGCTGGACCAACAATCCGTCGGCCGCCTGTCACGAATGGACGCCCTGCAGCAACAAGCCATGGCCAAAGCCACGCAAGCACGGCGGGAAGTGGAAATCAGGCAAATAAACGCTGCCATCCAAAGGATCGAGGAAGACGAATTCGGCTATTGCGAGATCTGCGGCCAGCCCATCCCCGAGCCACGCCTGTCGCTATCTCCCACCGCCACAAATTGCGTATCCTGCGCGGGGCATAGGCCATAGCCCAAACCCGCGCCCCCCCTCAAACCGAACGCGGAATCGTCAGTTCCAGATAATGCACCGCCAGCCGCACAGCGCCACCGGCAAAACTTCCCGCATCGGCGCTCAACAAAAGCGGCGTGTCCGCATAATAGGTTAGCGGCTGCCCGCTCAGCCCCTTGGCCCAGGAGTTAAGCCCCAGCCCCAACCCGGCACCATAGCGGTCAACCGCCCCCGAAACCCCGAGCGCCCAGCTTCCAACCCCGCTCCCGGTAATTTCCGAAATCACCCGTCCGGTCACCCCGATCACCTGCGCGCCGTTGGGAATAATATCAACGGTGCTAGAGGTCGCTCCCGCCGCCACCACATGGTCAACTTCCGCAATCCGCCAGTTGGTGGCGGCCCCGCCCGCGCTCACCACCACGGCATCCGCCTGCCAGTCCACCCCGTCATAAATCAGCGCTTCCGCTGTCGCTTCATCCCATCCGCGCCAACCGGATTTTGGCGTCAAAAACACCCAGCCACCATTGGCCTGCACCGCAACCTCGCCGTCATGCCCCGCCCAGTCACCCGTCGCGCCAACACCCACACCAAACGCCGTGCCATTCAGGGCTACGGGCGGCACGATCAAAGCACGCCCCTTCAGCCGCATTTGCATCACAGCATCAGCGCGCGCCAATGCCTCGTTCACCGTCACGTGCTTTTGCGCTTGCGCTGCATCAAGCAGTGGCATCTCAAAATTATACGTATCAGCCATTTATAGTTATCCTCACATCGGGGCCAGCCCCATAAGTTGTTGAAATTTGCGCGACTTCAATATCATAAGGCAGCGCCGCACCGTCCATTCCCTGCATTGAAACCGAATAGATCCAGCCCGGTGCACTCACCATTTCTTCGCGCACAACCACACCGGATTTCCGCACCCGCACACGGTAGCGCTCGCTTTCCTCGCCGAGCGGCACCTCGAGCGCCGCCCAATTATCGCCATCGATACGCGTGCGCCTCACCCAGTTCACCGCCAAATCACCGCTGCCCCCGGCTTTAAGATGCGCAGGCGCATAAGGCCGCAGCCCAACCCCGTCAAAGGTTTCAATCACGTGCACATAGCGCGGGTGGTCATAAGGCAACCGCGCCGGCCCAATCCGGTAATGCCGCGGCAATCCGCGTTGCGAACTTGGCAAATCCAGCTGCACCTGCGCCCCGTCAAGCAACACAAAATCCGCCCCCGCATACCATTTGTCAGGCATAATCCCGTCGGTGCCCGCCTGCCCGCGCAAAAGCCCGCCAAGCCGGTATTCACCGGCAGCAATCAACTCGGCATCCCGAAATTGCAGCACTTCCCAGTTGCCTTCGCCCTGCCGCACAGCCGCCAAATTCGCACCGTTCAGCACATCAAGCGCCGAGCGCGCCTGCAAAACCCCGCTCGAAAGCCGCACCCTCACACTGGCCTCGCTCCAAACCGAGGGCACCGCCCGCGCCAGGTCATCCAGCAAAACCCCCATCACCGCCTTGCGCGGCACCACCGCCTCCAGCTGGTATCCGGCATCGGCCGGCGATGACATAACAGCCGCCTCCCCCGGCCAAGGCGTCGCCGTTACCGCCACCGTCGGCGCAAAAGCGCTTTCATCACCGCGCAAAAGCGGCAGGTCCATAAACTCGGCATAAACCGGCCCCGCCGAAACCGGCACGCCTTTATTAAAAACACGGTCCGCAGCCACTACCGGCCGATACACGCCAGGCTCAACCCGCGTGGCGCTCAGCTTGCGCAACCCATAATCCTCAACCCGGTCAATGCGATAGCGCGCTTCCACACCCCCGCTTTCCAGCGAGAAAACATCCCCCGCAGAAAGCCCCAACCGGCTCGGCGGCAACGCAAATTCAACCCCGTCGCGCGCAATCCGCGCCTCCGCCAGCCAGCGCGCCGCAATCCCCTCTGCCTGCCCGCTAGACAGCGCAATCGGCAGTTCCGAGCTACTCACCCGCACCGCGGTTTCATCCGGAAACACCGCTTCCGCCGCCCCGCCCTGAAAGTCGTTCATCGCTTCCAAAAAGCCAATGCGCACCCGCGCCGCGGTTTCGCTTTCCGGCGTGCGGGTAAAACTCATGGCCGCATCATCCACGGCCTCGATGGCCAAATCATCCGGTCCAATCTCGGTTTCCGCCCGCCCGTGCGAAGTGCGAAACACAATCTCGCCACCCGCCTCAAAGCTCTCAAACCCATAGGCCAGCATCAAAGGCTGCAACCCCTGCCGCGCGGATTCGTTCCGGTTCATCAAAGCCCCCGACACCACCCCGTAAAGCGCATCCGTATCCACCGCCTGCACCCCGCTTCTGGCACAAATCTCGCGCACCACCCCGTCCAGCGGCGCGCCCGTAATCCGGCCAGAAACCCAGTGCCCGCGCGCAAAATTCGCCCCGTCGGACCAAACATCACCACGGCCCGGGAAATCCGGCCAAGGCCGCGCATCCCAGGCCCAAACATGGGCACGCTGCATCTCGACCATCCGGCCAATATAGGCATCCGCCGCCGGATTGTTGGCCGGGTCATTCCAATAGCCATACATGGCGCGCAAATACTGCACCTGCACAAAATCGTCGCGCCCGCCATTGCTAAAATACGGCACCTGCGATTCAGCCGATTTCGGGTCCAGAAACACATTCGGCTGGTTGGTGCCCTTATCAATCGCCGGGCAGCCTATTTCCGTAAACCAAATCGGCTTGCTGCCCGGAATCCAGTCGGTATAGGCCACATTTTGCACCCCGCCCAGCCGGTTGCGGTGCCCCTTGCTCCACCAGCTCAAAATATCCTTGTAGCGATAGATCCACGGCTCGTCATAGGCCCCGTCGGTAATCGGGCTGCGCACCTGCAATGCTCGCGCCTCCGCATTGGCATAATACCAGTCATACCCTTCACCACCGGCCACATTGCCTTTCAAATAATCCAGATCATAAATCGCACCGGCAGCCGCATCCAAATGCCCCTCGTCATCGCGCCAGTCCGAGAGCGGCATGTAATTGTCGATGCCAATAAAATCTATGTTGTCATCAGCCCAAAGCGCATCGAGGTGAAACAACACATCCCCCGAACCATCCGCCGGATGATGGCCAAAATATTCCGACCAGTCCGCCGCATAACCAATTTTCGCCTCCGGCAAAATAGCCCGCACATCAGCGGCCAGCGACCGCAATGCCGCCACCACCGGAAACGCCTCCGGCCCGGCACGCAAACTGCTCAACCCGCGCAATTCCGACCCGATACAAAAAGCCTCAACCCCGCCTGCCAGCGCACATAAATGCGCATAATGCAGCACAAACCGGCGGTAAGACCACTCAACCGGCCCGCTATAGGCCACGCCAACCCCCGAAGGCACAAAATCCTCCACCGCAGCCGCCCCGAAAAAAGCGTCAACCTCAGCCGCCATCGCCGCGGTTTTATCGGGCGTGCCCGCCCTTCCCGGCGCAATCGAAGCCGTTATCCGCCCCCGCCACGGAAAAACCGACTGCTCCGCCCCGCCATAAGGGTCCGGCAGCCCGTTGCCCGCCGCAATATCCATCAGCACAAACGGGTAAAACATCACCTCTTTGCCCTGCGCTTTAATCGCGGCAATGGCTTGCAACACCGATTCATCACAGGGCGTGCCACCAAAATTCGGGCGGTTCTGCGCATCACGGCTCATAAGCAGCGCATCCCCACGCCCCACACCGCTCACCTGCCAGGCCATCGGCGCACCATCCACACTGGCCTGTTCAACCTTTGGCGCAATCGCGCAGTTCCCACAGCGCAAATCATCGCCAAACCAGCTCACCACCAGCGAAACCGAATCGCAATTCGGCAAATCGCCCTCCATTTGCTGAAGTGAAAGCGCCACATCTGTCAGGCCGCTTTCGTTATTGGTGTTGGCTGCCCGGCTCACCCCTTTCCCTTCAGGGTAATACACCGGCTCGGTGGCCAGCGCATACTCGCCCGAGCCCGGAATAAGCGCCACACCCGTTATCAAATCAGCCGCGGATTCTTCACTTTTTCGGATCACCTCAAAGTTAAACTGCGGCACACGGTTGCCAAACCGGGTAATATCCAGATCCTCAAACACCACATAAGCCACGCCGCGGTAAGCTGGCGCTTCACCTTCAACCGCCGCTATGGCAGGGTCCGCCATCTGGGTCTCGCTGCCCACATGCAGCCGCCAGTTTATCCCGCTCATATCCAGCCGCTTGCCATCGGCCCAAACCCGGCCAATCCGGGTAATTTCCCCCTCGCAAAGCGCAATCGCCAGCGAGACCGAATAGCTATATTCGGTGGTTTTGGGTGCGCCAAATCCCTTACCACCCCCCACACTCACATTTTCTTGAAACCGGCTGGCCCAAATCACCTGCCCGCCAACCCGCATCGCGCCATAAACCTGTGCAATCGGCTTACCTTCCGAGGCATTTTGCAGCCGCAGTGTATCAACCCGCCCCTGCTCCACCGGGGCAGAGCCGCCCAGCAATCCCTGGTCAATAATATTTCCGATAGTGCCACCCACAGCGCGGCCAATCACCGCCGCGCCCAGCCCCAAAACCGAGCCACCAACGGCGCTGCCAATCGCCCCGCCTGCCGCCGCCAATAGTATCGTCGCCATCTAAGCTCTCCCCTCAGGAATCCGAAATTTTCCGGCAATGCGCCGCGCCCATGCCGGGGTTAGCGGGCTTTCCAGCACCCCGCGTCCCGCATAGGCATGAATAATCTTCTGCGCACCCGGCCTGTCATCCGACAATATCGCCACATGTTTCGCCACCCCGCGCCCAAACCGAAACAGCAACACATCACCGGGCACTGCCACCAAAACCTCGCGCATATGCCGCCGCGCAGCCGGCAAAAGCCGTTCCACCCCGTCAGTTTCAGCCCAATCCGGCGTATAGGCCCCGGGCTTTTCCGGCTCGCTGCCATGTAGCTCCCGCCACACCCCGCGCAAAAGGCCGAGGCAATCCGCCCCGGCCCCTTTACAACTCGCCTGATGCTCATAGGGCGTGCCAATCCAGCCCCGCGCCAGCGCCACAATGTCATTTCCCATTCGCCAGGCTCCCGCCGTCATTCACCCCGTCACTGCGGGGAAAATCGCTCACCCAGTCTTCCCCGGGAATGGTCGGAAAACCTCTAAAATTCAGCAGATTATCAAATTTCTCTGCACAGGTTTTGCGGCGCTTGTCACAGCCCACCACCAGTTCGGCGCGATCGCCCACGGCAATCGGGCGGCGCACCTCCTCCCACAGTTCCAGATCACGGGCATCCGCCAACACAGCATCGCGCTTGATAATCGATACGCTGCCCGCATTTTCACCGCTTAGCCAGCGCAAATGTCCATTGGCAAACCAGCCAGCATCCGCACTGATCACCGGGTCCACCTGCACCCGCCGCGCATCATTCACCACAAGCACACCCACCGGTTCCACCCGGCCCTCAACCGCCAGATCAACCCCGCAGCGCGCATCACCAAGCACCGCGTCACATCCCGGTACATAGCCGCGCCCCAGCGGCTTGTTCAGCCCCTCGGCCAAAGAGCGCAGCTCCACCTCAAAAGCGGTGCTTCCGCGCCGAATTTCACCCAACGTGCCCCGAAAAACCATCTCGCGCAGGCTCACATCAGCCCAGTTCACCAACCACTGCACCACTTCGGCACGGTCAAATTTCCCCGCCATTATATCGGCATCTTTCAAGCCCGCCGCACTCAGCGCCCCCACGGCCTGCCCGTTATCCACCGCCAATCCGGTGCTGCTTTCCAGCGCCGAGGCATCCATACCGGTGCCAGCCATAAATTGCTGCCCGCCAAAGGCAATATCCCGGTCATGGTCGGTGAACCCAAAAGATACCCCGTCTTTACGCACCACTTGCCAGCACCGGCAAATCGTCGTGGCACCACCCCCCAGCAGCGCTTGAAACCCGGCAGAAATATCCATCAGACCCGCACCTCCACCACCGGAACAGACGGAATTTCGCCCGCCGCAAATGCCCCCGAGCTGGCTTCGATCCGGTCGGTGTCAAAGCGCACCGGCACGTCAAATTCATAGCCAGCGGTCAAAATCGCATCAAGCGCGGGCGGCGCATAAAAACTGATAATACCGGTGGTGTAATCCATGTCATAATGCACGCCCTCTTCCAGCAGGTCACCGGCCAGCGCCACCAGCACGCGCCCCGCCAACGGCTTGGAAATCTGCCGCGCATACACAAATTCACCCGAACGATAGTTCTTGATCAGCGCAAATTCCCTGCGCACCCCGTCACCCTCGCCAAATTTCTGGTCAAGCGCATCAAAATTCTCCGAAGGCAGGCAAGATTTAAAATCGGTCCAATCCTTCCAGCGAAAGCCAAAAAGCTGCCCTTGCCGCGCTTCAAAAAACGAAAACACCTCCGAAAGATCATCAAGCGAGCGCATCCCCAGCCCCGCATCATAACGGCGGCGTGATTGCGCCCAGGGCGAATTTCGCTCCTCAAAACCGTTGGAAAGGCTAACAATTTCGGTGCGCCGCTCCGGCCCACCCGCAGATCCAAACGACAATGCCGTCGGAAACCGAACCTCGTGAAAGTTCATATTACCCTCCCGTAAAAATTAAAGATTGCGCCCGCCGCGCTGCAAGGCCCGCTGATATTGCGCCGCAATCTGGGCCCGCGAGCGCTGAAACCCGGCTACATCCGGCGTGCTGATATTCATCGTCACATTCACCGCGCCGCCACCACCGCCACGCACCCCGAGCTTGCCGTCAGCCCCCCGCGCCAGCGGCATAATCGCCTCCGGCCCGGCTTCGCCCATCAGGCCGGTTCCGCCCCGCATCGGAAAAGTCGTCGCCTGAGAAACAATCCCACCCTTGGCAAAAGCCTGCACCCGCCCCTGCGAAAAAGCCGCCCCGTTTTGAAACGGCAACACCCCTTCCATCAGGCTTTGCAGGCCACCCCCAATCAGGTTGCCCAATTGCCCGGTCACCGGTTTCAGCACCGAATCAAGCGCCGAATTTGAAATAGAAAGCGAAAGCCCCTTCAGCACATCCGTCAGCCTGCCGCCATCAAATACCAGCGCATCAAAGGCATTGCGCAAACTGCTGCCAACACTGCGGGTAAATCCGGTGGCCTGTGAGCCGGCCGCCTGCATCACCGTGCTCACCCCGGTCAGTTCGGCCGCAAATGCCGCGGTTACCGCCTGCGTGCCGGCAATACTGGCTTCAAGGTCCCCAAGGGCCAGATCAAGCCCATCCACATCCGTTGTCACATCTGCCATTTTCATTCCTCATTGTCAGGATACTTCGCCATCAGCGCCGATAGCCCGGCGCGGTTCATCACCCCTTGCCCGTCAAGCCCCGCCATCAACGAAAGCTCAGCCGGTGTCAGCGCCCAAAACTGGTCCGGGGTCAGTCTCAGCTGCCCCAGCCCCAGCCGCATCAGGGCCGGCCAGTCAAACTTCGTCATCTGTCACGCTAAAGGTGCGCTTCAGCAAAAGCGCACCCGCCGTCGCCGCCGCTACCGGCCCGCCCTTTATCTCGCAGGCCAGCAAAGTTTCACGGTCAATCAACAGCCCCGCACCGCGCAGCCCCGCCAAAAGCAAAGCGATCAAATCAGCCGAGCTAAAGGCCCCGCTCTCAAACCGCTCCACCAGCGCCAAAAGCGAATCCGCCCCCAGCGCTGTTTCCAGCTCGGCCAGCGCCCCAAGGGTCAGCCGCATAGCCCGCGTCTCGCCATCCAGCACCAACCCCACATCGCCACGATAAGGGTTCAAAACAGGCCCCCGGGCGGTGGAGGTGTAAAGGTGTCGATCTTGCCACCGGATGCCAGCGTAATCTCATAGGTCGCCTCACCATCGAATTTGCCGGCAAATTCCATTGAGGTTATCTGGAAAGGCCCGCGAAAATTCCCCAACCCCGGAATAATCACCTCAAATTCGTTCACATCCGCATTCATAAAATACGTCCAGGCGCGGTTATCGGTGTCCTCATCCAGAAACACACCAGAGCCGCTAATACTGGCCGAGCGCACGCCCGTATTGGCCAGCAATTCGCGCCACCCGCCCTCGCTGGCCATATTGGTCACATCAACCGTTTCCGCATTAAACGATACCCGCGTCGCCCGCAAACCGGCAAAAGTCGTAAACGACCCCGTGCCAGTCATGTCGATCTTCACCAGGATATCCTTGCCTTTAATAGCTGCCATTTTCAGCTTCCTTATATTGTTGCATCATTGAGAAACGCGCGAAACACCAGTACGATCCGGCGCGTTTCAGGCGCCACCCCGCGCCGCGCCCGCGATTTGAGAAAAAACAAAAGGTCCAAACTCCCCTGTGCCATCGGAATATCGTTCCAGGAAAGGGTTTGTTCCACCAGTCCGGCAACCTCTTTTGCCACGCCAAACCCCGCATAATCCGAGTGAATAACAACCTCGAAATCCACAATCACCCCGTGGTGGCTGGCGCTGGAATTGTCGCGCATCACTTCTTCACCAATCGTGATATATGTGCCGGTCGGCGGCGCCCCCGTGCCCGCTGGCGGCGCATCAAAAACCCCCGCCACCATCGCCATCAGGCCCGCATTTCCGGTCAGCGCATCATAAACAGCCTTCTGCAGATCAGCACTTTGCGTATAGCTCATTGCCGGCCCTCCTCTGCCCAGATCTCGAGGTAATGCCCGGCCTCGTCATATTCGCCCACAGCCAGAATATCGAACCGCCGCTCCCCCTCGCGAAAGCGCTGGTCCGGGCGCGGGCGCGAAGCCGCGCCAAAAGGTGCAGCGCGGGTAATAATTTTGAATTTCATCACCGGCAGCATCCGTGCACCCACCATTTTTTCCGATGCCCCGCGCGCATCGAGGCTCACCCATAACGCCCCTTTTGAAACCCAGCTTTCAACAAAACCGCCGCTGCCGTCAGGCACACGCGAAATCTCTTCCAACACCAGCTTCCGGTTCAACCGCGGCGTCTTCATATCCCGCTCCTCAACCGGATGCGCTGAAACGGAGCCAAAAGCGCAGCCACCGCATAGGGCAGTTGCATCTGCCCGCTCACCATCACATCGCGGTTTTCATAATAGCTCGCCGCCAACATCAGCATCGCCTGCCGCAAATTGGCCGGAATATCCGCCCACACACCATAGCCCGCCGAAATTTTAATCAACCCCGAGCCATTTTCCGGCACTTTTGGCAAAGAACCGGATTTCGCCACCATTTTCATACGCTGGGAATCGAGCTGCAATTTAAAATCGCCCGTCGAATAAACCCGCGCCACGCCGCTGGCGGTATAGGTGTAAAACAGGTTAAGAAAGTTAACCGGCGAAACCGGCAACAACATCGCCTCGCCTTCCATCTGATAATCATAAAACACCCAGTTAAAATTACGCGATATCAGTATCTTGCTGGTTCGCGCCTCTATCGCCCCCATTGCGGCCCGCAAACAGGTTTCCAGCAGTTGGTCTTGCGCACCGTCATCGGCAAATCCGCTGCCCAGTCGCAAATAATCTCTCAGCTCGGCAACCGGAAAATCCGCGCCGCTCAACACCGTCGTTTCAGTCAGGTTCATTTAAATCTCCACTCATCCTGTCCGCCGCAATCCGCAAGATCACCGCCTGTTTCAACACCCGGCGCCTGTCCGTGCCCACGGTGCAGGTCAGCAGGTAAACCTGCCCTTCCACGCCCCCCGCCAGCACTACTTTCGAGCAGCACGCCCCAATCGTTTGTTCAAGTATTCTCAGGCAGTTCGGGTCCTCGTCCACGGGTTGCACCGTCCACCCCAGGTCATCCACTACCTTCTCGTGTTTCAAAAGCCCGCCAGCCCGCCACTCGAAAGCGAAAGCCAGCTCGGAATTCGGGTCTTTAAGAATTGTGCCGCGCATTTGGGTCCAGTCATTTAACGGGTAAAAAAACCCCCCCGCGCCGCCCATACGGAGGGAGGAACAGCAAACCGGAAACGCGGGGGGAGAGCAGCCTCACCCCCAAAAGGGGGCAAGGCCTATTGCGGGCTAGGCTCGCGCCTTAAGACACCGCAAATTTCAAAAGCTTGATGGCAGCAAAATCGCTCACATCACCACCCACGCGCTTGGTGGCATAAAACAGCACATGCGGCTTGGCGCTAAACGGATCCCGCAAAATGCGCAGATCAGGGCGTTCGGCCACGGTGTAACCGGCACCAAAATCACCAAAAGCAATCGCCATCGCATCCGCCGCAATATCCGGCATATCTTCCGCGATCAGCACAGGGTAGCCCATCAGGCGCGCCGGCTCACCGGCTGCCAAACCATCCGACCAAAGGAAGCGGCCATCCACATCTTTCATCTTGCGCACCGCACCGGCGGTTTTGGAGTTCATCACAAATGCGGCATTGGCGCGGTATTGTGCGTTCAGCGCATACACGAGGTCCACAATCGCATCGGCCTGATCAACAGCGGCAAAATCACCCGCAGCGCCCGTCGCCACATAGCCAAGGTTGCCCCAGCTCCAGCTGCCTTCGGCCACGGTGGTATGGGTCAAAAAGCCGGTCGGCTTGCCAACCCCGTCACCCGACACAAAAGAAAGACTCTCGGCGCGGTTAAATTTATCGGCAATGCGCCCCGCCAGCCAGCCTTCCACGTCAAAAGCGCTGTCATCCAGCAAGCGCTGAGAGGCCTTGGGCAATGCCGAAAGTTCGTGCAGCGGAATGGAAATGCGGTCAATCAGCGGCGTGCCGGTTTCAGCAGTCGCGCTGGTTTCATCGGCCCAGCCAGCGCCGATATCGGTCTGGTCAACCAGCACATCATAAGCCGAGCTCTCCACCTGCACCACATTGGCAATCGCCCGAATAGATGACGCCCCGCGCAAAACACTGGTCACCTGCGCCGCGGTTTGCGGATCAACCAAATACCCACCCTCGGCAGAAACGGCGGTCGAAAGCGCCTTTTCCTCTACGGGCAAGCCGCGCAGCGCATCATCATCACCCGAGCGAAGATAGGCCGAAAATGCCTTTTTATGCGGCATATCAAGGTCGGCAGACGTCGAAAGCGCCGGGCGGGATGTAGAAAGAGATTTACGATCAAGCATGGTCAAACGATTTTCCTGTTCTTTAAGTTTAGATTTAAGTTCCTGCTGGAACCCGTTGAATTCAGTCAAGAACCCTTGCAGTGCAGCCTTCACTTCCACAGCCGGGCTTTGCCCCGCGGCGTCGCCACGGGATTTCTGTTCGGTGTTACCCATTGGTTTTCCTCTTAAGTTGGGCTGACCCTAGGCCAGCATGTCTCTGGCCGCACGAAACGTATCAGCCAGATTTTGCGCCAACGCCTCTTCATCCGAAGAAGGCTGCACACGCGCCTCTTGAAGCATCGGGAATGTCACGAGTGACACTTCCCAAAGCTCGATCTCGTGCAAGAGCCGGCCCTTGGCCGCCTTCTCGCTGCGTTTGGTGCGGTAGCCAATCGACAAGCCGTCAATCGCCCCCGCCTCCAGCAATACCTGCGCCTCAAAGCCAGCCTGAACCTCGGTCAATAACCGGCCAACCACCCGCAACCCCTTGGCATCCTCAACAATCTCGTCCCATACCCCAATCGGCTTGGTGGCATCATGTTGCCAGAGCATTTTCACCTTGCCACCTTTGGTTGCCAGCCGCTTCAGGCAAGCTTTATACGCCCCGGGCTGCACCACATCGCCCCCCTGATCCTTGGCGCCAAACAAGCTGGCATAGCCGCTGATCACCGCGCCATCCACCGCCGCTTCTTCCAGCGCACAAAATTTGGTTTCATAGGCAGGGCCCATGAATCGAGAAATTTCCATCTCATTCCCTTTCAATGTTTGATTTCCAATGCGCGGGGCTTCCCCCGCTCACGGCTGCAAAAACGCCACCGCCACATTGGCCAAAAACAGGCTCGCCGCGCCATAAACCGCCAGCCACATCCGCTTTTCCAGCCTCTCCAGCATGGTTTCAATCCCGTTCAACCGCCGCTCCAGCCCCTTCCAGCGCTCGTCGGTCACCCGCTCATGGGCTTCAATCCGTGCACTGGCCGCGTCAAATGGCTCATAAAGAAACCGCGAGCCCCCGGCCCGCCGCTCACTCATCGGCAATCGCCGGCAAGCCGAGCATGGCCCGTTTTTCCGCGGTGCTCAAAAAATCGGCACTCGCCACCCGCCGCCACTGCGACTCCCGCTCCACGCTCAACGCCGGCACAGAGTCCAAATCAGCGCCCAGGCTCATCGCCTCGCCAAAATAATCCGAAAGCCAGTTCCCCAGCGCTCCGCTTACCTTGCCCACCAATGGCAGCACCGTTTGCCGGTAAAAAGCACGGTTGGCCTCGGCATAATTGGCATAAGCCGCATCACCCGGCAGCCCCAAAAGCATCGGCGGCACCCCAAATGCCAGCGCAATTTCGCGCGCCGCACTTTCCTTGGTTTTCTGAAACTCCATGTCTGACGGAGAAAACCCCATCGGCTTCCAGTCCAGCCCGCCTTCCAACAGCATCGGCCGCCCGGCATTGCGCGCCCCCTGATGGTGGCTTTCCATCTCGGCCACCAGCCGCTCATACTGGTCCTCGGCCATGCTGCCCATACCGTCAGCGCCCTTATACACAATCGCCCCCGAGGGCCGCGCCGCATTGTCGAGCAAGGCTTTTGACCACGCACTCGCCGAATTATGCACATCCAGCGCGGCGCCCGCCGCCGCCATTGGCGCCAGCCCGTAATGGTCATCCTGCGGATGAAAAAACTTGATGTGCAGCACAGGTTTCAGCGCATCCCGCATGTCAAACCGGTGTTTTTTCGCCCCCACCGCATATTCATAGGCCACCGGCCAGCCATCTGCCCCCGGCACCACCCGCATCCGGTCGGCGCGCAGCACAAAAAGCTCCTGTGGCAGGCCAGCCTCATCCAGCCCCGCCGCCTCAAGATACCCGTCGCCCGACAGCAAAAGCTGGCCATAAAGCCCTTCCATAAGGTCGGCACGGCCCTGCGTCTGGTTGGGGCGGCCCAGCAATCCCAGCATCGGGTGCTGCTCATACCGCCGCTCACCGTCACTCAGCACCAGCCCCACCGCCGCCGCCGCTTCCGAAATCATCTTTACACAGCGAAAGCCAACCGGATTGCCCATAAAACCGTTGCGGGCCAAGCTCGCCGTATCCCGGCCAGACCACGCCACCCGCCCGGCCCCCTGAAAGGCCACAACCCCGGCTGCCGCGCTCGACTTCTTCTCTGATACGTCCAGCTTGGACGTCTTAAAAAGCTGCAAAACCATAAAGTTATGCTCCTTTGATGTAAGTTAACTTTAGCAAGCGTCTATAGCCCGCGCACCCGTGGCGCCAAAAATCTGGCCGCCGGATCAATCATCAAATCAGTGATCGCCCAAACCAGCGCGTCCACCCTGTCAGGGCTGCCCGCGCCCATATATCCGCCGCCGGTAATCAGGCACATCTGGTCCTCCAGCGCGTCCATGCCGCCCAAATGCGCCACCCGCCCCTGCTCATATAGCGCCGCCACCGGCTCGGCCCGGGCCACCTTGCCCCGGCTTGCCCGCACGGCACGATAAGGCACCAACGGGTCAATCTGCCTGATCAGGCTCTCCACCAACTCGCCACCCTGGTTTACCTCGGCCACCAGCCGATCCGCCCCAAAAGCATGAAATACCTCCACCGCCCGCGCCGCCCATGCTTGCGGGCTTGCCCCCTGCACACTGGCATCCTTCAGCACCACAGCCCGCCAGTCCACCGGCGGCCCGTCAGCGATCACGCCCGCCACCACAATCCCGCACAGATCCGCGTTTTTGCCGCTGGTCACCGGCGGGTCCACCGCCACCACAATCCGGCTAAATTCTTCCATTTCCCCGCGCTTAAAGTCCTCATGCGCCCACAGCGCACCCGCTTCCGCCAGCAGTAGCTCGCCCTCCAGCTCCTGCCGCCCCAGCCGCGTGCCGCGGTATTTCGCAGTCACATAGCGCAGGAATGAAGCCGCAAGGTTGGCCCTGTTCGCCGAAGTCGGTGCCGAGGTCTGCACAGTTGTTTTTTCCGCCAAAATATCCCGCAACAACGGGTTATTCTTCGGCGTCGTTGTTACCACCTGCCGCGGGTTCGCCCCCAGCCGCAGCGCAAATTGCAGCATATCCCACGCCTCACGTCCTTTTTTCCACTTGGCCAATTCATCCACCCATGCCGCATCAAATTGCGGCCCGCGCAGCCGCTCCGGGTCAAAGGCCGAATAAAGTTCCGCCACCGCGCCGTTAGGCCATACCAGCCGTTTGCGCGTCGCTTCCCACACCGGCCGCCGGTCAGGCGGGCTGCTCGCCAAAATGCCGCTTTCACCAAAAACCATCACCTCGCGGCATTGCTCAATCGTCTCCCCCACCAGCGCCACGCGCCGACACACTCCCTTGTCTTCCGGCCGCGCCCCTTCCACCTGCCGGCGCACCCACTCGGCACCAGCGCGTGTTTTCCCGGCACCACGCCCTCCTAAAATCACCCATGTCGTCCAGTCACCTTCGGGCGCCAGCTGATGCCCCTCCAGGGCCCAAAACTCAAAGAGCCAAGGAAGGGACGCCAGCGCATTATCGCTCAAACCATCCAGCGCTTCATTCAGTGCTTTCGGCTTTAGCCCGCTTAAGTAGTCGATCACAGATCTCGCGTCTTGCTGCGTCAAGGTCGAGCGCGCTGTCGCCGCCGCCTTGTTTTTCACGTTTTCCAAGCTGCACCTCTATGTCAACAATCTGTTGTAAGGTTTTGAAATGCCCCTGCAATTGCTTCTGAATGGCCAACGGGTCTTCTACCCCGTGCTCACCCTCCAAACGCTCAACAAGAACTTGTAAACCCCGCGCCAGCCGCTGGTAAACAAACCGGGCCGAGCGCAAAACATCCTCACCGGATTTCCCGGTATTGGGTGATTTCAAAGTCATGTAAAAAGCCTTCACCTGCCTCCGTAAAGGGGCAAAAACGAAAAGAGCGGCCCACCCTTCGGTAGTCCGCTCGCCCATTTCTTCCAGCTTG
>Ga0316205_10002950_pt1 | contig 16734 bp, 13 predicted proteins | sample 3monthpyrite_MG_FD_204941 | JGI IMG/M metagenome (GOLD analysis project Ga0316205, IMG submission 204941) | Microbial mat bacterial communities from mineral coupon in-situ incubated in ocean water Damariscotta River, Maine, United States -... | ecosystem: Environmental > Aquatic > Marine >... | reverse complement strand
ATATTTTGAATCTACATAAGTTATATTTTCTAAACCTTTTAAATAGAACTCTTTTGCTTCATACATCGCTTTTGGATCATAAGCTTGTATTTTAGCACCTCTTTTTATCAATTCTTTCACAATGTAAATTGCAGGTGCTTCACGCATATCATCAGTTCCCGGTTTAAAAGCTAATCCCCAAATACCAATCGTTTTTCCTTTTAGGTTTTCCCCAAATTTAGTTACTACTTTAGTTGCAATTACTAATTTTTGAGCGTCGTTGACATCTTCAACAGAAGTAATTAATTTTGCTTCATAATTATGCTCTGAAGCTATTTTCTTTAAAGCCTTTACATCTTTTGGAAAACAAGAACCTCCATAACCACAACCTGGATAAATAAAATTATACCCAATTCTAGTGTCAGAACCAATTCCTATTCGAACTTGATTGGCATCTGCACCTACTTTTTCGCAAATATTAGCAATCTCATTCATAAAAGAAATCTTAGTTGCCAGCATTGCATTGGCAGCATATTTGGTCATTTCAGCTGAACGAACATCCATAACAATAAATCGTTCATGTGACATTGAGAAAGGTGCATATAACTGTTTCATTTTTTCAATTGCATAGTCACTTTCTGCTCCAATAACAACTCTATCTGGCTTCATAAAATCGTTAATAGCAGCTCCTTCTTTTAAAAATTCAGGATTTGAAACCACATCAAACTCTATTTCAACTCCTCTCATTTCTAGTTGATTTTGAATTGTAGCTTTTACTTTATCTGCTGTCCCTATAGGTACTGTAGATTTATCAACAACTACTAGCCTTTTTGTCATAGTTTTACCAATAGATTTTGCGACTGATAATACATATTGAAGATCGGCTGAACCATCATCACCCATTGGTGTTCCAACTGCTATAAATACAATTTCAGCATCTTGAATTGCAACCTCTAAATTTGTATTGAAAAATAAGTTATTATTAGTAACATTTTTCAATACCATTGGCTCTAAGCCTGGCTCATATATCGGAATAATTCCTTTATTTAGTTTAGCTACCTTTTCTTGATTAATATCTATACAAGTTACTTTGTTTCCCATTTCTGAAAAACAAGTCCCTGATACTAACCCTACATAACCTGTTCCTATTACTACTATGTTCATATATCTTTTTTAGACTAAAACTTTGACAAAGACTAAGACCCTTTCTGACTTAGGCTCTGACGAAGGCGAAGACCTTTTTTATTTTCATTTTAGTCTTAGTTTTGGTTTTGCCTTAACCTTTACTTAATACTCGTTTTCTTAAAGCACTTATTCTCTTTTGTAAACTTATTAATTTTTCTATCGTTTCAACGGAATCATTCCGTTTAATATATTTTCTTTTTTCGGCTATTAAAACTTGTGTTTCTAACTCAAAAGCAGAACCTAAACTGATTTCCAAAAACCTACCGAAATCCTTTTCACTATTTCTCGCTGCTCCTTCAGCTATATTTGATGGTATTGATATAGCCGAACGCGTCATTTGAGAAACCAAGCCAAATCGTTCATCATTAGGAAATTCATGTACAATATCATAAATGGTATTTACTAATGTCATTCCATCAATCCAAACATCATAATTTCTAAAATTTCTCATAACAATTTTATTGTACTATCTTTTCTTACTCGATGAAAACTTAATTAATATTAGTCTTTGTTTTTATTCTTCACTTCTTACAAACAGTTTACAGCAGTCATACTTCCCTCGCAATGACGTTTGTTTTATCTTAGTCTTAGTCAAAGTTTTAGTTAATTAAAGCTTCCCATCAACTTTACTGGTTAAAGCGCCTTTAACATCATAAATAATTCCATTTTTATTTAGGTAATTATTGAATTCAATTTCTAAAAACTCTTTGTGTGCAACAGCTAAAACAACACCATCAAATTTATTTTGTGGCATATTTTTAACAGTTTCAATATTATATTCATGCTTTACTTCAGAAGGGTTAGCCCAAGGATCAAAAACTGTAACTTCTGTTCCATATTCTTTTAAATTTTGAATAACATCAACCACTCTCGTATTCCTAACATCCGGACAATTTTCTTTAAAAGTTATTCCCAATATTAAAATTTTAGCATTTTTAATTTTAATATCATTTTTAACAAATAATTTTATCACTTCAGAAGCTACATAATTTCCCATACTATCATTCATTCGTCTTCCTGCTAAAATAATTTCAGGATGATACCCAACTTCTTGAGCTTTTTGTGCTAAATAATAAGGATCAACTCCAATACAATGTCCACCTACCAAACCTGGTTTGAAGGGTAAGAAATTCCATTTTGTACCAGCAGCTTCTAATACTGCACCAGTATCAATATCTAACAAATTAAATATTTTAGCTAACTCATTTACAAAAGCAATATTTATGTCTCTTTGAGAGTTCTCTATTACTTTTGCAGCTTCTGCAACTTTAATAGTTGGTGCTAAATAAGTACCTGCCGTTATAACTGCTGCATATAAATCATCTACTTTTTTACCAATTTCAGGTGTTGAACCTGATGTTACTTTTAATATTTTTTCAACCGTATGCTCTTTATCTCCTGGATTGATACGCTCTGGAGAATAACCTGCAAAAAAATCTTTGTTAAATGTTAAACCTGAAGTTTTTTCTAAAATTGGAATACATATCTCTTCAGTAGCTCCTGGATACACGGTAGATTCATAAATAACAATTGCGCCTTTTTTTAAGACTTTACCAACTGTTTCACTAGATTTAATTAAAGGTGTTAAATCGGGCTTATTATTTTTATCTACTGGTGTTGGTACTGTTATAATGTAATATTCGCAATTTTCTATGGCTGAAATATTTGTTGTACAAAACAATCCATTCTTGTTAGAAATTTCATCAACTAGTACTTCTTGTAATAATTCATTTTCAACTTCTAATGTTGAGTCAACTCCTGATTTTAGTTCTGAAACACGTTCTTCATTAATATCAAATCCTACCACTGAATATTTTGTTGCAAATAACCTTGCTAATGGTAGACCAACATATCCTAATCCTATAATTGCTATTTTAATTTGTTTATTCATGTTTTTTAATACTTTGACTAAGACTAAAACAAAGACTTAGTAATAACTTTTTTAATCTAAGTTTAAAAGAGTACTTTTTAATTCGCTCAGTGCTCACTAAGAGTACTATAGATTCTTTATTTCAAATTTTCCCAATACCATTCAACAGCCTTTTCCAATCCACTTTCCAATGAAAATTTCGGTTTATAATTCAACATCTTTTTTGCTTTATCTATTGATGCTAATGAGTGTGGAATATCGCCTATTCTTTCTGGTCCAAATTTAATTTCAACTTTAGATATTTTTGCATCAAATTTAGCTAATTTATCTTTCAAAGAGTTTACTAACGCATTAAGTGTCGCTCTTTCTCCAAAAGCTACGTTATACACTTCATTTAATGCTTCTTTATTAGTAGTACTTATTGCCAATAAATTCATTTGAATAACATTATCAATATAAGTAAAATCTCTTGAAAACTCTCCGTCACCATTAATTAAAGGCGATTCGTACTTCATAAATTGCATTACAAATTTAGGAATTACAGCAGCATACGCTCCATTTGGATCTTGTTTTCTTCCAAACACATTAAAATAACGCAAACCAATAGTATCTAATCCGTATGTTTTATGAAATATCTCGGCATACAATTCATTTACATATTTAGTAATTGCATAAGGTGATAATGGTTTTCCTATAATATCTTCAACCTTTGGCAAACCTTTAGAATCTCCATAAGTTGATGAACTTGCTGCATAAACAAATCGTTTTACTTTTGCATCTCTTGATGCTGATAACATATTTAAAAATCCTGAAATATTTACATTATTTGTGGTTATTGGATCTTCAATAGAGCGTGGCACAGAACCTAATGCTGCTTCATGCAATACATAATCTACTCCTTCACAAGCCTTATTACAATCATCAATATTTCTTATGTCTCCTACTTGTAAATTAAAATTTGGATTAACCTGTAAATGTTCAATATTTTTACGTTTCCCAGTAGAAAAATTATCTAAACACACTACTTTATTATTTAGTTCCAATAAGGTTTCGCATAGGTTTGAACCTATAAATCCTGCTCCGCCTGTAACTAAAACTGTAGCGTTTGTTATATATTTATTATTCATTACTTGGGGTTTTTGAATTAATTTTTAGCTATTTTTTTTTGAGAATTGAAAACTTTACTTTTTATATTTCTTCATATACCAATCTACTGTTTTCTCAATACCTGAATCAAAATTTTCATCTGCTTTCCACCCCAACTTAGTCTCAATTTTAGTTGCATCAATTGCATATCTAAAATCGTGTCCAGCTCTATCTTCTACAAATGTTATTTGATTTTTATAACTTTTTCCTTGTTGTGGGAATTTTCCATCTAACAATTCACAAATTTTCGCAACTATATAGTTGTTATTTTTTTCGTTTTCACCACCAATATTATAAACTTCACCACTTTTACCTTTATGATATGCCAAATCAATTCCTTTGCAATGATCTAAAACATATAACCAATCTCTAATATTTCTTCCATCTCCATAAACTGGAATATTTTCACCCGCTAATGCTTTTCTAATCACCGTTGGAATTAGTTTTTCATCATGTTGTTTCGGGCCATAATTATTTGAACAATTAGTAATCACCGTTTCCATACCATACGTATGATGATAACTACGAACTAACATATCACTACTTGCTTTTGAAGCACTGTATGGTGAATTTGGTGCATACGGAGTTTCCTCAGTAAACAAACCTATTTCCCCTAAGGTTCCGTAAACCTCATCAGTAGAAACATGTAAAAACTTATTATTTTCAAATCCTTTTTTATATACAAATGGTTTTTCCATCCAGTATTTATAGGCAACATCTAACAAGGTGAAAGTTCCTTTTATATTGGTTTCTATAAAAACATCAGGGTTAGAAATTGAATTATCTACATGAGATTCTGCTGCCAAATGAATAACACCATGAATATAATAATGCTGAAAAACTCTTTCTATTAAATCTCTATCGCAAATATCACCGTGGACAAATGTATAATTTGGTTCGTTTTCAACCGATTTTAAGTTTTCTGAATTCCCTGCGTATGTTAACAGATCTAGATTAACAATATTATAATCAGGATATTTAAAAACTAAATATTTAATTAAATTTGAACCTATAAATCCTGCTCCGCCTGTAACTAATATTGATCTCATGTATTTAATTTAATAAAAGGCTAAAGTAAAGTTTTAAAAAGGAAAGGCAAAAAATTTATGTTTCTTTTCTATTAAAAGTACCCTAACCTAATTTATTAATAGAACTTAACATTTTAGTTTTCTTTAAATTTATTTAAAAAACTTATTTCAATTTGAAAACACATTCTTTTAATGAAGTTTTCCAATGTGGAATTTTCAACCTAAATCTTTGCTGAATTTTCTCAGTATTTAACAAACTATAATTTGGCCTTGTTGCTTTTGAATTAAATTTTAATGAAGAAATTGGTGTTACTTTACATTTGTTTTTTGAAATCTCAACAATTTCATTTGCAAATTGAAACCAACTGCATGCTCCTTTGTTTGAGTAATGATAAATTTGTACACCATCACTTTTTAATAAAGGAGTTATCTGAAGTATTGTATTTGCCAAATCATATGCATAGGTAGGTGAACCTATTTGATCCGATACTACCGAGATTTCATCTTTCTCTTTTGTTAATTGCAACATTGATTTTACAAAATTTATTCCAAATTTTGAGTATAACCACGAAGTTCTAATAATTATAGAATTGCTTGGATTAACAGCTAATAAAGCTTCTTCCCCCTTCAATTTAGAACTACCATATACATTTTTAGGGTTTGTTTCTGCATTTTCCAAATATGGGGTTTTAGAATTTCCATCAAATACATAATCGGTTGAAATATGTACAAGTTTTAGTTGGTGTTTTTTTGCTATTTCAGCTAAATTTTTAACTGCTAAATGATTAATTTCATTAGCTAAAACAGGTTCATCTTCAGCTTTATCAACATTTGTATAGGCAGCGCAATTAATTATTGTAGTAATTTTATTTTTGGCAACAAAATTTGAAACTGCTTTAAAGTTTGTAATATCTAACGTTTCTTTATTAGTAAAAAAAAAGCTGGAAGCTGGAAAATATTTTTCAATACCTGCCAATTCTAAACCTAATTGTCCGTTTGCTCCAGTTACTAAAATTGTACTCATTTATAAATTAAATTTATTCAAACAAATCAGCGTTATTAAATAATGGTTGATTTTTATCTTTTTCTGAAATGATAAGATTATTTAATGATAACTTCCAATTAATATTTAAAGTAGCATCATTATACATAATTCCTCTTTCAGTTTCTTTATGATAATAATTATCTACTTTATAACTAACTATGGCCTCATCACTTAACACTACATAACCGTGAGCAAAACCTTTAGGAATAAATAATTGGTGTTTATTCTCATCACTTAATTCAACGGCAATATATGCGCCAAAAGTAGGGGATTCTTTTCTAATATCAACAGCTATATCTAGCACCTTTCCCGTTACAATACGCACCAATTTAGATTGTGCAAAAGGAGCTAATTGATAGTGTAAACCCCTTAAAACACCTTTGGTTGATTTTGCTTCATTATCTTGACAAAAGTTAATAGTATCTCCTATAAACTCTTCAAACAACTCTTTTTTAAACGACTCGTAAAAATAACCTCTTTCATCTTTAAAAATAGTTGGTTTACACAACACAACATCTGGTATTTCAGTTCTTTCAAATTCCATTTTATGATAAGTTTGCTGTACGAATTAAATAATTTCCATATTCATTATTATTAAATTCTTCAGCTAAATTTAAGAGTTGGTTTTTAGAGATATAACCCTTCTCAAAAGCTATCTCTTCAATACAAGCTACTTTTAGCCCTTGCCTTTTTTCAATAGTTTGAATAAAATTTGAGGCTTCTAATAACGAATCTTGAGTACCAGTATCAAGCCAAGCATAACCACGACCCATCAATTTCAATTTCAACTTATCTTGCTCTAAATATTTTTGATTTACTGTCGTAATTTCCAATTCTCCACGTGCACTAGGTTGAATATTTTTAGCTGTTTTGATAACTGTATTTGGATAAAAATACAATCCTACAACAGCATAATTACTTTTAGGATTTTTAGGCTTTTCCTCAATACTACTAACATTATTATTTAAATCAAATTCGGCTACACCATAACGCTGTGGGTCTTGAACATAATATCCAAAAATTGTAGCTTTTTGTTCGTTTGAAACTGTTTTAACAGCATTTCCTAGCAATTTTTCTATACCCGCTCCATAAAATATATTATCCCCTAAAATTAAACAGACATCATCATCTCCAATAAATTCTTCCCCTAAAATAAATGCTTGTGCTAAACCATCAGGTGAAGGTTGTTCTTTATATGAAAATTGCATTCCCAACTTTAAACCATCTCCTAATAGGTTTTTGAAATTAGGTAAATCTTTAGGAGTAGAAATAATTAAAACTTCTTTAATTCCTGCCAACATTAAAATAGAAAGTGGATAATATATCATAGGCTTGTCATAAACCGCTAATAATTGTTTTGATGTTCCTTTTGTAATTGGGTACAAACGTGTTCCAGAGCCACCTGCTAGAATAATTCCTTTCATACTTTATAATATTTATAGCTATATGCGAAAATAACTATTTAATATTAAAATTCAATTGTAAACAAAAACAAAATCACATAGAATTATAGCTTTTTAATAGTCAATGTTAAATTACTTTTAATAGTTTTTGTAAGATTATATTAATATTTTAGACAAATCAATATCATTTGACAATTTACTATTATGATATACAAACATTTAATCTTCATTGTTTTATTCTTTATTTCAACCCTAACTTCTGCTCAATTTCAAAATTCTAAAGACCTTCCTTTTACATGGAAAACTGATACTATTCAACGTTCAGTTAATCTTTCAGAAATTCAAATTGTTTTGCCTAAAGGCTCTTTTCCTTCATTAGACAATCCGATATTTGTTGGAAAATCTGAAGGACTAAATATGTTTTTCGCAAGAGAACCTGTTATTGCTATTGAAATTAATGGAGCCGCAAAAGCATATTCGCTAAATATATTAACCATGCATGAGATTTCAAATGATGTATTAAGTGACGTTCCTATACTCGTAACATATTGCCCCTTATGTAATTCTGGTCTAGTTTTTAGTCGGAATTTAGTTCATAATGGAGAAACACACACCTTAGAGTTCGAAGCCTCAGGTATGCTAAGTAAAAGCAATATGGTAATGCTCGATAGAAAAACTGAAACACTTTGGCAACAGCTTATGGGAAATGCCATTGTTGGAACTTTTAACAAAGCTCAACTTGAAATTTTACCTTCTTTATTTATTTCTGTTGAAGAATTTTTTGAACGATATCCAGATGGTAAAATTCTTTCAAAAAAAACAGGTTTTACAGAAAGTGAAAAAAGATATGGACACAACCCTTACACAAAATACGATTCAAAAACAGAACCTCTTAAACGTTTTTTTGACAGTGATAAAGTAGACAAACGTTTACCTGTAATGGAACGAATTGTTGATATTGAAAACAATGGAGATTATAAAATTTATAGTTTTACTAGTGCAGCAAAAAAAGGTATAATTAATGATACTTTTAAAACTAGTAAAGTCGTTTTATTTTATAAATCTGATGCAGTTTCTATCTTAGATACCAACGATATTACAACTTCTAAAAATGTTGGTTCTGTAACTGTTTTTAATGCTATAGTTGATGATCTTCACTTAACATTTAAAAAGAAAAAAGAGATGTTTATAGATAAACAAACGAACTCTAAATGGGATATAACTGGTTTATGTTATGAAGGAAAACTTAAAGGGAAACAGTTAGAAATAATGCCTCATAGTAATCATTTTGCCTTTGCATGGCTAGCGTTTAACCCCAATAGTGAAATTTACAAGGAATAAATATGAAGTTTACATAAACAAAAAAAGCATCTCAATTGAGATGCTTTTTGCGGTCTGGACGGGACTCGAACCCGCGACCCCCTGCGTGACAGGCAGGTATTCTAACCAGCTGAACTACCAGACCGTTGCTCTTAGCGGATGCAAATATAAGAGTGTTTTTTATATCTGCAAAGCTTTTTCATAAGTTTTTACAAAAATCTTTTTCTACTAATTAGATAAGAAATTAGTATTTGATGAAAACCCTTATTAATATCTACTGGAACATAATCAATTTTATATTGCATACATTTCAATTTCAACTGATTAAAGTAATTTTCAACTTCATTTTTATACTGTTTTTTAACAGATGAAGCATATAAATTTATTTCTTCTCCTGTTTCAACATCAATAAATTTTTTAGGTGAATTTTCAAAATCAAAATTTAATTCATGTGTACCATCAAAAGTATGAAATAGTACAACCTCATGTTTATTATATTTCAAATGACGTAAAGCTTCAAATAATTCAGATTCGTTTTTTGTAGTTTGAAACATATCAGTAAATAAAAAAACAAGCGATCTTTTATGAATTTTTTCAGCTATTTCATGCAAAATCTTATATGTTTCAGTAGTTGATGTAGATGTTTGCGTTAACAAACCTTCTAATTGAGACAATAACATTCTTCTATGCCTATCACTTCCTTTTGTGGGTGAGTAATAGTCTACCTTATCACTGTAAATACTTAAGCCTACAGCATCACGTTGTCGTTTTAAAATTTCCATTAATGCTGCTGAAGCAATTGCCGAAAAAGAAATTTTCGATAAATTATTTATTGAAGGATTTTTAATAATTGGATAATGCATTGATGCAGAGTTATCAATTATTAAATGGCATCGTAAATTGGTTTCTTCCTCGTAGCGTTTTACAAATAATTTTTTAGTTTTTGCATATAATTTCCAATCAATATGACGTGTACTTTCTCCTTTATTATACAACCTATGTTCAGCAAATTCAACTGAAAAACCATGAAACGGACTTTTATGCATTCCTGTAATAAATCCTTCAACTACTTGGTTAGCTAATAACTCAAGATTGTTTAATTCTGATATATTTTTTACAGTTAACGGACTCATTCTTTTTTATATCTACTGGTAAATATACTATAAAATAAAAAGGCTTAACAAATTAATTGTTAAGCCTTATAAATGTATGTTACTTCAATTTTATAAATGCGCGTCAATTTTTTGTGCATAAACAGATTTTGGTGCTACACCAACTTGTTTTTCAACAACTTCTCCGTTTTTAAACACTAAAACTGTAGGAATATTTCTAACTCCATATTTAGCTGCAAATTCTTGATTTGCATCAACATCTACTTTAGTTATAGTTGCTTTACCATCATATTCAGTTGTTAATTGATCCATAATTGGAGCAACCATTCTACAAGGTCCACACCAAGCTGCCCAAAAATCAACCATTACTGGTTTGTCTGATTTTAATACTACTTCGTCAAAAGTTGCATCTGTTACTTCTAATGCCATATTTTATTTTTTTAAATTATTATTATCTATTTAACTTGTACAAAAGTAAACAAATATTTTACCATTTTGGCTTAACACATATTACTTTTATCTATGGTATTATTAACAAAATTAATTTTTAAAATACAGCCGATGCTATCTCCTTTATATTATCTGATTTTCCCATCGAATAAAAATGAACAACAGGTACTCCTTTGGCTATTAATTCTTTAGATTGTTCAATAGCCCATTCCACACCTACTCGACGAACTTCCTTATTGTCCTTACATTTTTCAACTTCAGAAATCAAAATTTCAGGTAAATCTAGCTTAAATACCTGTGGTAACACTTGTAAATGCCTTTTAATAGCTATAGGTTTTATCCCTGGAATTATAGGAACTGTAATTCCAATACTTCTAGCTTTATCAACAAAATCGAAATACTTTTTATTATCAAAAAACATTTGAGTTACTACATAATCTGCTCCAGCATCAACTTTTTCTTTCAATCGCTTCAAGTCTGAATCTAAACTTGGAGATTCTATATGTTTTTCCGGATAACCAGCAACTCCAATGCAAAAATTAGAGTTATATGGTGTTTCAATTATTTCATGCAAATACTTCCCTTTATTTAAATTTTTAATTTGTGAAACTAAACCAGATGCGTATTGATGACCTTCTTCTGTTGCCGAAAAATATTTTTCGTGTTTCATAGCATCACCACGCAATGCCATTACATTATCCAAACCTAAATAATGGCAATCAACCAACACATATTCTGTTTCTTCTTTCGTAAAACCTCCACACAGCACATGCGGAATAGCATCTACATTATATTTATATTTTAACGATGCACAAATACCAACAGTTCCAGGGCGCATACGTGTAATTTTCCTATCTAGTAACCCTTTTTTCTCAATGTACACATATTCTTCTCTCGATGTTGTTACATCAATAAAAGGAGGTTTAAACTCCATTAACGGATCAATATTATTGTATAATTCCTGTATGTTTTGTCCCTTTTGTGGTGGCACAATTTCAAATGAAAACAGCGTTTTGCCTTTTGCATTTTTTATATGTTCTGTTACTTTCATTTTTAATTATTATTTGGGCGTTCCCTTTCAGGTCGCGCTATTCGTTTAATCTTTTTCTTCGTTTTACTACAAAAAAGGATATCACTGCTATCACTAACGCACTTTTAGCTTTCTGCTAAATTTGGGTTTAACCATTTTTTAGCTGTTTTAATATTCATTTTTTTTCTTGAGGCAAAATCTTCAACTTGCTCATTTGTTATTTTTCCTAATCCAAAATATTTTGAGTTCTCATTCCCAAAATAGTATCCCGAAACTGATGCAGCTGGCCACATTGCCAAACTATCAGTCAATTCAACACCTATGGTTTCTTTTACTTGTAATAATTCCCAAATAGTCAATTTCTCTGTATGATCTGGACAAGCAGGATAACCTGGCGCTGGTCTGATTCCTTTATAATTCTCTTTTATCAAATCTTCATTTAAAAAATCTTCCGAAACTGCATAACCCCAATACTCTTTTCTTACTTTTTCATGTAAATATTCTGCAAAAGCTTCAGCCAATCTGTCTGCCAAGGCTTTAATCATAATTGAATTATAGTCATCGTGTTCTTTTTCAAATTCAGCAGCTAATTCAGCAGTTCCAAATCCGGATGACACACAAAATGCTCCTACATAATCTTCAATATTAGTTTCTTTAGGAGCAATAAAATCAGCTAATGCAATGGAAGGAATTCCTGCTTTCTTTTTTAATTGCTGACGCAAGGTTACAAATTTAGTTTCGACTTTAGTTCTATTAGTATCAGCATATACCTCAATATCATCTTCAACAGTACTTGCAGGAAAAATTCCAAAAACAGCTTTTGCCGTCAATAACTTTTCATCCAGAATTTTGGCTAACAACAACTTCGCATCATTAAATAAATTTGTTGCTTCTTTACCAACTACATCGTCAGTTAAAATTGCTGGATATTTACCATGTAATTCCCACGTTCTAAAAAACGGACTCCAATCTATATAGTCAACTAATTTTGTTAAATCAAAGTCTTCAATAACCTGAGTTCCAATAAAATTTGGAGTTGTTATTTTAGTTGTATTCCAATCAATTTTAAATTTATTACCTCTTGCTTGTTCAAGAGTTAAATACTCCTTTTGTTTAGAACGATTTAAAAACCCTTCACGAACTTTTACATAATTGGTTTTAACCTCATCTATATACTTTTGATTTACTTTTGAATTCAATAATTTTCCTACAACAGTTACAGCTCTTGATGCATCGTGTACATGAACAACTGCATTTTTATATTGCGTATCAATTTTAACTGCCGTATGTGCTTTTGATGTTGTTGCACCTCCAATTAACAATGGAACTTCAAATTTTTGCTGCTCCATTTCTTTCGCTAAATACACCATTTCATCGAGTGATGGTGTAATTAAACCACTCAATCCAATTACATCTACATTTTCAGCTTTAGCAGTTTCAATAATTTTTTCTGGAGGAACCATAACTCCTAAATCTACAATTTCATAATTATTACAACCCAAAACAACACTCACAATATTTTTACCTATATCGTGAACATCACCTTTAACAGTTGCTAATAATATTTTACCAGCCCCCTCTAAATCTCCCCCAAAGGGTGAGACTTTTAGTGTATCTTTAATTGTATTTAGTACTAAATCAAGATTTGATAACACTTCTTCATTAGTAAAACGAATTACCCTATATCCTTCTTCTTCTAACCATTTTGTACGTTCTAAATCACTTTCTTTGTTTTCTGGCAACTGATGAATTAAACCATCTATTTCAATTATTAAATTTGATTTTAAACAAATAAAATCAGTGATAAAATTTCCAATAATATGTTGTCTTCTAAACTTGTATCCATCTAATTTTTTACCACTCAACAAATTCCAAAGTAATGCTTCCGCTTCTGTTGGCTGATTTCTCATTTTCTTTGCAAAATCCTTTAGCAATCCATACAAAACTGGATTTGAAGTTTTCCAATGGTAAGTCCCCTTTGGGGATTTAGGGGCTTTTTTCGCTTCATCAATAAAAGGCAACAAATAAGCCACTGCTTTTTTCATGACACGAGCTGATTTTACCACTTGAGGTAAAAACATTTTTCCTTCTCCAAATAAATCTCCAACAACATTCATTCCTGCCATTAAATTACCTTCAATAACTTCTATTGGTTGTATTGCAAGCTTCCTAGCCTCTTCAATATCTTCAATAATAAATTCATCTAACCCTTTTACCAATGCATGTGTAATTCTTTCTTGCAATGGTTTTTTTCGCCAAGATAAATCTACTTTTTGCGCTTTATTCTTACTTACAACCGTTTCAGCAAAATCTAGTAAACGTTCTGTTGCATCAGCTCTTCTATCTAAAATTACATCTTCAACATGCATTAATAAGTCTTTCGGAATTTCATCATAAACTTCTAACATTGTAGGGTTTACAATTCCAATATTCATTCCTGCTTTTATAGCGTGATATAAAAATACCGAGTGCATTGCCTCACGGACACCGTTATTTCCACGGAAAGAAAACGACACATTACTTACTCCTCCACTAACATTTACATTGGGTAAGTTTTCACGAACCCAGCGTGTTGCCTCAATAAAATCGATAGCATTTTTTCTATGCTCTTCCATTCCTGTTGCTACAGGAAAAATATTTAAATCGAAAATAATATCTTCTGAAGCAAACTTGACTTTATCAACTAAAACGTTGTACGAACGTTTTGCTATTTCAATTCTTCGTTCGTAGTTATCGGCTTGTCCAACTTCATCAAAAGCCATTACAATTACTGCTGCTCCATACCTTTTTATTAATGTTGCCTGACGAATAAATTCTGCTTCACCTTCTTTTAAGCTTATTGAATTTACCACACATTTACCTTGTGCTACTTGCAAACCAGCTTCTATTATTTCCCATTTAGAACTGTCAATCATTATTGGAACACGAGCAATATCTGGTTCAGCTGCAATTAAATTCATAAAACGAACCATAGATTCCTTCCCATCTATTAAACCATCATCCATATTAATATCGATAATTTGAGCTCCACCTTCAACCTGATGGCGAGCAATAGCTAGCGCCTCATCAAATTTCTCTTCCTTTATCAGTCGTAAAAACTTACGAGATCCTGCAACATTAGTACGTTCACCAACATTGATAAAATTACTTTCAGGTGTAATTATTAAAGGCTCTAAACCTGATAATTTTAAATATTTTTTATCCTCACTCATCATATATCATTTCTAAATTTATATTCATCAACCACACTAACAATTGCTTTAATATGCGCTGGAGTTGTACCGCAACAACCGCCAATAATATTTACTAAATTTTTATCTAAATAAGTTTTAATTTGACTAGCCATTTCGGTTGGTGTTTCATCATACTCTCCAAAAGCATTTGGTAAACCTGCATTTGGATGTGCTGAAATTGACAAGTTAGATTTTTGTGCCAACACTTCTAAATGAGGTGTTAACTGATTTGCTCCCAACGCACAATTAAACCCGACTGATAGCAAAGGTATATGCGATACAGATACTAAAAATGCCTCAGCAGTTTGACCAGAAAGTGTTCTTCCACTTGCATCGGTTATTGTGCCGCTTACCATAATTGGCACATCAATTTTGCGTTCGTCTTTAATTTCTTCAATTGCAAAAAGTGCCGCTTTTGCATTCAGCGTATCAAAAATTGTTTCCACCATTAAAACGTCTGCTCCACCATCTAATAAAGCTTCTGCTTGTTGCTTGTATGCAGTTTTTAAATCGTTAAACGTAACAGCTCTGTAACCTGGATCGTTTACATCTGGCGACATACTTGCTGTTTTATTGGTTGGACCCATTGAGCCTGCTACAAAACGTGGTTTTAATGGATTTTGAGCAGTAAATTCTTGTGCTGCTTCTTTAGCTAACTTTGCCGATTGAAAATTAATTTCATACACATAATCTTCCATTTCATAATCGGCCATTGCAATAGTAGTTCCTGAAAATGTATTGGTTTCAATAATGTCAGCTCCAGCTTCTAAATATTTTTTATGAATTTCTTTAATTGCTTTTGGTTGTGTTATAGAAAGCATATCATTATTTCCTTTTACGGAAAGATGAAAATCTTTAAACTGCTCACCTCTATAATCTTCTTCAGAGAAATTATATTGTTGAATCATAGTACCCATTGCACCATCTAACACTAAAATCCGTTTTTTTATTTCTTGTTCTATTGTACTCATTCTTCTTTATTTAATAATATTCATACAAATTGCGTTAGGGATTGTAGTGACATCCTTTTTTGAAAAAAAAGATATAACGAAAAGCCCGACCGTTTACGGTAACGCCCAAATAATTAGTATTAAAAAAGAAGAAGGTACTTTGTGAAGTGTTCTTGTGTTATCTTCCCACAAAATTGCGGTAGAACGTAGCACCTACTTTATAAATAAAGGGTTGCTAAGGCTTCAACAGGTCTATTCCCTCTGCCTTTCTTAATAACTTTTATCAGTTTTGTTTATGAACTTGACTGCAAATAAACGGAATATGAAGTTTATTTACAAGTCAAATTGCTTTTTATTAATCAATAAAACCAGCTCCAACAGTATTGTTGGTTTGAGGATCTATTAAAATAAACGCTCCATTAGTTCTGTTTTCTTTAAATGAATCGAAAAAAATAGGTTTATTTAATTGCAAAGAAACAGATGCTATATCATTAATTTTTAAGCTTGAAACACTTGTTTCGATTCCTGAAAAATCGGTTTCAATTTTATTATTAATGGTACTTATTTTAGCCAATACTTTATGAACACCGTGTTGCAAAACATATTTTGAACCTGGAGTTAGTTGTTTTGAACACATCCATGATATTGTTGCAGTAAATTGTTTTTCAACTTTAGGTAATTCAGTTGCTTTTACAATCATATCACCTCTACTAACATTTACATCATTTTCTAAAGTTAGAGAGACAGAAGTTCTTCTTGTTGCGCTTTCATATTTTTTATCATTAAAATAAATCTCTTTTATTTTAGTTTTTGTTTCTGAAGGTAATACAACTACCTCATCACCTACATTTAAATTACCTCCATATATTTTTCCTGCATAGCCTCTATAATCATGAAAATCATCCGTTTTTGGTCTAATTACATATTGTACAGGAAAACGCATTTTTCCATTATTATAAATATCTTGGGTATCTAATTTCTCT
>Ga0316205_10002948_pt1 | contig 16736 bp, 16 predicted proteins | sample 3monthpyrite_MG_FD_204941 | JGI IMG/M metagenome (GOLD analysis project Ga0316205, IMG submission 204941) | Microbial mat bacterial communities from mineral coupon in-situ incubated in ocean water Damariscotta River, Maine, United States -... | ecosystem: Environmental > Aquatic > Marine >... | reverse complement strand
TTTATTCGATTAAGGTAAATCAAGTGCATATTACTACAAAAAAGGGAAGTTGTAAACTATTATTCGTTAAACGATAAAAAATTTACGTTAAACCGATTATTAACGCTCTTTTTTTCGGTAAAAGCCAATAGTTTTTTACAGTAGTCATAAACAAAAAAGACCTTGAAAATCAAGGTCTTTAATTATAAACATAAATTTTTTTTACTCCTCACCCATAAAAGTATCCATAACTGCATCACTTACTCCCATATTACTAAAACCGCCATCATTAAATAAGTTTTGTAATGTTACTCGTTTTGTTAGATCACTAAACAGTGTTACTGTATAGTTTGCACAGTCTAAAGCAGTTGCGTTACCTAGTGGTGACATTTTATCGGCATAGGCAATAAAACCATCAAAGCCTTTAACACCTTTACCAGCAGTTGTTGGTGTAGGTGATTGAGAAATGGTATTTACACGCACTTTTTTATCACGTCCAAAAAAGTACCCAAAGCTTCGTGCAATACTTTCTAAATAGGCTTTGTTGTCTGCCATATCGTTATAATCTGGGAACACACGTTGCGCAGCCATATATGTTAAGGCAACAATACTTCCCCATTCGTTCATGGCATCATTTTTATATAAAGTTTGCATCACTTTATGAAATGACATGGCAGACACATCTGTTCCTTTTTGTGTCCAATCGTAATTTTGGTCTGTATAAGCTCTTCCTTTTCTAACATTTACCGACATACCAATGGAGTGCAATACAAAATCTAGTTTACCACCTAAAATTTCCATAGATTTCTCTACTAAATTTTGTAGATCCTCAATAGAAGTAGCATCTGCAGGTATAATTTCTGAACCTGTTTTTTCGGCTAAGTCATTAATTTGACCCATTCGCATTGCTATAGGTGCATTGGTTAACACAAAGGTTCCTCCTTCTTCGTGGACTCTTTCGGCGGTTTTCCATGCAATGGAGTGAGGGTCTAATGCTCCAAATATGATTCCTCGTTTTCCTTTTAATAAATTGTATGACATTGTATAATGTTTAGTTAGTTTTGAGTTAGCAAAGATACTATTAATTCAATAATTGTTTAGCATGTGCAATGGCAGATGTTGGCATTTCTTTTCCGCCTAACATTTGGGCAATTTCTACAATACGTTCATCAGTATTTAATTTTACTATTTGTGTAGTTGTTTTATTATCTATATCTTCTTTAAAAACCTTAAAATGTGTATCTCCTTTAGCAGCAATTTGTGGTAAATGTGTAATGGTAAACACTTGCATAGACTTACTCATTTGTTGCATAATAGCAGCCATTTTGTTTGAAATTTCTCCTGAAACTCCTGTATCAATTTCATCAAACATAATAGATGGTAGCTGAATATATTTTGCCAAAATAGATTTTACAGCCAACATAATTCTTGATAATTCCCCACCAGAAGCCGCTTTCTTTAATGGCTTAAATTCGCCTCCTTTATTAGCTGTGAATAAGAAGTTTAACTTGTCTTTTCCATTGCTAAGAAAATCTTCTTGTTTTAAAATCGAAATATTGAATTTTGCATTTTCCATTCCAAGATCTGCAAGGATAATTTCTAATTGGCTTGATAAATCTGGAATTGCCTTGATTCGTTTTTTATGTAAATTTTCGGCAAATTCATTTAAAACTAATTTTAGTGCTTTTAAAGCATTTTCTTTCTCTAGAATATCGTCATCAATAGTTTCAGTCGTTAAAACTTTATTAGATAATTTTGTTTTTATTTCAATTAATTCTTCAATATTTGATGCAGAATGTTTTAATAATAAATTATGAATTTTTTGTAACTTTAGGTTAATTTCTTCTAACCTATTTGGGTTCGCTTCTAAATTTCCTTGAGCGTTCTCGATCTCTCCAAACACATCATCAAGTTCTATTAATACGCTATTTACTCGATTGAAAAGCTCTTGATAAGCTTTTGAGAGTTTTGACAGTTTTTGTAGGCTATTTTTAAGCAAAGTCAAGCTGTTGAGTATGCCTATTTGTTCTTCGCCTAATAATTGATTTGATAAGAGCAGTTCTTCTTTTATTTCTTCTACATTATTTAACGACTCATATTCATTTTCTAATATAGATAATTCTCCCTGAACTAATTGTGCTTCTTCTAATTCGTTAAATAAAAACAAGTTATAGTCGTACTCTTTTAGAGCTTCGGCCTTTTGAAGTTTTAATGATTGTAATTCGTTTGTAACTGTGTTGAAAGATTTTAATGTTGTTTTAAAATCTTCCAATAACTGAACATTATTAGCTAAGGCATCAATAATTTGAAATTGAAAATCGTCACTGGTCAATTCAAGGGTTTGATGCTGAGAATGTATGTCTATTAAAAAATTACCTAGCTCAGCTAATACATTTAAATTAACTGGAGAGTCATTGATGAAAGCGCGCGATTTACCTGATGGGAGAATTTCTCTCCTTATAATGGTTTCAGATTCATAATCTAAATCTTCATCCTTAAAAAATTTCTTTAAGTTATAATTTGCTATATCGAAAGTTGCTTCAACGATACATTTTTTTGAGGCATCTTTCACACTACTAATATCTGCCCTCTTTCCTAAAATTAACGATAACCCTCCTAAAAGGATTGATTTTCCAGCTCCAGTTTCACCAGTAATAATACTTAAACCGTTATTGAAAGATATTTGTAAATCTTCAATTAAAGCATAATTTTTTATGGATAAGGCTGTAAGCAAAAATAATTACTTTAAGAGTTAAAACGTTTCATTATCTCTTTCAAGAAATGATATGCAAATTTAAATATAAAATGGTAATGAAAGCTTAGTAATTAATGTTTCTCCATTTATTGGAATGGTTTGGAGCCATTTTGGTTAAAGATGCTACCAAATCTGTAATGCTTATACTTGGGCCATCGGTAAAGATATCCTCAATCTCTTCGGCTTTGGCATCGAAAAACACTCTCATTATAAAGGAGCTTGGTCTTCTTGTATTTATTATTTCGAGCTCATGTAGTGCATCTGAAATTTTTTGCTTTGCGTTTTTTTGGTTTAAATGCATGGTATCTAAACCTCCAATATGGTAGTTGTATAAGGCACTCCTAAACTCTTTATAAGTAGGTGATAGTATGTTATCTATTAACACAAATCTTGATTGCAGTCCATCTTCTGGCTTCCAACCTTTAAAATTACTTTGTTGTGAATAGTTTAAAATTGTTCTAGCTTGTTGGTAATATTCGTCACCTCCATTTAAAGCAAAGGAATCGGCATCCATACCTAATATAATATATATGTGATATGCCAATACAGACACTAAGTTTGATTGAAATTGATTAGGGTTGTAGATTATATTTTGAAACTCTTGATATCTAAATGAGAAATCTTTGTCGTTAAAATTATAAATAGGCGTACTATATGATGAATTAAATACGGGTCTTGAAGATCTAATTTGAATGGAGCCTTGAAACACATCGGTATTGTAGTTAGTAATATTTATTACCATATTATAATTGATACGTTCGTTGGTAGAAAAGTTTTTATTGGTCCACTTTGTATTATTTACAAATTCCTTTAACTGGTTTTCTAAAGTTTTAAATACTTGAACATTTTCGTTACCAGTTAGTTGAGCATCAACAATAATATCACCATTTAATTCTTGTGATGTCGCAATAAACGAACAAAAAACTGAGGCTATAAGTAGTAATTTACGCATGGTATTGTTTTAATATTTCTTGCATAATATCTTGAGCGACTTCGGCTTTAGATTTTAGGCCATAATTAACACTATTCTCACTTTTATCGATAACAGTCACTTTATTGGTGGCAACACCAAAACCAGCTCCTTCATCATTTAACGAATTTAATACAATTAAATCTAAATTTTTTGATTTTAGCTTTCCAATTGCATTTTCAAGTTCGTTGTTGGTTTCTAAAGCAAAACCAACCAATATCTGATTTTTCTTTATTTTTCCCAATGAACCTAAGATATCTTTAGTTTTTTCCAACTCTAAAGTTAACGTAGAATCTTTCTTTTTTATTTTTTTATCGGCTACAAATTTTGGCTTATAATCGGCAACTGCTGCAGATAAGACAGCAATATCGCAGTCGGCAAAATTATCGTGTACCACATTATACATTTCTTGCGCACTCGTAACAGGAATAATTTTAATTAAATTACTACTTGCGTTTTGATGCGTTGGTCCAGTAACTAATATTACCTCAGCTCCTAACTGTGATGCAGCTTTGGCTATTTCAAAACCCATTTTACCACTAGAATGGTTTCCTATAAAACGCACAGGGTCTATGGCTTCGTATGTTGGTCCTGCTGTAATTAATACTTTTTTATTGTGAAGTGGAAGTCCAGAAAGGATATGATTTTCGATAAAAGAAACAATCTCTTCGGGCTCTGCCATTCTACCTTCTCCAACTAGTCCGCTCGCCAATTCTCCGCTAGTAGCTGGAATCATCACATTCCCAAAACTTTGAAGTATTTCCAAAGAGTTTTTTGTAGACGCATGTTTATACATATCTAAATCCATCGCTGGCGCAAAATATATTGGACATTTGGCAGATAAATAGGTTGCCAAAAGCATATTATCGCTATTCCCAGAAGCCATTTTAGAAAGTGTGTTGGCAGTTGCTGGAGCGATTAAAAATAAATCTGCCCACAAACCCAACGCTACATGATTATTCCATACATCATTTTCATTTTCATCATTTGTAAATGACGAAATAACAGGGTTTTTGGATAATGTTGATAAGGTTAAAGGGGTTATGAAGTCTTTGGAAGCAGGTGTCATGACCACTTTAACATGTGCACCTGCTTTTATAAATAATCTTACTAACGAGGCTGTTTTATAAGCGGCAATACCAGCAGTTATGCCTAGAAGTATGTTCTTGCCACTTAAAATAGACATCGTTAATTATTCTTGAGAATCTTCCTCAGTATTTCTGTAGTAAATCTTGTCGTTTAACCATTCTTGAACGGCTAGAGCATGAGGTTTTGGTAATTTTTCATAAAATTTTGATACCTCAATTTGTTCTTTGTTTTCGAAGATTTCTTCTAAACTGTCATTATATGTAGCAAACTCTTCCAACTTATCGATAAGTTCTTTTCTTATCTCGGTATTTATTTGTTCTGCTCTTCTAGCAATAACAGAAATTGCTTCATAAATATTCTCCGTTGGTGCATCAATTTTATTTCTATTGTACGTCTCTGTGTTTACTGGAGCATTTACCTTCTTTAAATCCATCTTTATATAATTAACCTTAGTTTTTGTATTGATTTTGTAATTCTGTCAATTCTGTATTCATTTCATCTGCTTTTTCAATAAACTCTGAACTGGCATACCTCTTTTTAAATGTATTATAGAATGCAATGGCATTTTCTATACGTTCTTCTTTTTTATATTCCACACTATTTAAAGCTAAATTGTAAGCCGAATCCAAACGATAGAACATTGCTTGTTCTTTATGAGTCGCTCCAGGATAATCTAGAATAAAATTATCGAATGCTTTGATAGGAGCTTCATAATCTCTATTATGTGGTGCAACTGTATGATATTGTTTAGCAATTTCGTAAGCTTTCTTTTCTAATTTAAAATCTAACTCCTTAACCATTTTATTGGCCTCTGCCAAATAGGTTGAATTTGGATAAGAATTAATAAATGTTTGAATTTTTTCAATTGCCTCAACCGTTTCCTTTTGTTCTTTACTATAAATTGGTGGAAGATAGTAGTAACTCTTTGCTGCTAAAAATGCTATTTCTTCAGCTTTTTCGCTTTCTGGATACGAATTTACAAAACGCTCCATTTCATAATTCGAAGTATAATAATCGCCCACATTATAGTGGGATATCGATTTCATATACATTAACTTTTGTGCTTGAGGTTTCCCTCTATACTTTGGTGCAATTTGATCGAACAAACGCAGTGCTTTTCTGTATTTTCCAGCATCATAAAGCTCCGTTGCCATTTCAAATTTAACAGCAATGTCTTCAGATTTTATGGCTTTTTGATAGTCGCTACAAGAGCCAAATGTTAGAGCTATAATAAATATGTAAATAAGTCTTTTCATAAATTTTAAACAGGATGCAAAAGTAGGCATTTATAACGTATTTTAAAAACAATTATTTTAAGCTAAAATATAACGACATTTCACTACTTAATAAGGTTTAAGTAATATTTAACTTTTTAATAGCTCAATACTGTTTTATATAGTTGTTTATTAGGTTTTTCAAATCGTTTGTAGCTGGCACTAAAGGCAACCTAACAGTATCTTTGCATAAGTTCATGTTTTCCAGGACCGCTTTTATGCCTGCAGGATTGTTTTCCTTGAAAATCAATTTTGTGATTTCCATAAACTTCTTGTGTATTTGGTAAGCTTCTGCTGCTTTACCTTCGATCCCTAATTGTATCATTCTAGAAAAATCCTTAGGAAATGCTTGTCCTAAAACCGAAATGACTCCAGAGCCTCCAGCCAGAGTTGCTCCCAAAGCCAAATCGTCATCGCCTGAAATGACTAAAAAGTCTTTTGGTTTATCTCTTAAAAGTTCTAAATATTGCTGTTGGTTGTTTCCTGCTTCTTTTACTGCTACTATATTGTCAAAATCTCTTGCTAATCTCAATGTTGTTTTAGGCAACATGTTTTTGGCCGTTCTTCCAGGTACGTTGTACACTATAATTGGAATTGGGCAAACCTTGGAAATAGCTTTAAAATGCTGGTAAAAGCCTTCTTGGGTTGGCTTACTATAATAAGGTGTCACTGAGAGTATTGCTGCAAAATCCGATACATTGGTGTTATTAATTTCGTCAATTACTTTAGCAGTATTATTTCCGCCAATTCCTAAAACCAAAGGCAATCTTCCTGCATTGGTTTTTTTTATAGTTGAAATTATTTCTTGCTTCTCTTGCTTTGAAATAGTCACGCTTTCTCCTGTGGTTCCGCTTATTACCAAATAATTGGTGCCATTATCTATATTATATTTCACAATATTGGTAAGCGCATCGTGATCAACACTCATATCGTTTTTAAATGGCGTGACCAAAGCCACTCCTGTTCCTATTAATGTGTTCATTATATTTTGTTAAGTACTTTTAAATATTTGATTAATTCCATTTTAAAAAGTTCTATTTGCTCTGGTTTTACATCTATTATAAAATCATGAAGTCTTTCATCATTTCCTGAAATACCAATTTTAAAATTGGCTTTGGACAGGGTTGTTACCAAATTAAGTTCTAAACTATCTTCTTTATAATAGCTAATAAGGGCATCAAATTCGGTATTTACAAATTCTTGGAGTTCTACATTATCAATCTTTCCACTCCAACCAAAATTTTTAGGATTAAAATAGGCATCCCAGCTATTTGGTGTTAATTTTTCATCAGTTATAAATGCAATAAACTTTGTTTTGTTTTCCATTATTTTCAACTCTTTAAATAGAGATGAAAATGTTTCATACTTATTAAATTCATCAAAAGATAGTATAATTCCAATCGATTCTATTTTTCTAGAATCAACTGTTACGTTCCTTGAATTTAATATATTGTTAATATATTTTTGGTTTGATTTTTCCTTAAATCGTTTTAAAAACATTTATATTTATGCGTTTATACAAATGTACTAAACCAGTAAGATTAAAACTATAACAATTACGTTCTTTCAAAGCATTTGTGAAACAAATAACATCTTTGTAATTAATTGTAAAAGAAATAACACAAAATATTAATGAACAATAACTATTTTATCTCCATAGTGACATTGGTCTTGTTAATGTCATGCAAACAAGAAGTTCATCTTACTAGAATTGAAGGGAAAAGGATTGAAATAAACGATTCTTTATCTGGAAATCAAGACATAGAAAATTTCATTAAACCATATAGAGATTATGTAAATAAGGGTCTTGATAGTGTTTTAGCCTACTCTATTGCTACTTATACAAAAAATGATGGTGAATTAAATACAGGCTTAGGTAATTTTATGGCAGATGCTGTAATGGAAATGGCAAATCCAATATTTAAAGCCAGAACAGGAAACAGCATTGATATTGTCATGCTTAATCATGGTGGCATCAGGTCGATATTGCCTAAAGGAAATGTCACAAGCAGAACCGCTTACAACATTATGCCCTTTGAAAACAGTGTGGTTGTTACTGGGTTAAAAGGTACTTCGGTAAAAGCTATGGTCAGTTATTTACAAAAAGCAAAACGTGCGCATCCAATTTCTGGGTTGAGCATTAAACTTAACAGTGATTTTAAATTATTAGAAACCAAAGTAGGTAACAAGCCTATTGATGACAATAAAACCTATTATGTGGCTACAAACGACTATTTATATAATGGTGGTGACAATATGAACTTTCTTAAACAAGGCGATTCACTTTACAAACTTGACTATAAAGTTAGAAACGTATTTATTGATTATTTTAAAAAAGTAGATACACTTAATTTAAGTGCCGACGACAGATTTATTAAAACCAATTAACCCAAAAATGAAACGAAGAGATTTTATACAGCAAACAGTAGCAAGCAGTGCATTAATTGGATTAGGTGGTTTAACATTATCGTCCTTTAGTAGTACTACTCAAAAAAAGATAACCATTTTACATACCAACGATGTTCATAGCCATATAGATCCTTTTGGTCCAGATGATGGTAGAAATGCCAATAAAGGTGGTGTTGCCAGAAGAGCAAGTTTGATTGAGAATATTAGAAAGGAAAACCCAAATACCTTATTACTTGACGCTGGCGATATTTTTCAAGGCACACCATACTTTAATTACTATGGAGGTGAGCTGGAATTTAAACTCATGAGCATGTTAAAATACGATGCTGCCACTATTGGAAATCATGATTTTGATAATGGTATTGATGGTTTATATGCACAATTCCCGCATGCAAAGTTCGACTTTATATCTGCTAACTACGATTTTTCAAACACAGTATTAGACACACATGTAAAACCCTATAAAACATTTGTTAAAGATGGTATTAAAATTGGTGTTTTTGGTTTAGGAATTGAATTGGATGGCTTGGTAATAAAAGAACTTTACAAAGAAACCGTTTATTATAATCCTACAGAAATAGCTCAGGACATGAGTCGCATTTTAAAAGAAGAAGAGCAATGCGATTTAGTAATTTGCTTGTCACACTTAGGCTATAATTACCGGAATGAAGCTGAAAAACCTTCCGATTTAACACTTGCCAGAGCCACAAAAAATATAGACTTAATTATTGGAGGTCATACCCACACCTTTTTACGCAAACCTACAATAGTGAAAAATAGTGATGAAAAAAATGTACTCGTAAATCAAGTTGGAAGTTATGGCTTATATTTAGGAAAGATTGATTTTTATTTCGATAGTGAAAAAAATAAATCTGCCAAAGGCACTACTATTATTGTTTAATTTTTCAACACAGATGTAAGTGTTTCTATTTTAGTCGTCTAAAAGTATTAATGAATGCTTATAGATATGAAAAAACACATTCCTTTAGTTTTAAGAATTATAATTGCTGTTATCTTAATTCAAACACTTCGTTTTAAATTCACTGCACATCCAGACAGTATTTACATTTTTGAGACTGTAGGTTTGGAACCTATTGGAAGAATTGGTATTGGTGTTTTAGAACTAATTGCTGGTATTTTATTGTTAATTCCAAAAACTGTTTGGGCTGGAGCACTATTAACACTTGGTCTTATTGGTGGTGCTATATTAATGCATTTGACCCAATTGGGGATTGAGGTTAATAATGATAGAGGCACATTGTTTATTACAGCAGTAGTTACTTTTATTTTATCTACGATTGTGCTTTACTTGTATCGAAAAGAAATCCCTGTTATTAGCAAAAAATTAAACTTTTAATTTTTCAAGTACTTCATACTTTTTTGCCTTCATATAACTCATACTGGATTGGATATAGAAAAAACAAAAAGCAAAAACTAGTAGTATTGAGTAAACAATACTCAAAATGTTTATGTCTGAAACATAGAAATATGCCACCTGAATAACCTCAGAAAACACAATACAAATGGCTCCTAACAACAAATTCATTGCTTTTTTTGAATCCCTACTTATATAATTTATCAGTGTTACTGTTAGCAATAGCATAACAGATGTATTATACAGTAACTCAAGTAAATAATCAATAATGCCATATAGGAAGTCACTTTGGTAAGCAGTATCGGTTACTAACACAATACTATAAATGTCTAAAGCTATTAATATGACTATATGAAAAGGAAAACGATTAAATATCTTGCGTAAGTTCATTGTTTTTAATATTCCAATACTCAAGCAAAAATAAGCAGCTATATATAATAAGTTTCCACCATAAAATAGAATATTATCGATTATAGTAGAGTTTTTGGCTAAAGGTGAAAAGATTCCCAAAAATTCCGAAATGGCATATAATACCAGAAAATAAAAGAAATGTGATTTCTTACATTTGTTTGATATGCAATATAAAACCGTTAGCAATGGTAATATAAAAGGCCTAATTAAATTACCTATATCCTGCAATCCAAATATTTGGAAACCAAGAAACATAATAGTAAGCACTATTATAACGCCAAGTAGTAGTTTTGTCTTTTGCATATAGATTTGGGGTCTATTTGTCAGACAAATATAACAAAATATTACAATTGAACGATAAAAAAGTACTTTTTATCGATTAATTACATTATTTATAATCATTTTAAATAAGCATTTGCAAGAAATTAATTTCATTTATTATAGGAATATGTAAATTTTCGGCCTTTTCACGTTTACTTGGTCCCATTTTATCGCCTGCAACCAAGTACGATGTTTTAGAAGAAATTGAAGACGATACTTTACCTCCATTATCCTCGATGAGTTTTTTAAGTTCATTACGAGACACTGTTTCAAAAACACCTGAAACAACAAAGGTTTGCCCTTTTAATTTATCTGTTTGATTGGCTAGAACATCTTCAGATAAAGTCAATTGTACTCCAAATTCTTTTAATCTATCTATTATATGCACATTCTGTTCTGATAAGAAAAAATCAACGACACTTTCAGCAATTTTAATTCCTATTTCATCAACATTCACTAAATCAAGGAGTGTTGCTTGTGATAAAGCATCAATATTCTTGTAGTGTATAGCTAACTTTTTAGCAACGGTTTCGCCTACATATCTAATTCCCAGTGCAAACAATACTCGCTCAAACGGAATTTGTTTAGAGGCTTCAATACCATTAACTAGATTTTCAGCACTTTTTTCTGCCATTCGCTCTAAGGGCATAACTTGCTCCTTGGTTAATTCATACAAATCGGAATAATTATAAATCAATCCTTCATTAACCAATAATGCAACGGTTTCTCCACCCAAACCTTCAATATCCATCGCTTTTCTGGAAATGAAATGCTGAATACGTCCAATTATTTGTGGTTTACAACCATTGTAATTAGGACAATAATGTTGTGCTTCGCCTTCTTGCCTTACCAACTCAGTGTCGCATTCAGGACAATGCGTAATATATTGTGTTGGTTGCGAATCCATCTGTCGCTTGGTTAAATCTACTGCAATTATTTTAGGAATAATTTCACCTCCTTTTTCAACAAACACCTCATCACCTACTCTAATATCCAACTTTTCAATTTGGTCTGCATTATGCAGTGATGCTCTTTTTACAGTGGTTCCAGCCAACTCTACAGGTTCTAAATTCGCCACAGGTGTAATAGCTCCTGTGCGACCAACTTGATAGGTTATTTCATTCAATCGTGTAGAAACTTGTTCTGCTTTAAATTTATAAGCTATTGCCCAACGAGGTGCTTTGGCTGTGTAACCCAGTTCTTCTTGCTGTTGCAAATCGTTTACTTTAATGACTACACCATCAGTTTCATAAGGCAAATCGTGACGATGAACATCCCAATAGTCAACAAACTCCAAAACTTCTTCAATAGAATTTACCAGTTTTGCAGCACCAGGGACTTTAAAACCCATTTGTCTTGCAAGTTCTAAGCTTTCAAACTGTGTAAAGCCCTCTTTGCCTTCGGCATTTCTCCCAAAGGGAGAAAAATTATCGTATAAAATAATGCTGTACAATAGGCACTCCAAAGGTCGTTTGGCAACTTCGGAACTATCTTGCAATTTCAAGCTTCCAGAGGCTGTGTTTCTTGGGTTTCTGTAGGGTTCTTCGCCTATTTCAATGCGTTCTTCATTCATTTTATTGAACCCTTCAAAAGGTAGAACGATTTCACCGCGAATAGCAAATTTAGGTGGATAATTTCCTTTCAGTTTTAAAGGCACCGATTTAATGGTCTTAATATTTGCCGTCACATTATCACCTTGAGTACCATCACCTCTAGTTACAGCTCGCAACAGACTTCCATTTTCATAAGTCAAACTTATGGATGCACCATCATACTTCAATTCGCAAGTGTATTGCACATCTCCATCCACCAACTTCTTAATTCGTGTTTCCCAATCCAGTAAATCTTCTTTGGAGTACGAATTATCCAACGAATACATTCGGTGCTCATGAACAACGGTTTCAAAGTTTTTGGTTACCTCGCCTCCAACACGTTTTGTTGGCGAATCAGCTTCTGTAAACTCTGGGTGTTTAGCCTCAAGTTCTTGAAGTTGTTGTAACTTTATATCAAACTCATAATCGCTTATCGTAGGATTATCAAGTACGTAATAATTATAGTTATGTTGACGAAGCTCTTCGCTTAATGTTTTTATTTGCTGCTGGATATCCATGAAAATTTCTAAAAAAGTTATCTTTTTAGGCTATATTTAAAACTTCTAATATACTAAAATGCATTACAAGAAAATACTCCTAGCTCTGGTTTTTATGAGCTTTTTATTCAACTGTAAAGAAGTAGATAAATTAACAAAAGAGGTATTAATAATTCCGCAACCATTAGAACAAACAATTAATAAAGGTGAATTTATTTTAAACGCATCAACTGGAATTGATTATGATGAAAATTTTAAAATATCTGCTGAATTTTTAAAATCATATATTGAAGAAGGTAGCAAACTAAAACTACAGGAAAACAATACGATATCATTTATTAAAGACGATGGTTTAACTGATGAAGGTTATACACTTGAAATCTCACCAAACAATATAAAAATCAAAGCCAAAACAGACCAAGGTGCTTTTTATGCTGTACAATCCTTAAGACAACTCCTTCCGCCAGAATTTGAAAATGGAACATTTGAAGAAAACGAAATAGCTATTCCTTCAGTAACAATTAAAGACAAACCTCAATTCTCTTATCGAGGCATGCATCTAGATGTTGGCAGGCACATGTTTTCGGTAGATTTCATTAAAAAATACATCGATGCCTTAGCGATGTTAAAGATGAACACCTTTCATTGGCATTTAACCGAAGACCAAGGTTGGCGCATTGAGATTAAAAAATATCCAAAACTTCAAGAAGTCGCTGCCTATAGAAATGAAACGTTAATTGGACATTACAATGACCAGCCTCATCAGTTTGATGATAATCAATATGGTGGTTATTACACACAAGAAGAAGTAAAAGCCATTGTTGCGTATGCACAAAGCCGTTTTGTGACTGTGATACCAGAAATTGAACTTCCTGGACATAGTCAAGCTGCCATTGCAGCATATCCTGAATTAGGTTGCACAGGAGTACAAGTTGAAGTAGCTACAAAATGGGGTGTTTTTGAAGACATTTATTGTCCAAAAGAAGAAACATTCGCTTTTTTAGAAGATGTTTTAGACGAAGTATTAGCACTGTTCCCAAGTGAATATATTCATATTGGTGGCGATGAAGCACCAAAAATCAGATGGAACAATTGCGAGCATTGTCAGGCACTTATTAAAAAGGAAGGCCTAAAAGGTGAACACGAATTGCAGAGTTATTTTATCTCAAAAATTGAAAAGCACCTAAACAGCAAAGGCAGACAAATTATTGGTTGGGACGAAATTTTAGAAGGTGGTTTAGCGCCAAACGCTACAGTCATGTCCTGGCGAGGGATTAATGGTGCTATTGAAGCGGCTAAACAGCATCATAACGTAGTGATGACACCAACAAGTCATTGCTATTTCGACTATTATCAAAGTGAAAACGAAAATGAGCCTATAGCCATTGGAGGCTTTTTACCATTAGAAAAAGTGTATAGTTTTAATCCTATTCCCGAAGAATTAACTCAGGAAGAAGCAAAATATGTGCTTGGTGCTCAAGGAAATATTTGGACCGAATATATGAAAACTTCGGAGCATGTAGAGTATATGGCATTTCCGCGTATACTAGCCATGAGTGAAGTGGTTTGGTCGAAGCCAGAAAACAAAAGCTATCCAGATTTTGTAAAACGCGTTGAAAACTTCCAAAAACGATTGGATGCTTTAAATATAAATTATGCTAATCATTTATATGAAATTGAAGGTAAGTTGGTTTCAAATGACAAAAGGTTGAGTTTTGAGTTAAGTAATACATCAAACAACAATCACATAGCATACTCTATTGACGGAAAAGAACCAGTCTATCTTCTCTACCCTGAATACGAAAAGCCAATTACTGTAGATAAATCAATGACCATTAAAGCGGCAACTTTTAATTCAAATGGAAAACAACTAAGCTCAATATTCTCGCAAAGCATTAATCTACATAAAGCCGTTGGAAAAACCATTACCATTAATAAAGAACCACACAAATCCTATCCTGGAAGTGGTGCTAATGGTTTAGTTAATGGTATTTTAGGAAGCGATTCGCGCTATGGTGGCAAAGAATGGTTAGGATTTTGGGGAGACGATATTGAAATTACCATTGACTTAGGTGAAGAAACAGAGATTAACTCAATTAAAACTAGATTTCACAATGGCAATGGACAATGGATTTATGCACCAACAGAAATTGAATTTGAATTTGAAAATGAAACCAAGCACTTGAAAATTCCAGAATCAAAAGATAATCTTGTAAATATCGCTCTGTATGTTAAAGTTAAAACCAGAATTATAACTCTTAAAATAGCAAATTATGGCACCATTCCAGAAGGTAAGCAAGGTGATGGCAATAAAGCGTGGACGTTTATTGATGAAATTATTATTAATTAGAGTCATGACATGAGAACCAAGAATCAAGACAATTCCCTCCTTGAGGAGGGAAAAATCGCTTTAGCAATTAGGGAGGTGTTATATTCTTCTCAAAAAATCAAACTATAATTAAAAAGATTCCTGCCTTGTGCCACTGCTAAAGCTAAGGCGACACGCAGTCGCAGGAAATATTATGAAACTAGAAATCTGTGCCAACTCATATCAGTCTGCCATAAATGCTCAAGAAGCTGGAGCTCATCGCATAGAGTTATGCCAAGAATTGTCTATTGGTGGCATTACACCAAGTTATGGACTATTGAAACAAGTAACAGATACGCTTTCAATTCCAGTGTTTGTATTAATTAGACCACGAAGCGGGAACTTTGTTTATACAGATGAAGAATTTGATATCATGAAACAAAACATTCAATTATGCAAACATTTAGGCTGCACTGGAATCGTTTCTGGTATTTTAAAAAATGACAATACCATTGATATTGAAAGAACAAAAGAACTCATTGAACTTTCAAGACCATTAGCATTTACATTTCATCGTGCTTTTGATTGTGTTAGTAATCCTTCTGAAGCGTTAGAACAGCTAATCGATTTAGGTGTTGATAGAGTTTTAACTTCTGGCTTGGAAACCTCGGCTGAAAAAGGTTTGAATGTATTAAAACAGTTGCAAGAGCAAGCCAATGGAAGAATAACAATTTTAGCTGGAGGAGGTATCAATTCAGACAATGCCAAATTGTTTAAAGAAGCTGGTTTACACGAAATTCATGCGTCTGCTTCATCTACAATAAAAAGTGATGGTTTCTTATTTTCAGTACCAATCACTTATTCTGATACAAAAAAAATTAAAGCCATTTTAGATGCGATATAGTGTTCTGCTTTTAATACTTGTTTGTTTTAGCTGTCAAACCAAACATGACGTACCAAAAACCATTGAACTACATAGTAATTGGGAGTTTAAAAAAGTGAGTGATTCAAACTGGTATTCAGCAACGGTTCCTGGAAATGTGCATTCCGATTTATTAGAAAACAACCTCATTAAAAATCCTTTTATTGGAAATAACGAACATGATTTACAATGGATTTCTGAAACTGATTGGGAATATAAAACGACATTTACTTTAGATAAAAGCGCACTTCAAAAAAAACACCTTGAGCTCAATTTTGAAGGTTTAGACACCTACGCCTCTGTTTACTTAAATGATAGTTTGATTCTAAAAACCAATAATGCTTTTCGTGAGTTTCAAGTAGATGTTAAACCATTACTAAAAACTGAAAACGAATTACGTATTCTGTTTGAAAATAACACCAAATACGAAGAGCAAGCAAAAGCACAATTAGGTTATACGTTACCAGAAGGCAATCATATTTTCACTAGAAAAGCACAATTTCAATACGGTTGGGATTGGGGACCAAAGCTAAACACAAGTGGCATTTGGCGAGCAGTTAAATTAGTGACGTGGAATGAGTTTAAAATTGAAAACATTTATATAAAACAACAAGAACTTACAGATGCTAATGCTAAACTTCAAATTCAACTTCAAAACAAAACTCTGTTAGATAAAGAATTAACCTATAGTATTTACTTAAATGATTCTTTAACCCGTTGTGCATTTTAAATAATGCTAGTTTTAATATTATTGATGTTTCTGTCAAATATAAATTTGTTGATATACTGAATGGTTGTTAACGCAGTTATTTTAGATAATATTCTGGTTTTAAA
>Ga0316205_10002947_pt1 | contig 16738 bp, 8 predicted proteins | sample 3monthpyrite_MG_FD_204941 | JGI IMG/M metagenome (GOLD analysis project Ga0316205, IMG submission 204941) | Microbial mat bacterial communities from mineral coupon in-situ incubated in ocean water Damariscotta River, Maine, United States -... | ecosystem: Environmental > Aquatic > Marine >... | reverse complement strand
GCCGGAATGGTGCCTTTCAAAGAGGTTTTTCTCGGACAGGAAAAACGTTCTTATGTACGTGCGACCAGTTCGCAGCGCTGTGTACGTGCCGGTGGTAAACACAATGATTTGGAAAATGTCGGCTATACCGCGCGTCATCACACTTTTTTCGAGATGCTCGGAAACTTCAGTTTCGGCGATTATTTCAAGCGCGAAGCGATTCAATACGCCTGGGATTTTTTGACCAAAGAAATGGCGATCCCAGCAGAACGTTTGTGGGTAACTGTTTTTGATGAAGATGATGAAGCTGCCGAAATCTGGATCAATGAAATTGGTGTGGATGCCGAGCGTTTAGTGCGCATTGGTGCAAAGGATAATTTCTGGTCGATGGGCGATACCGGTCCTTGTGGTCCTTGTACCGAAATATTTTATGATCACGGCCCACAGATTGACGGTGGCCCACCCGGCTCGCCCGATGAAGACGGCGATCGTTATGTAGAGATTTGGAATCTCGTATTCATGCAGTATAACCGCGAGAGTGATGGCACACTGACACCGTTACCGAAACCTTCCGTTGATACTGGTATGGGGTTGGAGCGGCTTGCAGCGGTGATGCAGGGTGTGACAAGTAATTACGACATTGACCTGTTTCGTAATCTAATTGCTGCGGTAGCAAAGATTGCCAGTATTGATGATCTGAAAAATAATTCATTACGTGTGATCGCTGATCACATTCGTTCCTGTGCTTTTTTAATTAGCGATGGTGTATTGCCATCCAATGAAGGACGCGGTTATGTGCTGCGGCGCATTATTCGTCGGGCGATACGTCACGGTCACAAGCTTGGTTTGGAAGAAGCTTTTTTTCATAGATTAGTGCAATCGCTGGTTGATGAGATGGGGCAGGCCTATGCTGAGCTGGCCGATGCGCAGGGTCAGATTGAACATGTATTGAAACAGGAAGAAGAGCGTTTTGCCGAAACGCTTGATCAAGGTTTGAATATTCTTGAGCAAGCGATTAGTGGTTTGTCGGGTAATACGATTCCTGGTGATACTGTTTTTAAACTTTATGATACTTATGGCTTCCCTGTAGATTTGACCGCTGACATTGCGCGCGAACGCGATTTGCAGGTGGATATGGAAGGCTTTGAACGTGACATGGAAGCACAGCGTGAACGCGCGCGGGCAGCGGGCCAGTTTGGCGCGGACTATAATAAACGTATCGAAGTTGAAGGCGGTACGGAATTTACTGGCTATGAGCATTTACAGGATCAAGCTGCAATCACCGGTCTTTTTATTGGTGGCAATGCGGTAACGGCGTTGCAGCAAGGTGATAAAGGTGTGGTTGTGCTGAATCGTACTCCCTTCTACGCCGAGTCCGGCGGGCAGGCGGGGGACCGCGGTCAGCTGAGTGTTGGCCAGGCGGTGTTTGAGGTGCAGGACACTAAAAAACAAGCCAACGGTGCGTTTATGCATATTGGTCGTATGGTCAGCGGCACATTGAATGCCAGTGATACGGTTGATGGACAAGTTGATAACGTGGCGCGTTTGGCGACAGAGCTTAATCATTCGGCAACACATTTATTACATGCGGCGCTGCGCGAAGTGCTGGGTGAGCATGTTGCGCAAAAAGGTTCTCTGGTTAACTCGGAACGACTGCGTTTTGATTTTTCGCATTTTGAAGCGATGACCGCAGAACAAATCAGCGCGATTGAACAACGAGTGAATCAGCAAATTCGTGCGAACAGGTTAGTCGAAACTAATTTGATGGATTACGATAAGGCAGTTGAAACGGGTGCCATGGCGTTGTTTGGCGAAAAATACGAAGAGCAGGTCAGAGTATTACGTATGGGTGATTTTTCCGTTGAGCTGTGCGGTGGCACCCATGTTGCTCAAACCGGTGATATCGGTTTGTTTAAGATTGTCAGCGAGGCGGGCATTGCTTCTGGAGTGCGCCGTATCGAAGCGGTGACGGGTCAGCAGGCACTGGATCATGTGACGAACGCCGAGAAAAGTCTGACAGCCATTTCTGCTCTGTTGAAAAGTGGCGGCGAGAATGTCGATAAACGAGTTCAACAGTTGCTGGAGCAGAATAAACAGTATGAGAAAGAACTGGATCAACTGAAGTCTAAACTGGCGAGCAGTGCCGGCAGTGATTTGGCAGGACAAGCCAGTGAGATTAACGGCGTGAAATTATTAGCGGCACGGCTCGATGGAGTCGATCCGAAATCTCTGCGCGATACCTTAGATCAGTTGAAAAATAAACTGGGCGAGGCGGTGGTAGTGCTGGCAACGGTCAGTGGCGGGAAAGTCAGTTTAATCGCCGGTGTGACAAAAGCGACGACATCGTTGGTTAAAGCGGGAGAGTTGGTGAATTTTGTTGCAGGTCAGGTGGGTGGTAAAGGCGGTGGCCGACCGGATATGGCGCAGGCAGGTGGTACTAACCCTGATGGGCTTGATGCTGCGCTGAATTCAGTACAACAATGGGTAGAGGATAAAATCAGGACTTAGTGCTTGCTGCTTACACATAAGTCCTACTGAAATATCATGGCATTAATTGTACAAAAATTTGGTGGTACTTCGATTGGAACAATCGAACGTATCAAAAAAGTGGCCGACCGGGTGGTAAGTGCGCGCAGCGCAGGTCACGATTTGATCGTGGTGGTGTCGGCAATGAGCGGGGAAACGAACCGCTTGTTAGCGCTGGCTAAGGAGATTTCATCACAGCCTACTCCACGTGAGCTCGATGTGTTGTTGTCCACGGGTGAGCAAGTAACGATTGCGTTGTTGAGTATGATATTGCAGCAGCAGGGTTGCTCGGCGCGCTCTTATACGGGTGCTCAAGTGCAAATTTTAACGGATAATGCTTTTAACAAAGCGCGTATTCTTGATATCGATTCTGAGCGTGTTCAGAAAGATTTAGCGGCTGGGCAGGTTGTGGTAGTGGCGGGTTTTCAGGGGGTTGATGAGTCAGGCAACATTACTACGTTAGGTCGTGGTGGCTCAGATACTACGGCAGTTGCATTGGCCGCAGCGATGCAGGCGGATGAATGTCAGATTTATACCGATGTTGATGGCGTTTATACCACTGACCCAAGAGTGGTCGCCAATGCACGTCGGCTTGATCGTGTTACCTACGAAGAAATGCTCGAAATGTCGGGTCAGGGCGCCAAGGTGTTGCAGATTCGTTCGGTGGAGTTTGCAAGTAAATATAATGTTCCGTTGCGTGTTTTATCCTCGTTTGAGGAAGGCCGCGGAACACTGATTTCAGCAGAGGAAGATGGCATGGAACAGGCGAAAATTTCCGGGATCGCATTTAATCGTGATGAAGCGAAGTTAACAGTGCTGGGAGTGCCGGATCAGCCGGGTATTGCGGCGCGAATTCTCGGCCCGATTGCGGACGGTGGCATCGAAGTTGATATGATTGTTCAGAACATCGCTGAAGATACCTCAACAGATTTCACCTTTACGGTGCATCGTAATGATTACGAAAAAGCGATGGAAATTCTCAATGATACAGCGAGTGTGCTCGGCGCTCGGTTAGTGCAGGGAGATGCTGATATTGTAAAAATTTCGCTAGTGGGCGTGGGGATGCGATCACATGCCGGCATTGCCAGCACGATGTTTACGACGCTGGCTGAAGAGGCGATTAATATTCGCATGATCTCGACTTCTGAGATTAAAATTTCAGTTGTTATTGATGAAAAATATCTTGAATTAGCGGTAAGATCTTTGCATGGCGCTTTTGATCTGGAAAAGGTATAATCAAAATGTATTTTTAGTGTGATGTCTCTTTATTTGAGGAGAATGTTTATTTAGAGTTACTGTCGAGTTCGATAATTTAATAATAAAAACAATAATATAAATTTGTCCTACAGATAGTTTTAAGTTAGGCCGATAGAGTTAAGCAGAAAGAATTATTGATTTTTATATGCTTGGGTTGATGGATATGTTTTCAACGGACTTCCGCTGAAAACGGTGAATGACTCTAAGCTTGATTACCTAAGGAGACAGATATGTTGATACTCACGCGGCGCATAGGTGAAACGCTGGTGATAGGGGACGAGGTGACGGTTACCGTTTTAGGTGTCCGTGGCAATCAGGTTCGCATTGGTGTTAATGCGCCAAAACAAGTCTCTGTTCACCGCGAAGAGATCTATGAGCGGATAAAAAAAGAAAAAGAAGCTGAAGCTTCAGCTCAGGATCAAAAAAGCGCTAACGCCTAATTTAATTCTTTTGCCTAATGACTCTATATTAGGTATTCTACTCCCCCGTTGATGCTGGTCGAATAACGGGTACAGAGTATTTTAAAACCCACCAACACTAATCAAAATAGTCTTATGACTATCGTTTGGTAGTTAACATCATCCGGAGAGATGGCCGAGCGGCTGAAGGCGCTCCCCTGCTAAGGGAGTATGGGGTTTATAGCCTCATCGAGGGTTCGAATCCCTCTCTCTCCGCCATATAGTCTGGTCTCTGTTCAGAGACGCTACCCATAACCAGTTATATTTATAAATATCAATGGGTTGTGGTGTAAGTTCGCCGATAAGTTAGGCGAAAACCCGAACTCACCTGGTCAAAATATCCGCTATTTCCTGAAGTGTCTCGAATCGTCATTTTGCGAGTTCGGTTTGGTGCTAGGAAGTTGAGAATTGCAGTGTTTTTCGCTGCTGTTCCCAGCTCAGTGGAAAGCCTTTTTTGAGGTGGCCAAGCGTTAGATTAACGGGTATTTGGCCTTTTCTGGATACTGACAAATTAAGTGCGTTCAGGTGATAATGTCTGGGTGATTAGATCAAAAACACTATACAAAGGCTATCGGTTCCCACCCGAAATCATTCAATATACCGTATGGCTCCACCATCGTTTTAATCTCAGTCATCGAGATATCGAAGATTTGTTGGCTGAACGAGGCATTACAGTGAGCTATGAATCTATTCGACTGTGGTGCAACAAATTTGGGCCACACTATACGAGAAAATTAAAACGACGTCATCAGGGTTATGGAGATACGTTTTATATAGATTAAGTATTCGTGGACATCCGTGGTGAGCGACATTATTTATGGCGGGCTGTTGATCAGGATGGAGAAGTTGTTGATGTGTTATTGCAGAAAAGACGTGATGGTAGGGCAGCAAAGCGCTTCTTTAAACGTTTATTGAAAACTCATGGTAGTGAACCCAGAAAAATAGTGACGGATAAGTTAAGAAGTTATGGCGTTGCGCACAGAGAACTCATTCCAGGCACGATTCACGATACATCACAGTATGCAAATAATCGGGCTGAGCTTTCGCATCAACCAACCAGGGTTCGAGAGCGTGGCATGCGTAGATTTAAGTCTATTCAGCAAGCTCAAGGTTTCTTAAATGTACATGCGGCAGTCTATAATTTATTCAATCTGGGGCGTCATCTGGTTTCTGCTAAAAATTACAGGCTTGTTCGGTTGCGTGCCTTTGCGTCTTGGGAAAGTGTAGTAGCGTAATTAGAGGGTCGCTGCAGGATGTTTTCTTGGGTTGAGGAGTTAATTTGTCAGTACCCGATAAGTTGACAATGCCGCCTACTGAAATGAATTAAACCCAGAAGCTGTTTTCATGGTAGGGTAATTAGTACATACCATATCAACCAATCTAGGCATTTCTTTTGCCGGATAACAAAATATCCCGTGATCCCGCAGGACGGACTGCTTCCTCGATATTCAATACTTTGTAAAGCGTTGTCAGGACATCATTGATCAGATTCAGTCGAATCTGAGTCGCAATGCTTGGTCTGAAAATTCCCCATTATTTAGACAGGAGCTAACACCATGAGCAAAGGACAAAAAAGCAATAAAGAGGAAAAAAAGAAACCGGCCAAGACACCAAAAGAAAAAAAGGCGGCAAAGAAAGAGAAGAAAGAGTCCTCTAGTTTATTCGATAAAGATAAGTAGCCTTAACAGGCGCCGCCTGTTTTTTGTTTTGATGGCTTTAACGTCTACCAACGCAGCATAAGTAATTTACATTCTACAGCTAACAAGCCAATTGCCTGGGTGTTGTAGCCTGCATTTTCAGCGAGTACAGGTCATAAGGCCTGCGCTGCGTTGATTATTCCGAGTTTGATCCCGAAGGTGGTCTTAAACTCGATCAAGGAGAATTTCATAATTATAAAAGAATTTATATTGGGTATGCGCGCGCGTAATATGCTGAGTAACGATCAGGACACCGAGTTGCTGCGCTCAGAATTGTTTAGTATTGAACAACTGAAGCGCCATGCAGTGATGCTGGCAGAACAATACAAAATCGATCTAGACCCAGGGGCTGACAAATTACTGCCTCGGTTAGCAGACAATGAACGCGTTCTGCTGGCGGCTTACGATGTAGTGGTAGCCACCACACCTGGTCAGCGGATTGTGCCCGCCGAGGCTTGGCTGCTCGATAACTTCTACCTCATTGAACAACAAATCAATTTGGCACGGCGGCATCTGCCACCTGGCTATAGCCGACAATTACCGCGTTTGTCTAATGGCTTATCAGTCGGTTTTCCCCGTATCTACGATTTAGCCTTGGAGCTGATTGCTCATATGGATGGTCGTGTAGATAGCGACAACACCACCCAGTTTATCGCCGCTTACCAGACCGTCGCCCCCTTAAAACTAGGTGAGCTGTGGGCATTCCCCATCATGCTCCAACTGGCACTGTTAGAGAATCTGCGTCGTGTAGCTTTGCGTATTGCTCGTCGACGTGAAGAGCGAGACGCGGCCATTGCCTGGGCAGATCGTATGCTGGAAACAGCGGAAAAAGAACCCAAGCAACTGATTCAATTGTTGGCCGAATTTGCCAATGCCGATGTGCCTTTGACTGCGCCATTTGTGGAAGAGTTTTACGCCAGGCTGCAAGCGCAAGGACCTGTCATGGCGTTTGTGCAAACCTGGCTTGAGCAGAAATTGCTAGAACAAGGTGTGTCCGCAACGCAATTATCAGAAGCCGCAGCCCGCACCGCAGCAACCAATCAAATATCTATCGCAAATAGCATTGGTAGTCTCCGTTTCATCGGTACTATGGATTGGCGTGACTATGTCGAGTCGCTCAGTGTGGTCGAACAGACCTTGTGTGAAGATCCTGTAGGGGTGCACGCCAGCCAGGACTTTGCCACCCGCGACCGCTACCGGCATGTCGTCGAAGAGGTCGCACGAGCTTGTGAACGCAGTTCGTGTAGTGAGTTAATGGTGGCACGCGAAGCCATTGCACTTGCTCAGACGGCGGCAGAACGATTGGGTGAAAACGACCGTAGCGCTCATGTCGGATATTACCTCGTGGATAGCGGACGGCCGATGCTGGAGCGAGCAGTCTATTACCGATTGTCGTGGCAAGTGCGTGCCAGTCGAGCGAGTCGGTGTCTGCGTCTGCGTCTGCCTCTTTATCTTACACCTATTGTGTTGCTCACTGTGTTGGCAACTGTGTTTGTGTTGTCACCCTTCAGTGGTTTGGTACTGGCTGAGTGGCGTTTCTGGTTTTTTCTGATCGCGGGCTTTATCAGTGCCTCGGCCTTGGCCATGCCTGTCGTGAATATGATCGTCACCCAACTTTTACCACCGCGCGCCTTACCGCGTCTGGATTTTTCTAAGGGCATTCCCGATGTCCACCGCAGCATGGTGGTGGTGCCGACTCTGTTGAGTAAACCACAAGAGGTTGATGATTTACTCGAAGCCTTGGAGATTCGTTATCTCGGCAATCGCGACCCTAATCTATTTTTTTCCTTGCTGACTGATTTTCGGGATGCGTCAGAACAAACGCAGCCAGGTGACGATGAGCTGCTCGCCTATGCACGCACCGCCGTGCAAAAACTAAATGAAACCTACCAAGACGATCGCCCCAACATCTTCTACTTGTTTCACCGGCCTCGATTGTGGAATGCCTGCGATCAAGTGTGGATGGGTTATGAGCGCAAGCGCGGCAAACTGGAGCAGTTCAACGCCTTGCTGAGGGGTGGGGAAGCAACGGCATTTTCTGAGATTGTTGGTGATGTTTCGATTCTCAGTTCAATCAAGTATGTCATCACCCTGGATACTGATACGCAGCTGCCCCGCGATGCAGCGCGCACCTTGATTGGCAACATGGCGCATCCGCTCAACCGGCCGGTTTACGATTCGGACAAGGGCAGGATTGTGGATGGCTATGCCATCCTGCAACCACGGGCGTCGATCAGTCTGACCAGTGCGGTGCAGTCACGCTTTAGCAAATTATTTGCCGGTGAATCAGGTATCGATCCTTACACCCGCGAAGTGTCGGATGTGTATCAGGATGTGTTTGGCGAAGGCTCCTTTATTGGCAAGGGCATCTACGATGTGGATGCATTCCGCCAAGCGGTGGATGGCCGCTTTCCCGACAACCTTATACTCAGTCACGACCTGTTGGAGAGTGGTTATGCCCGCTCCGCCTTAATCACCGATGTGGATTTGATTGAAGAACATCCCGGCTCTTATGCTATTGATGTTAGTCGTCGTCATCGCTGGATACGGGGTGATTGGCAGCTGGCGGGTTGGTTGTTGCCGAATGTGCCCGGCAAATCCACACGCCAACCTAACCCACTGTCAGCCTTGTCGATGTGGAAAATTTTCGACAATCTTCGTCGCAGTCTTGTCTCCCCCGCTTTGCTTGCTTTGTTGCTGGGCGGTTGGCTATTTGGTCCGAGTCCGGAGTGGTTTTGGACCTTGTCTGTGGTCGCTGTGGTGTTCCTGCCATGCCTGTTGTCCAGCGCCATTGAATTCATCCGTAAACCCAGGAAGCGCGATTGGCTAGTGCATCTGATCCAGATCAGTAAAGCCACTGGCCGCCCCATAGCGCATGCTTTCCTGACGCTGGCCCTGTTGCCTTACGACACCCTGATTTGTCTGGATGCGGTTGCGCGTTCCGGTGTGCGCATGTTGTTCACGCAGCGTGGATTATTGCGTTGGCACACTAGCGCCTATGCCCGCCGTAACGCCCGTCGTACGCTGGTCGATTTTGTTAAGGAGATGTGGGTCGCGCCCGTTCTGACCTTGGGACTGGTCTTGGCGCTTGTTTTTAGCTTGAATAGTACGGCCTTACTATTCTGTTCGCCGGTCTTGTTGCTGTGGTTCGTTTCGCCGTTGATCGCTTGGTGGATTAGTCAGCCCCTGGTTTCGCCTGCCCCTGAGTTAAGTGCAGAGCAACGTCTGTTCTTGCGTACATCTGCTCGGCGCACCTGGCGTTTCTTCGCGGATTTTGTCGGTCCAGATGACCATTGGTTACCGCCCGACAATTTCCAGGAGAACCCGGAACCCGTTATAGCCTCGCGTACCTCGCCAACCAACATCGGCATGTCCTTGTTGGCAGATTTGTCGGCCTATGATTTTGGTTATCTCTCTGCTGGGGAATTTTTACAACGAACCGAAAATACGTTGGCGACAATGGTGAAGCTGGAACGTTATCGCGGCCATCTTTATAATTGGTACGACACCCGCACGCTGCAACCGCTGCAGCCGCAATATGTTTCTTCGGTAGACAGCGGCAACCTGGTGGGCGCGTTTCTGACCTTGCAAGCCGGACTGGTGGAATTGAAAGATCAGCCCGTGATATCTGTAAATGTCTTTCAAGGTCTGCAAGATACCTTGCAGGTACTGTTTGAATGCGCGCCTTCAGAATCCGCGCCGGATCTGACTAAAACGGTTCAGTCTCTACAGCATAAACTAGAAGCACTTATGCAAAACACTTCGCCACAGACATTGTCAGATTTCTATGTCCAGTTGGATGAGATTCATCGTATAAGCGCTGAATTGCTGACTTGTTTACCTGTGGATATTGATATCGACGGTGAGCTTTATTACTGGGCGCAGGCGTTCGAGCAACAATCTAGCGCATTGGTTAATGACCTTAAATATCTAGCGCCTGATTCTCAAGTATTCAGCAATATTCCAACACTGGCCGAGATGGCCCGTGCGAAATCCCCAGAAAAATCTACTGACACTGATTCAATCTCAGGTTCACTATATATAAGCGCGCTAGAGCGGATCAAAAGCATCGATGATTTGGTCGGCCGTTGCCGCGAATTGGCGGTCATGGATTTTGAATTTCTCTACGACACAGTCAGCGGTTTGCTGAGTATCGGTTACGACGTGGGCGAACGCCGGCGTGATCCGGCCTGTTACGACTTGCTGGCATCGGAAGCGCGTCTGGCCAGTTTTCTGCTCATCGCCCAGCAGCAACTGCCACAGAAACATTGGTTCGCACTGAGCCGTCTGTTGACTAGCCATGGTGGTCATGTGAGTTTGATCTCCTGGAGCGGCTCGATGTTTGAGTACCTCATGCCGGAGCTGATCATGCCTAGTTACGATAACACCTTGTTGGGGCAAACCTGCAAGGCGGCGGTTGCGCGGCAGATTGAATATGGTCGTCAACGGGCGGTGCCTTGGGGGATTTCTGAGTCCTGCTACAACGCCACTGATATGCATCAGGTTTATCAATATCGTGCCTTCGGTGTGCCGGGTTTGGGACTCAAACGCGGCTTGGGTGAAGACTTGGTGATCGCCCCTTATGCCAGCGCACTGGCATTGATGGTGATGCCGCTGGAGGCCTGCCGAAATTTGCAGACCCTGGCCGCTCATGATTTTCTTGGGGCCTATGGTTTTTTTGAAGCTATCGATTACACGCCCTCGCGGGTACCACGGGGGAAGAACCACGCCATCGTGCATGCCTTCATGGCCCATCACCAAGGCATGAGTCTGCTAGCCTTTGAACACGTCTTGCTGAACCAACCCATGCAGCGCCGCTTTATGTCTGACCCCTTGGTGCGGGCGACAGAACTGCTATTGCAAGAACGGGTGCCGAAACAGGGTGCGATCTTGCATCCTCATGCCGCAGAAGTAGTGGCTGCGGCGCGTCCGCCGGAGGCCGATATCGGTTCCACCATGCGTGTGTTTACCGACCCAAACACCTCGGCACCGGAAGTTCACCTGCTCTCCAATGGCCGTTACCACGTTATGGCCACCCATGTCGGTGGCGGTTACAGCCGCTGGCGTGATTTATCGGTGACGCGCTGGCGTGAAGATGCCACGGCCGATAACTGGGGCACTTTTATCTATTTGCGTGATAAAGAGAGCGATGAATTTTGGTCCAGCGCTTATCAACCTACACGGCGTAAAGCGGATCACTACGAGGCGATTTTTGTCCAGGGGCGGGTGGAGTATCGCCGTCGTGATGAGGCGATTGAAACTCATACCGAGATCAGCGTATCACCGGAAGATGATGTGGAGATCCGTCGCGTCACCCTCACCAACCTGTCGTCCCGTCAGCGGCGCATTGAAGTGACCAGTTTCACCGAAGTGGTATTGGCGCCATTGAATGCCGATCTGGCCCATCGTTCGTTTAGTAACTTGTTTGTCCAAGCCGAGATCTTGCCCGAGCGCCAAGCCATTCTCTGTACCCGTCGGCCACGCACACCGGGTGAAAACGTACCGTGGATGTTTCACCTGTTGGTCGCGCCAGGGGCAGTGGCCGATACGCCATCCTTCGAAACAGATCGGGCCAAGTTTATTGGCCGGGGGCGCACAGCGACTAATCCGGTGGTTTTGTGTGGGGATAATCGCTTGTCGAATAGCGAAGGTTCCGTGCTCGATCCCATCGTCGCCATTCGTAGCACCATTATACTAGCCACGGATGAATCGGCCATCGTGCAGATCATCTCCGGTGTTGCGGATAGCCGCGAAGCAGCATTGGCCTTGCTGGATAAATACTGTGATCGTCACTTTGTCGAGCGGGCCTTTGAAATGGCCTGGTTCCAAAGCCAAGAAGTACTGCGTTATCTTAACGCCACCGAGGCGGACGCCCAAGTTTACGGCCGCTTGGCCGGAGCGGTGATCTACAGCAACAGCTTACACCGGGTCGCGCCCAGTGTGATTGCCCGCAATCAGTTGGGACAGGCTGGACTATGGCGTTTTGCTATCTCGGGCGATCTGCCTATTGTGCTGCTACACATCGGTGATGTGAGCCGTATTGAACGGGTCAAACAGCTGCTGCAAGCCCATGCCTATTGGCGCATGAAAGGGCTAGTGGTGGATCTGGTGATTGTGAATGATGACTTCTCCGGTTATCGCGCCGTGCTACAAGACCAGATTATGGGGCTGATCAATTCGGGGCCGGAGGCACAGGTGCAGGATAAACCGGGCGGGGTGTTTGTGCGCCGTGCGGAAGAGCTTTCTGAAGAAGACAGGGTATTGCTCCAAAGTGTTGCCCACGTGGTACTCAACGACAGTGCCGAGACTCTGCTGGAACAGGTCGAGCGGCGTGTGGTGGCGGAGCGTTTACCGAGTCGTCTGGTGACATCCGTGCCAGCAGAGGCGGAAGCATTTCAGCCGCTGGCCCTACGGGAACGGATTTTTTGTAATGGCCTGGGTGGCTTCACTCCCGATGGCCATGAGTATGTGATCACCCTTGAACCGGGGCAGAGTACCCCAGCACCTTGGGTCAATGTTATTGCCAGTCCCTTCATCGGCACCGTGGTTAGTGAAGGTGGCAGTGCTTATACCTGGGTGGAAAATGCCCATGAGTTCCGTCTGACCACCTGGCATAACGACCCTGTTAGCGACAGCAGCGGCGAGGCATTTTACATTCGTGATGAAGAGAGCGGTGCCTTTTGGTCACCTACGCCGTTACCTGCCCGTGGAGCATCCGGTTATGTTTGTCGTCACGGCTTTGGTTACAGTGTGTTTGAGCATCTTGAGGCGGGCATTGTCTCCGAGCTGACCCACTATGTGGCCATGGATGCGCCGGTAAAATTTGTGGTGGTTAAGTTGCGTAATCACTCAGATCGAACGCGTCGTTTGTCGCTGACCGGCTATTGGGAGCTGGTGATGGGCGAGTGGCGGCACGACAACCAAATGCATATCGTCACCGAGAGCGATCCCCACAGCAGCGCGTTGTTTGCCCGCAATGCCTATGGTAGGGAGTGCCACAATCGGGTAGTGTTTGCCCAGGTGAGCGAAAGTCAGCGCACCGTCACCGGTAACCGCAGCGAGTTTATAGGGCGTAATGGCTCACTCAACAAGCCAGCGGCTCTGGCCCGTGAACGACTGTCCGGCAAGACTGGTGCCGGGCTTGATCCCTGCGCGGCGCTGCAAACCCAGATCGAACTGGCCCCCGGTCAGGAACGAGAGATTGTCTTTACCTTCGGTGCGGCACAACACGCCGACGAAGCGCATTATTATATTCAACGCTTCAGTGGCCCGGCCGGTGCCCGCCAAGCCTTGGAAACTGTGTGGGGTTACTGGAACAACACCCTTGGGGCGGTGTATGTGGAGACGCCTGACCCTGCGCTCAATGTGTTGACCAACGGCTGGTTGATCTACCAGACCTTATCCTGTCGTTACTGGGGCCGTAGCGGTTATTACCAGTCCGGCGGCGCCTATGGTTTTCGCGATCAATTGCAGGACACCATGGCACTGATTCACGCTACACCATGGCTGGCCCGCGAGCAGATCATCCGCTGCGCCGAACGCCAGTTCAGCCAGGGCGATGTGCAACACTGGTGGCATCCACCCAACGGCCAAGGTGTGCGTACCCAATTCTCCGATGACTATTTGTGGTTGGCTTATGCCACCTGTCGTTATGTGCAAACAACTGGGGATACGGATGTGCTAGATGAGTCGCTGCATTTTCTCGAAGGGCGCGAACTTAATCCCGGTGAAGAGGCCTATTACGACCAACCGCAACGCTCCAATGAAGTCGCCACGCTCTATGAGCATTGCGTGCGCGCCATTAAACACGGCCTGCGCTTTGGCGAACACCAACTGCCGTTGATGGGCTGTGGTGATTGGAACGACGGTATGAATATGGTGGGAGCCGAAGGCAAGGGCGAGAGTGTTTGGCTGGCGTGGTTTTTGTATGAAAACCTGCAACAGTTTTCCGAGTTAGCCCGTGGACGTGACGACCAAGGCTTTGCTGATCTCTGCACAGAGCAAGCTGCACAACTGCTTACGAATATTGAGACAAACGCTTGGGATGGCGGCTGGTATCGCCGCGCCTATTTTGATGATGGCACGCCGCTGGGTTCCGCTCAAAACGATGAATGCCAAATCGACTCCATTAGCCAAAGCTGGGCGGTAATCTCGGGCGGTGGCGACACCAAACGTGCCCGTCAAGCCATGGCAGCAGTGGATAAACGCCTGGTGCGCCGCGATGCCCAGCTAATCCAACTGCTAGATCCACCCTTTGATACCTCAGCCCTTGAGCCCGGTTACATAAAAGGTTACGTGCCCGGTGTGCGTGAAAACGGTGGCCAGTATACCCATGCCGCCATCTGGGCCACCACCGCCTTTGCCATGCAAGGAGATACAGACAAGGCTTGGGAATTGTTCGCCATGCTTAATCCCATCAATCGCGGCAGCCAAGCCGATGAGATCGAACGCTACAAAGTCGAACCCTATGTGATGAGTGCAGATATCTACGGAGCCGCGCCCCATACCGGCCGTGGTGGTTGGAGCTGGTACACCGGCGCAGCAGGCTGGATGTACCGACTTTCATTGGAAACACTGCTGGGTCTGCAACTAGAAGGGCAGCAACTGCGAATCGCGCCGTGTGTGCCAGATCATTGGCAGAGCTACAAAATTCATTACCGCTATCGCGACACCTTTTATCGCATCACTATTAATTGTGCAGAAGATGGTGCGGGGGGTGTGACCTTGGATGGTGTGGTGCTCAACGAGGTGGATGTGATTCCTCTGGTGAATGATCGCGAGGAGCATCATGTTGAAGTGGTGGTGGTTTAAGCAATAAAGCCTGAATGCCCCGCAGGCCACAGTCTCTTATTAGAAATGTCCATTAATTAAGGAATTTGAAATGATCGCCTACATCGTTAAAAACATCACCAAAGGAGGGCATGCTGATGCCATTAAATAATTTTGGTGGTCCAAAGACCTCTTGGGGTGGCAGTGCGGTATTTGGTATCGAACTGCTCGACATTTGTTTCAAACGCATCAATTACAACGACAGCGTGCGGCCAAAGATCTATGACCGCATGATTAGCGAACGACGTCAGACCGCCGAGCGCTTTTTGTCCGAGGGCAATGGCGAGGCAGCGCGAATTCGTGGTAATCGCGTAGGTGAGCTGAATAAAATTCAGTCGGAAGCCTATCTCCAGGTGGAAGAAATACGCGGTGTCGCAGATGCCAAGGCCATCGAAATCTACGCCAGCGCCTATAATCAAAGCACTGAAGTGGTGGGATTCTATGAGTTCACCCGCTCCATGCAAGCCTACCAATCCACCATCGCCACCAATACCACCCTGATGCTTTCAACGGACAGTGATATTAAGGGTATGACGCCCGAAGCAAAGCCGGCAACGGGAGTTCAGCGATGAAACTACACTTTCCCAATCCCAGTCGTAGTTTCGATCCTGATAGCAGCCGCGTTCTCTTTTGGGGATATGACAGCACGATAGAGGTTTCTTTCTTCCTGCAAACAGCTGCCCTTAAGCGGCTTTACCCCGAGATGACCAATGCCGAGCCTGAATTTTTGAAGGCCTTCGATACCGCGCGAGAAAGAATCTATGAGGTGGCAGATAAAATTTATCGACGAGGCGGTGGTGGAAAAGGCGCTTATGCCTACGTCTTGGCGGCGGAGGATTTTTAAGGGTGTGCATGGCGAATTCGTAATTTACGCAGGAATGGGTGTATGAAAAAGCCTATTGCAGTGATTTTTCCAGCCAAAATTTCTCAGGTTGGCATTTTTTGATCCAGTATTATTGACAAATTTAGCAGGTGGGACACCATCAAGCGATGCGTGGACACGATGCTGGTTATAATAATTTTTGAAAGCATCCAATTTTCTTTCCAGATCTGAACTATTCCAGAACAGAGTGCGGTCAAGATATTCCCGTCGAATCGTTCCGATCACACGTTCAATATACGGATGCGATAACGGGGTGTAAGGAATAGTCTTGATTTCTTCTATGTCCATGATTCTGAGGCTGGCCACCCAACGATGGAATTTAAATAGAGGGTCATGATCGGAACTGAGATATTTGGGCATGCTTGATCCAGCAATTGCATGATTGAACATGCTGCATATAGTGGGCCCGTCAACAGGGCCGGCATGGACTCCGAAACCTATGATACACCGACTCCATTGGTCCATAACGACCAGTACCCAATGTGATTTTAGCGTGATGGATTCGCATTTGAATAGATCCACGCTCCATAGACTATCCTTCATGCTGCTAATAAATGATAACCAGGATGGCTTATTTCTATTATTCGGATCAGGTTTGTAGTGCTGTTCCAATATGGGGCGGACTACATATTTGTTGATCTCAACACCAAAGGTATACGTGATGATCTGGGCGATTCTCGGGCTGCTAAATCGAGGATTGCGTTGTTTGATCGAGACGATGGCCTTGACGAATTCGGATCTTGGACCCTTCGGGCCAGGTTTTCCTTTACCGGTGCTGCTGAACAGCCGAAGATATTTCTTTTTAACTAAAGCCTGATGAAATTGAAGAATCGTAGCGGGTTTAGTAATAATGGCAGATTTGATAATAAGCCGAGACGTCATCAATAACGAAAGCCTAGCAAAGATGAGCCTGTCTGATGTCTGGAGATTGGGTGTTCTGTGTCGTGAACGCTTAATAATAAGAAGTTGCTGTTTGAGTAGCAGGTTTTCTGCGGCCACCGTCTTAAATCCGCCTGGGGTTAGAAATCTAACCAGCAGGGTAGTCAGATGGATAAGGAGGAGAAAGCAATATTCCTTGGGTATCCATCATAGGTGGATACCCAGGTATT